>Ga0209312_1000405_pt1 | contig 41743 bp, 42 predicted proteins | sample BioC13SIPDNA_4_FD_185744 | JGI IMG/M metagenome (GOLD analysis project Ga0209312, IMG submission 185744) | Anaerobic biogas reactor microbial communites from Washington, USA - Biogas_R1_B C13 SIP DNA (SPAdes) (version 2) | ecosystem: Engineered > Bioreactor > Anaerobic > Unclassified | place... | reverse complement strand
ATCGTGCCGTTCCGGACGGCCTCGTCGTCGAAGGCGTTGCGTTCCGGGGAGTACAGGTTGAGTCCGGCGATCTCCTTCGACTCATCGAGCAGGACGAGACGGAACGCCAGCACACTGTTCAGCCCGAATCTGCACGCGAGTCGCACCCGGAGCAGAAGGGGCGCCGTTCGTCGGGTGATCGACATCCCCGAGGATCTGGTGACCGCCGTCGTCCATGACTTCGAGTATGTCCGTGTGTGCGGACTCCGACCTAGACCGAAGCCGCTCCCCGACCGCTGGGGAGACAGGATCCGACGGGCTCTCCTGTCATGGTCAGCAGGGTTTGCACGGCGTTAGGGTCGCAGCATTCGCGTAGCCCGGCGAGGGGAGAGAGACATGATCGAGCCGGACATCCTGAAGAGACCCCAGATCTCACGATTTGCGGCCGCCCCGGCTGAGGCGGTCTGGGAGGTGCTCTCGGACGGCTGGCTGTACGCCTCCTGGGTCGTAGGTGCGTCCCGGGTGCGCGATGTCGACCCGCGCTGGCCGAGCCCGGGGGCGCGGCTCTACCACAGCGTCGGACTGTGGCCGGCCCTGCTCTCGGACTTCACCGAGGTCGAGGCCAGCCTGGAGCCACACCGGCTCGTCCTCATTGCGCACGCCAAGGTGATCGGCTCGGCCCGGGTCGAGATCACGATCGAGCCGGACGGCCCGGAGGCCTGCACCGTGACAATGGCGGAGGATGCTACGAGCGGCCTGGGCAAGCTCGTCCCCATGCCTGCCCGGCAGGCGATGATCCTGCCCCGCAACCGCGAAGCCCTCCGTCGCCTCGTCCTCCTGGCCGAGGGCCGCTACCGGGCCGAGAGCGGCTGACAGGTGTAGAACCGCGGCAGCGGGGTACGGGAAGGGCATGAGCCCCGACGACACCGTCCGCCCGACCCCACCTCCCGGCGCCCCCACTCACGCCGCCGTCCCCATGGAGGAGCCCGACACGGCGCAGGGCCCTCTCCCTCCCAAGCCCGAGCAGCGCTCACCGGAGACGGTGACCCCGACCGGGAGGGCCTTGCCGGCCGAACCGACCGACATGAGCCAGCAGGGCGCCTTTCTCACGACCTCGACCGGCACCCGGCTGCGGGACACCGACCACTCGCTCAAGGCCGGCCGGCGCGGACCCACCCTCTTGGAGGACCACCACCTCCGCGAGAAGATCACCCACTTCGACCACGAGCGCATCCCGGAGCGGGTCGTCCACGCCCGCGGCGCCGGCGCCCACGGAGTGTTCGTGAGCAGCGGCGCTGCCGCGGACCTGACGAGTGCGGCCTTCCTCGGCAAGGACGTGACCACCCCTGTCTTCGTCCGGTTCTCCACCGTCATCGGTTCCCGGGGCTCGGCGGACACCGTCCGCGACACCCGGGGCTTCGCGACCAAGTTCTACACCGATGAGGGAGTGTTCGACCTCGTCGCGAACAACATGCCGGTCTTCTTCATCCAGGACGGGATCAAGTTCCCCGACGTCGTCCACGCGGCGAAGTGGCACCCCGACCGGGAGATCCCACAGGCCCAGACGGCGCACGACACCTTCTGGGACTTCGTCTCCCTGCACACCGAGGCCCAGCACCACACGATCTGGGCGATGTCGGACCGGGCCATCCCGCGCTCCTACCGGATGATGGAGGGCTTCGGAGTCCACACCTTCCGCCTCGTCGCGGCCGACGGGACCACCTCCCTGGTCAAGTTCCACTGGAAGCCGCGGCTCGGCGTGCACTCCCTGGTGTGGGAGGAGGCACAGATGCTCGCCGGTGTCGATCCCGACTACCACCGCCGGGACCTCTACGACTCGATCGAGGCCGGCGCATACCCGCAGTGGGAGCTCGGCATCCAGGTGTTCGAGGACACCGAGGACCAGACCTTCTCCGGGATCGACCTGCTCGACCCCACGAAGCTCGTCCCCGAGGAGCTCGCCCCGGTGCAGCCCATCGGCATCCTCACCCTGCACGGCACGCCCACGAACTTCTTCGCCGAGTCCGAGCAGGTCGCCTTCCACGTCGGCCACCTCGTCCCCGGCATTGCCGTGACCGACGACCCGCTCCTGCAGACCCGACTGTTCTCGTATGTCGACACCCAGCTCTCGCGGCTCGGCGGCCCGAACTTCAACCAGCTGCCGATCAACCGCACGCACGCTCCCGTCAACGACATGCTTCGAGACGGGATGCACCAGACGGCAGTGCACGGCGGTGTCGCGCCCTACAAGCCGAACACCCTCGACGGCGGCTGCCCCTTCATCGCCGGCGACCCGGAGAACGCCTTCGTCGACGTCCCCCGCGCCATCCCGGCGGACAGCCGGACGGTGCGGGAGGCGCCGGTCTCCTTCGACGACCACTACAGCCAGGCCCGACTGTTCTGGCTCAGCCTCACCCCCGAGGAGCAGGCACACACCGTGCAGGCGTATACCTTCGAGCTCGGCAAGTGCTTCGACGAGAACATCCGCGTTCGGCAGCTGCAGTCGTTGGCCCGTGTCGACGGGCGCCTGGCCGCGGGGGTGGCGGCCGGTCTCGGACTGCCCGCGCCCGAGCCGGCGGTCGAGGTGGAGGACGTGACCCCGAGTCCGGCGCTGGCGCAGATCGGTGGGGAGTGGCCGGTCGACGGCCGGATTGTCGGGGTCATGGTCGACGGGACCGTCGACCCGGACGTCGTGGCGACGGTCGTCGACAGCCTCGCTGCCGCCAAGACCGTCCCGCTGCTCATCGCGCCGAAGGGTGGGCCGATCTGGCCGGATCGCCCCGAGGTGGCCCACCGGACTCTGCTCACGGCGCGTTCCATCGAGTACGACGCGGTGATCTTCATGGCCCTGCTCGCCCCTGCTGCAGACGCCGTGCCCTCACTCGACGCCAAGGCCGGCGCGGACTCCCTCCCCGCTCTCGACCCGCGGATGACGCTCATGGTCGGCGAGCTGTACCGCCACGCGAAGGCGATGGGCGTGGTCGGCGACGCCGACACAGCAGCGGCGCTCGGTCTCGACACAGCTGCGGGAGTGCACGTCGGCGCCGGGGAGACGGTCGTGGACGGCCTGCTCGCCAGTATGCGTCGGCACCGCGTGTGGGAACGGTTCCCCTCGGGCGCGTAAGCGCTTGTGGCGAACCGGGCTCAGTCGTCCTGGTAGTCGATGACGAGCCGGACCGGGTCCTGGAGGACGAACACCCGGAAGGGCACCTCGGACTCCAGGCCGATGAGAACCTGCAGCTGACCTTCGAAGAGCCCGGACACGTGGATGACCTCGACCTCGTCGAGGTCATCCACGTCGATGGGTCCGGCGCGCAGGACCGAGTCGAACTCGGACTCCTCCGGCATCCGCAGACCGCTGATGATGACCTCGGAGACGGCGTCACCCTCGAGGGTGATCTCTTCACCGCTCGGGTCCTCGATCGCGCGCTCGACATAGGTGACCCGCCACCCGGGCTGCCCCGACCCGGACAGATCGAAGACGACGCGGTCGAAGCCATCGTGGTCCCCGGTCCGCACCCCCACTGGTAGCAGGTCTCCCCCACCGCCCGGGAAGTTCGAGCTGTTCTCCGCCGTCGACCACGAGTCGTCCTCGGGGAGCACGGTCTCGGTGGCCGTGGGCGCCGTGGTCGGCGTCGGATCAGTCGTTGCTGGATCCGCCGGGGCAGCCGTCGTGGGGGACGCGGTGTTCGTCCCCAGGGTGACCGCGGGGGACGTCTGCGGCTCCTCGGGATCGTCACCTCCGCAGGCACCGAGTGCCAGCGTGGCGAGTACGGCGAGGACCGCGACTGCTCTGGTGCTCCGGCTCATGATTCCCTCCTTGCCAAGACGGTACCCCCGGGCACCGACCCGAGATGGGGGAATCGCCGTGCGGGCTGCACACCGAGGGGCGGTTTGGTCGCGCGGCCACTCAGCGCACGACGCGCGTCCGCAGCTGGGCGACGGTGTGGGCCGGGAGCCTGATGCGCCGACCGTGATAGGGCAGTCCACCCCTCGCCCTCGCGACGAGAGCGGCCCACGACAGGAGCCCGCGCTCGACCAACCACACCGGGGCCGCCAGTGGAGCGGCGGGATGGAAGTGGGCCGCCGCCCCGTCCCGACGTCGGCCGAGCTCGGCGAGAGCGACGAGGCCGAGAACCGCTGCTCCTAGGCGGTGCGGGCGACGACCGAGCGCCAGGAGCGCAGGCAGGACGCTCAGCTGAGCGGCCAACCGGGCGGGCACGGCCTGGTCCTCATAGGCTTGTCGGAGCCGCTGCGCCACGAAGTGCTGCATCGTGGGCGGATGTCGGGCCACGAGGAGATCCGGCCGGTGGCACACCACTCCGCCGAACGCCTCGACGGTGCGCGCCATCTCGAGGTTCTCGAAGAGCACGTCAGGGCACCAGCCGCCCATCGCCAACGCGGTGCTCCGGCGCAGCGCTGCGGTGCCGGGCCAGTCCGTGGAGACCGCACGGTTGAGCAGGACCCGGCCGGCCTCCCACCAGACCCACCAGGTCCACCGGGTCGGGTGGTTCTGCGGGACGACGAGATCGGCTCCGTCCAGCGCACGGACGAGCGCGGTGAGCGCCTCCCGGGTGTACCGGACGTCGTCATCGGCGATGACCACCTGCTCGTGACGGGCCGCCTCGAGGCCGGTCATCGACCCGACGACCTTGCCATTGGCCCCGGCCCACCGGGCTGCAGGACGCAGGATCCGCACGCTCGGTGACCAGGTCGCCCAGCGGTCCTCGACCCCTGGGTCGGTCGAGCCGTCGACCACGGTGATGTCACACCACCTGACGAGCTCGTCCAGATAGCACCGGAAGTCATCGCACTCCTCTGCCGGAGGACCGTGCCACCTGACCGGAATGACGACCTCGCACGCGAGCCGGGACAGGCCAGGTCGGTTGATCGCGCCGGGCATGGCGCGGGCATCGCTTCGCGTACGTGGTGACACACCGGGTAGATGCCCCGAATCGGCCCTGCGTAAACCCTGGTGCGCCATCCGGCGGATTCCAGCGGCTCGATCTCGCGTCGACCACGGCCTCGGCGACCCTGCACGACATTGCACCGGGCATACAGTCGCCAGAGCAGCGCATCTCATCAGGCGCAGCACCTGGTCCAGCAGTGGCGCCAATCGCTCATCGAAGGGTGCCCCGATGGATCACTTGAGCTCCCGGACCGGGTGTACAGCGGCGATCGACCACGAGATCGCTCGGCTCGCTGCGCAGGTCGAGCTCGCCGACACCCCCGCTCTACGTGCCGACCTCTACGACGAGATGGCCCTTCAGGCAGTGCCGCTCGCGGACTCGATCGCCCGGCGCTACTTCAATCATGGGATCGACCACGACGATCTCGTCCAGGTGGCACGACTCGCGGTGGTCAAGGCGGTCCGTCGCTACCGCCTGGGCGCAGGCACGGGCTTCACGGCGTATGCGGTGCCCACCATCTCGGGAGAGGTCAAGCGGTTCTTCCGGGACCACGGCTGGAGTGTGCGTCCACCGCGCCGCGTCCAGGAGCTCAGGATGCGCGTGCAGTCCGAGGAGGAACGACTGCGCCACCTCATGCTCCGGCATCCGACTGACAGCGAGATCGCCGCGGTCGTCCGGTGCACTCCCCACGAGGTCGTCGAGGCCCGCGCCTCCTCGGGCGCGTTCCACGCGACCTCGCTCGACGCCCCGACCCCGGCAGGAGACACCCTCGGCGACCAGATGAGCGGAGCCGCCTCACCGGCGGAGGACATCGTCGTGCGGGATGCGCTGCGTCGCGGTGTCGCCTCGCTGGATGAGCGACAGCGCCTGGTCGTGCGGTTGCGGTTCGCCGACGACCTGACCCAGTGCGAGATCGCGGCGCGGATCGGGGTCTCCCAGATGCAGGTCTCCCGGATGCTGTCCAGGATCATCGACACGCTCAGGTGCGCACTGGACGACCGGCGCCTCGAGCCCGCCTGACCAGGTTGCAGCATCCGCGGCGGACCGTATGTCAGCGCCCCTTCCTCCGTCGTTCGCCACGTAGCCCGTCAATCGTGCGCAATTGCGCTCAAATCGGCCAGCAGGAGTCGAACCAGGGAGTAGACGGCGAACGACGGCCTAAGGGTCGAGGACTCCGTCCCTCCGGAGCCGGGCACTCGCCAGGGTCTCGACGGGGGCACAGTCACCCTGGATCGCGGTGAGGAAGTCGGTCCGGTGCAGGGTGTAGGTGGTCAGGTCGTCGGCAGCCGTCACCGTCGCGGTGCGAGGCGTGTCCCGCAGCAGCGCGATCTCCCCGAAGACGTCATGAGGTCCGAGCTCGGGTCGGGGGGAACCGGCCACCGACACGGCGGCCCGACCTGCACTGATGACGTGCAGGGTGTCGCCGGCATCGCCCTCGCGGACGACGACCTCGCCGGGGGCGTAGTCGTTGCGGGTGAGTCGCGTGGCGAGGTGCTCGACGACGACGAGTGGCAGCGGCTCGAAGACCTCCACCTCGGCGAGCAGGCTCGTGGAGGCATCGGTGACGACAGTCGCCCGATCCATCCGGCTCAACGACGGCCAGTAGAGCAGCGCGACGAGGATGACGCCCACTCCGATGGCGAAGATGGCAGGGCGTACATCGATCGCCGCCGCCAGCCCAGGGGCCGCCGCCGAGCCGAGCGCCATGCCGACGCAGACGACGATCTCGACCGCTCCCAGCGCCTGCGCTGCCATCTCCTTCGGCGCGAGCCGCGGGACCGAGGTGAAGAGACCGGGATCCTCGATCGCGTTCGCGACACCGATGACGAACATACCCATCGCTGCCGTGGCAGGACTCGAGCCGGCAGCGAGGACAAGCAGGCCCACCCCCCACAGGAAGACCCCACCGGCGAAGGATCGCAGCAGCCGGGCGACGCGCAGGATCCGGCTCCCGAGCGCGGCACCGGCGAGGCCGCCGACTCCCATGGCCGCCCACAGCCAGCCCACGGTGTCCTCGCTCACCCGGAGGTCCTCGAGGACGAGGAGCACGAGGAGGACGTTGAGAGCCCCTCGGGCAAAGGTCTGGACACCTGCCAGCGCTGGGAAGGCACCGCCCCGGGCCAGCCGGAAGAGCACGAACAACCCGGCCAGGAACGACCCTCGCTGCGTCGAGTCCCTCTCCCGGTGCCCGTACGACTCCGGCAGCCGCACCGCAGCGACGGGGAGGAGCGCCAGCAGCACGCACGCTGCGCCCACACCGAGAGCCCGGTCGGGTGTCGTCGTCAGCAGCGCTACACCGGCGAGCAACGGCCCGATGAGCGAGGCGGCGCTCTCGATCCCGATGGCTGCGACGTTGGCCGAGGCCAGGTCCCGCGGGGTGTGTACCAACCACGGGAAGAGGGAGGCCTGCAAGGGACGGTAGGTGGCGAGCAGACCGCACGCCATGGTGCCTGCTGCGAGGCAGACGAGGAGCGGCCACTCGAGCACTGCCGCGATCATCGAGACCACGAGGGAGGCTGCGGCAAGGCAGACCACTCCCATGAGGACGTGCGCGAGGTGGGTACGGTCCCCCAGTCGGCCGACCACCACCGAGACCACAGCACCGATGAAGGCAAGAGCCACCGAGGTCGCAGCGAGGGCTCCCGTTCCGCCGCGCTGGTACGCAAGCACCAGCAACGCCACGGGTACGAAGAGTCGTCCTGTGGTGGTCAGTGCCCAGCCCGTCTGCAATCCGCGACGGGGGGTGAGGATCCCTCCGGCACGCACCGTTCCATTCTGACGGGGCAGGACTGTCGGTGGATACACCTATAACGGATATAACGAGTGGACGCAGATATAACAGATATAACAAAGGAGATGCCATGCCACGTGGTCCCAACCCCTTCCGACCTGGCTTCGGCATCTCCCCGCGCGTCCTCGCGGGCCGGGACGACCTGCTCACCGAGTTCGGGATAGCCCTCGACGAGGGTCCTGGCTCGCCACTGCGTTCAGTCCTGGTCAGCGGAGCCCGCGGGATGGGCAAGACGGTCGTCCTCAACGAGCTCGAGGATCTCGCCATGGTCCGCGGGTGGCTCACCATCCGACTCCCCGAGACCACCAGCCTCATCGAGCAGCTCGAGCAGACCACACTGCCGGCGCTGCTCGCCGAGCACGACTCCTCGCGCGCCGTCCGACGTCGCGTCACCGGGGGTGCCGTGGGAGGGGTCGCCTCGATGACGACAACGGCGGCCGAGCGCTATCCGGTTCGTGAGTCGGCCGAGAGCCTGCTGAGAAGGCTGCTCGACGTCCTCGCCGAGCACCAGACCGGCGTGCTACTCACCCTCGACGAGGTCCAGGCCGTCGACCGGGAGTCCTTGGCGGAGTTCGCCTCGGTCTACCAGCACCTCATGCGCGACGAGAGGGAGATCGCCTTCGTGGCAGCGGGGCTCCCCGTCGGCATCGACCAGCTGCTTCGCCACAGGGGGACGACGTTTCTCCGACGTGCCGAGCGCATCCATCTGCCCGCCCTCATCACCGCCGAGGTTCGGGAGGCGGCCCGCCGAACAGTGGAGGAGGGCGGGGGACGCATCGGCGACGACGCTCTCGACCGGTTCGGCGACATCGTGCATGGATACCCCTACCTCCTCCAGCTCGTCGGCCACGGCGCGTGGCGTGCGGCAGGGCGCCGCCAGCGACTCACCGTCGATGACGTGACCTCGACGATCCCGGCGGTCAAGGAGCGCATGGGCCGACTGATCCATGCGCCTGCGGTGCGTGAGCTGCCGCAGTCCCAGCGCGCATACCTCCTCGCCATGGCTGAGGACGACGGTCCTTCTGCGACAAAGGATCTCGCGCGCCGTCTCAAGATCAACATGCAGCACCAGAACGTCTACCGCAGCCGTCTCATCGCCCGCGAGCTCGTCAGCCCCGCCGGCCACGGCTTCGTCGACTTCGCGCTGCCGTACTTCCGCGAGTACCTGCGCGCCGAACCGCAGTGATATGTCCGTGCCGAAAGCGCGCGCTCGACGCAGTCAGCAGCCGGCGCCTACGAGTTCAGCTGTCTGAGTAGGACGGCGCCTTCGGTGCACCCGGCACCATGAAGAGGCGCCCGTCCGCGAAACACCACCACCAGTTCTCGCCCGGCTCGTACGAGCGGGCGATCGGATGGTCCGGATGTGCCTTGAAGTGCTGCCGGGCATGCCTGTTCGGCGAGCTGTCGCAGCAGCCGATGTGACCACACGTCATGCACATCCGCAGATGGACCCAGGTGGATCCGATCCGTAGGCAGTCCTCACATCCTTGGGCGTTCGGGCTCACGTCCCGGACCGTCTCCATGTGCTCACAGGGCTTGTCGGCCATCGTGCTCCTCCTCGAGCGGGTGATCGCCATGCTAGGGGTCCGGGGCACCGGCCGCCAGGGTCGTGCACGTCAGAGTGATCCACCAAAGGGTGAGAACCACGAGCTCGGAACGCAATACGGCAGGCAGCAGGGGACGCGCGGGACGCATCCCGGCCGGCGACGATCCGAGCCGACGTACCTGCTCAGCGCCAGGCGAGAGCCGGAGCGACGTGGGTGACGACCGACTCCAGGACGTGCGCGCAGTAGTCCACCCCGAGCTGGTTGGGGATGGTGAGCAGCAGGGTGTCCGCCGCCGCGATCGCCTCGTCCTGCGCGAGCTGGCGGACGAGCTCGTCGGGCTCCGCCGCATACGTCTTGCCGAAGATCGCCCGGCCACCCTCGAGCATGCCGATCTGGTCCTGGCTGTGGGTCTCGAGACCGAAGTAGGCGTGATCCGTCGCCGTGACCAGGGGAAAAATGCTGCGACTCACCGAGATCCGCGGCTCCCGTGTGTGACCGGCAGCCGCCCAGGCCTCCCGGAAGGCCCTGATCTGCTCGGCCTGAGCCTGGTGGAAGGGAACACCGAGATCCTCGGTGAGCAGCGTCGAGCTCATGAGGTTCATTCCCTGCTCGGCGGCCCACTGGGCTGTGCTGCGGGAGCCGGCACCCCACCAGATCCGCTCGCGCAGCCCTTCGGAGTACGGCTCGATCCGCAGCAGCCCGGGAGGGTTGGGGAACATCGGTCGTGGGTTCGGCTCGGCGAAGCCCTCCCCGGTGATGACCTCGAGGAACCGCGCGGTATGCCGGCGCGCCATGTCCGCGTCGCTCTCACCCTCGGCGGGGTGGTAGCCGAAGAGGCGGTACCCCTCGATGACCTGCTCAGGTGATCCGCGGCTGATGCCGAGCTGCAGCCGCCCGCCGGAGATGAGATCCGCGGCGCCAGCGGTCTCGGCCATGTAGAGCGGGTTCTCGTAGCGCATGTCGATGACGCCGGTCCCGATCTCGATCCGGGAGGTCCGGGCGCCGACCGCGGCCAGCAGCGGGAAGGGTGAGGCGAGCTGCCGGGCGAAGTGGTGGACCCGGAAGTAGGCGCCGTCCGCGCCCACCTCCTCGGCTGCCACGGCGAGGTCGATCGACTGGAGCAGGACGTCCGACGCCGACCGGGTGGCCGACTGTGGGTGCGGGGTCCAGTGGCCGAAGGAGAGGAATCCGATCCGCTTCATCCCTCGATCATGCACCCTTGCGGCGTCCGCCGATCTTCGACAGGACCGGCTGAATCGCATCGGTCCTCAGCTTGTGCCACGACCACTTGGCGAGCGCAGGCGCATCCTTGTGAGCGCGCGGCGCCTCCCGGACGGCGAGCGCCCACGCGACGTCCCGCATCTGCTTGGCCCGGTGCGCCTTGCCCCGCCAGTCCGAGCCGGTGACCCGGTGATGCACGTCGCAGGGGACCTCGGTGACGGTGTAGCCCGCCTGCAGCACATCAACGGTCATCCCCACCTCGACGCCCCACCCGCGCGCCAGCGGCAGGGCTGCCTCGAAGGCCTCCCTTGTGATGCACCGCTGACCGGACAGCGGCTGGACCGCGCGGTAGCCCGTGAGCGTGAAGATCCCCCGTTGCGCGAGGCGCACCACGCGACCGCGGCCACCTCCGACCGCGCGCTGGACCGGCAGGTTCGCGATGGCGAGATCCGCCCGGCCGAGCAGGACCGGCGGAAGGAGAGGCGCGAGATTGGCTGCACTGTCGGCGAGGTCGGCGTCGACGAACAGGAGAGCCCGACCGACGTCGAGACCCTCACGGCGGTCCTCCTCCGCCACCCGCTGGGCGCCCGACGCCATCGCGGCAGCCTTGCCCTTGTTCTCGGGATGGCGCACCACGACCGCTCCGGCCGCCTCGGCGATCTGGGCGGTGCCATCGGTGGACCCGTCGTCGACGACGACGACGAGGTCCACCCCGTTCATGCCCTGGATGGAGGCGATCGTCGCAGCGATCCGCTCCGCCTCATCCTTCGCGGGGATGATGGCGGCGACGCCGCTCGGACCGGCCATCAGCGCAGGGTCACCTGACGGCTCAGCAGTCCCGCCTTGGCCCGGCGCTCATCCGCGGTGAGGCTGTCCGTCGTGGCCAGGGCCGCCGCATACCTCTCCCGCCAGGCGAGGAGCGCATCCTCGTACTCGGCGGGGTCCGCCTCGGGGTCCAGCTCGATGACGGGCACGAGCAGCCCGCACGCCCGGAAGGCGCCGAGCAGCCTGGTGTCCCCGCCGAAGGAGTCGTCGCCGGCGGCGTGCAACCGGGCGAGGGCGTCCGTCGCGGAGTCCTCGTCGTCCGGCAGGACGATCCGGACATATGCGCGTTCGCCGATCCGGCACCAGAAGGCCGAGTCCTCACCGATGCGGGCCGTGGGGATCGCAGAGGCGTTGGCGCGCTCCAGCGACTCCTTGGCGTCCCCGTCCAGCTCCGCGTCCGCAGTCCAGAACTCGAAGCCTTCGTGGACCTCCGCCCGGAACGGCGTGGACTGGTCGACGATGTCCTGCAGTCGTGGGGTGTCGATGGTGGGCGGTGGTACGGACGGGACCGGCATGCCCGGAGCCACGCTGGCCGTCACGAGGAGCTGGCTCACCAGGTCGCGGGAGGGGTCGCCGCTCGCTCCGCCGGACTGGGTCGCGATGACGACCTCGCCGTTCTCGCGGTGCAAGCCGGCCCAGGCCATGGGCAGGACCGTCGCGACGGTCGCCTCAGTGACGCCTTCGGGCCCACCGTCCCCGGTGAGGGTGATCGATGCGGTCGCCGCGGGCAGGATCTCGCGAATCGCGACCCATTCCGTCTCGCCGGCAAGCCCCTCGAACGGGCGACCGACGAACGGGACCTGCGCGGCCCGCTGCTTCCTCGGCGCGCCGCCCTCCCCGGCGGAGCGTGCCTGCTGACGCGACCTACGACGTGATGCCTTACCCATGGGGCACAACTGTACGGCCCGCAGCACGGTGCGGCCCGCCGGTCAGGCAGGCTCCAGCACCTGGCGGGATATGCGGCCGCGCGCCGTGCACTCCTCTCGCACGAGGTGGTCCTCACGCCCCGGACTGCGCGGAGCCTTCAGCGGCGTCGACTACTCTCATCGGATGACTGAGCAGACTCCCGAGATGGACGAGTACGGCGGCGTCCCCGGGCAGGGGCTGGTCCGCACAGCCAGGATCCCGTGGGGTGTGGAAGCCGGGGCCGAGGCGCGTCGCGTCGTCGTGACCGACCTGCGCGCGAGGAACATGCCCGAGATCATCATCGACGAGGTCGAGCTGGTGCTCTCCGAGCTCGTCGCCAACTCCCTCCGGCACGCTAGCCCGCTCGGCGACGGCACCATCAGGGTGCACTGGAAGGCCAAGAACGACGTCGTCGAGGTCGAGGTCTCCGACGGCGGCGGGCAGACCAGCCCCGCGGTCCGCCGTCCTGCGCCGTGGGCGCCGTCCGGGCGTGGGCTGCGGATCGTGCGCAGCCTCGCGCACGAGTGGGGGGTCGTCGAGGACCGGGGTACCGTCACGGTCTGGGCCGCCGTGGGCGGACCCTCACGGCGCCGGGTGACCTAGGCGGGCCATCCCTCGGGCCGGCGACCGGGCCTCCTACCGCTCGTCGGGCTCGAGGTCCTCATCGACTGCGGCGCCAGGATCCGCGACCCCGGAAACGGGCGTCGTCCCCCGGTCGATCAGGTCCTCATCGACTGCGGCGCCAGGATCTTCGGCCCCGGAGACCGGCGTCGTCGCCCTGCTGATCGGGTCCTCATCACTGCCGGAGACGCCCTGCGTCGGCGCCGCCGGAGCGACCGACCCTGTGCCTCCTCTGCGGGCCTGCGCCCACGCCGGCACGGCCCGCTGACCGAGAGTGCGGGCATTGGCGAGGACCTGTGGCCAGTCCGTCCTCGATTCCTCCAGGGAGAGGTCGACCTGCGGCATCTCGCGCCGCAGCGTCAGCACGACGACCTTGAGCAGCGCCATGATCGGCACCGCGAACAGCGCCCCGACGATCCCGTAGATGTAGGACCCGAGCGCCACGCCGATGATGACACCCCAGGGGTGGAGGTCGACGGCGCGGGACATCAGGACCGGCTGGAGCAGGTTGCCCTCGAGCTGCTGCACGAGCACGACGATGCCGAGCATGATCAGCGCCGCCGTCAGACCCTGGCTGAACCACGCGATGAGGACGACGAGGGCGCCGGCCGCGAACGCACCGACGACAGGGATGAAGGACGTGAGGAAGACGATGATCGTCAAAGGGATGACGAGCGGGAGGCCGAGAGCGAATGCGCCGAGGCCGATGCCGACAGCATCCACCGCGGCGACGATGGCCTGGGTGCGCACGTACGCCCGCACCGAGTAGAAGCCGTTCGAGAAGGCCAGGTCGAGGCGGTCCTCCAGCTCACTCGGCAGGAGACGGACGAACCAAAGCCAGATCCGGCGCCCGTCGGCGAGGAAGAAGAAGGTCGTCACCAGAGCGAGGACCATGGACACCGAGAAGGTCCCGACAGCCGAGCCCGCGGCCACCGCCCCGCCGAGAAGCTGCCCCGAGTTGTTCGACACCCAGTCCTGGGCGCGCTGGAGGTACTCGGAGAAGCCGGCGTCATTGCCGATCGGCCCCTCGCGCAGCCAGGTCTCGAGCTGCGCGAGCGCGGCGAAGACGCTGTCGCTCAGCTCCTCGAACCCCGTCACGAGCTGGGTGCCGGTGACGACGAGCGTGCCGATGAGTCCCCCGATGAAGATGAACATCGTGAGGCCTGCGGCGGCGTGGCTGTTGCGGATGAGCCGGTTGATCCGCTTCTTCAGCGGGAGCAGCAGGCCGGTGAGGAGGATGGCGAAGGCGATGCCCGTGATCGCCGGGCTCATCGGACTGAGGACCCGCGTGAGCAGCCAGCCGGCGATCACGACGAGGATGAAGCAGGCGGCGATGAGCCCCGAGACGAGGATCCCCTTGGGCACCGTCGACACGACGTCCTTGACGGTGTGGTCCTTGGGTCGCTCCCCGCTCACGCGCTCCACCCTAACGGCCTCACCAGCAGCCCCGCCGCCGGCGACAGCAGCGACGTGACGGGAACGGCATGGGAGAGTCGTGGGAGGAGTGCACGCCCCCAGCCGGGTCGCCGACACAGGCGGCACCGAGCAGGGTTCCCGACGAGACGACGAGGAGGTATGCGGTGCGCACCTGGTGGGAGGAACGCGTCCTGCCGCGACTGGTCGACGTCGCACTCAACGATGCGGTGGCCAATCGGTGGCGGACCCTGGTGTGCGACGAAATCGCAGGCGTCGTGCTCGAGGTGGGCTTCGCCACCGGCAAGAACCTGCCGTTCTACCCAACGTCCGTGCGGGAGGTCCTGGCGGTCGAGCCGGCCGACCTGGCCTGGGATCTCGCGACCCGACGGATCGAGGCTTTCGCCCCGCCAGTCACCCGGATCGGCCTCGACGGAGCATCCCTCTCGCTCCCGGACGACTCGGTCGACGTCGTGGTCTCGACCTGGACGATGTGCACCATCCCGGACCTCGAGCAGGCGATCGCCGAGTTCCGCCGGGTCCTGCGCAGCGGTGGAACGGTGCGCTTCGTCGAGCACGTGGCGGCCGCGCACCCGCGGGCGCGACGCATACAGTCCCGGCTCCAACCGGTCTGGGGAAAGGTCGCCGGTGGCTGCCACCTCGACCGGGACATCGTCGCGATGCTGGCGGCCGGCGGGTTCGACGTGCGGCTGCTCTCGCCGGCCGATGAGGGACGCTTCGAGCTGGTGCCGTTCATCGCAGGTGTCGCCACGCCCGTCCGCTGAGCGGCCCTGACACGTTCACGACGTGACAGCGGGGCCGTTGGGGCCAGGCGGAGGCGATCTGGGGCGTACCAGAACCTTCCTATTGGCACGTTCGTGTACGGCCGCCACCCATCCTCCGTACCAGAACCTTCCTATTGGCACGTTCGTGTACGGCCGCCACCCATCCTCCGTACCAGAACCTTCCTATTGGCACGTTCGTGTACGGCCCGCCGCAGGGGTTGACGGGTTCCGCAGGGGTCGTGGAATAGCGCGCACTGTGACACGGTTTGGGTGAGGAGACCTTCCACCCCCAGTCAGGAGCTGTGCCGCTATGGCAACCAAGGACCTCACCCTCGCCGAGTTCGAGCAGACCGTGAAGCAGGACGGCATCGTCCTCGTCGACTTCTGGGCGGAGTGGTGCGGCCCGTGCCGCAACTTCGCACCTGTCTTCGAGAAGGCGAGCGAGGAGCACGCCGACATCACCTTCGCGAAGGTCGACACCGAGGCCGAGCGGGAGCTCGCCGGTGCCCTGCAGATCAGCTCGATCCCCACGCTGATGGCGTTCCGCGACGGCGTCCTCGTCTTCAACCAGCCCGGCGCCCTGCCGTCCGCGGCGCTCAACCAGGTCATCGAGGCCGTCCAGGGCCTCGACATGGCGCAGGTCCACGAGCAGATCGCAGCCCAGCGCGCCGCCCACGAGGCCGGCGACCACTCCGCCTGATCCCTCCGGCCTCCCGACGCCCAACGGGTTCGTCCCGTGACGTCGTGGAGCCTTTCACCTCACAAAGCGAGCCACGCACCTGCCATCAGGCAGGCGCGTGGCTCGTGTGCTTGCGAGAGCGAAACCCGAGGGTTTCAGGTCTCCCGGACGTCAGCCACCGATGCCGCTGACCTGGACCTGCTCTGCGTTCTCCACCTCGCCATGGACGGGGATACAGGCGACGGACTCTTCCTGACCGACGGTGGTGAGCGGAGCGGTGCACACTGTCGCGCCCAGCTCTTCGTCCGACCCGGAGAGGAAGCGCATCGTGAATACCACCGGCACCGAGCTGGTCTCCTGCGGGATGACCGTCATCGTCACGGTGCGGAAGCCGAGCGGCTGCGACTCGAAGCCCCAGCCGGCCTTGATCTCCGCCGGGCCGAAGGTGAATCCCTCGCCCACCTCGACGACCACGGTGACCCCGGAGCCAGGAATCGACGGCAGGTCGGTGGGGAGGCTGGGAATCGTCGTGGGAATGCTCACCGACCCGGTCGGCTCGTCCGTGGGTGTGTCAGTGGGTTCCGTGGTCGGCGCGGTCGTCTCGGACGGCTGGGGCGAGGCGACATTGTCGACGGCGCGGTTGATCAGCCACCAGCCGACCCCCACGGCGATCGCGGCGAGCACGATGACGATGAGCAGGGCGATGAGGCACCCCTTGAGCCAGCCCGGCGTCCCGCCCGGTCGGTCGGACATCGGCCCACCCTGGCCGACGTACGGCTCACGAGGATAGGTATCACCGTGCCCGGGAGGAGGCGAGTACCCACCCGGGGACTGGTATGCGCCCGGCCGGGCCCCCGCATACCCACTCTGATCGCCTGCCGAGGCAGTGGGCATGCCCTGGGTCTCCCCCAGCGGGATCTGCTCGGTGCGAGCGCGGTCCGGCTCACGGAACTGGTCGGTCCAGCGCTCCCCATCCCAATAGCGTTCTCGACCGTCGGGCTGGAGGTGCCATCCGGGGGGTGCGCTGCTCATGGCTCAAGTCCTTGGTCCGGGGTGCCGTCATGGGCACCGACATGGTCGTCGTGCTCATTGTTCCCCTTCTTCCGCGCGAACGGGCCGAAAGGAAGAAGATGGAGGACCCCCACGACGACGGAGCCGACGACAAGTCCGATGATCGCCGAGGCGATCGTGTTCACCAGCCAGGCGAGGAAGCCACCCACCCCGACGACCCCGGCCACCCCGTCCTCGAGCTGGTGGACCAGGCCGTAGAGCCCGTGCCAGCCGAGGTCGTCGACACCGACGAGGAGGATGTGGCCGCCGACCCACAGCATCGCGACGATGCCGATGGCCGAGAGCGCGCTGAGCAGCTTGGGCATCCCCTTGACCAGCCCGTGCCCGAACCGCTGGGCGGTTCCAGAGCTGCGCTGGGTGAGGCTCAGCCCGATGTCGTCCATCTTCACGATGAGTCCGACGACGCCGTACACGAGAAGTGTGATGGCGATCGCCACGACGATCATGACGATCGTGCGCCTCAGGAGAGGCTCCTGGGCGACCTCGTTGAGCGCGATGACCATGATCTCGGCGGAGAGGATGAAGTCGGTGCGGATGGCACCGGACACCATCTTCTTCTCCTCCTCCGGCCCCACCTCGATGACGGGAACGTCGTGCTCCTCGTGGTGCCTGAGGACGCCGAGTTTCTCCAGGATCTTCTCGGCACCCTCATAGGCGAGGTAGGTGCCGCCGATCATGAGGAGCGGCGTGAGCGCCCAGTGCGCGAACTGACTGAGGAGCAGGGCGACCGGGACGATGAAGACGAGCTTGTTGCGCAGCGAGCCGATCGCGATCGCCTTGATGATCGGCAGCTCGCGCTCGGGCTTGAACCCGGTCACATAGCGCGGCGTCACAGCGGTGTCGTCGATGACGACCCCCGCGGCCTTCGCGCTCGCCCGGCCCGCGGCGGCGCTCACATCGTCGACCGATGCCGCCGCCAGTCGGGCCAGGGCGGCGATGTCGTCGAGCAGCGCGGCCAGGCCGCCGCTCATGAGCGGCTCTTCTCGGTCACGCGAGAAGGATACGGGGATCGAAACCTGTGGGGCTGCGGCTCAGCCGACGTCGTTCTGACCGGCCCGCCTCTCGACCGGCCGGTCACTCAAGGCGAACCCTGCTCAGGCGTCCGGGTCGGGTGGCGTCGGCTGGGAGTGCTCCACGGTGAGGTAGTAGCGTCCCCCGAGAATTCCCCCAGCCGGGACCCTGTCGTCCTGGAAGCGGTGCACGTACACGTCGACGTGGTCCACGCGGTAGGCGTGGAAGCGGGCCGGTGCGGTGCTGTCGAAGCCGTGGCCGATCTCGATGATGCTCCACCCCGGCTCGACCTCGACCTCGGTCGTCTCCCCCTTCGTCACCCCCAGCTGGACCCCGTTGACGGTGATCGGCAGGTTCTGGAGCTCCTCTGCGTGCTCACCGAGGTTGACCCGAAGGATCGCGGTCATGGCTGGTCATCTCCTCACCACGCGATGGCGAAAAAGTCCCGGGCGTCGATGCCCTACCTAGAGGTTATCCACTCGGGCGTCGTCGCGTACCGCGGGGTGCACGTGTCCCTGGCGACACGCCATAGCCGCCTATTGCGATGTATGCGGTTGTCGCTAGAGAGGCGTATAGCCTCCGATCGTGGATCCGATTCGCAACCCGTATGCGCCCGGCGCCGGCCAGCGTCCTCCCGAGCTCGCCGGCCGGGACGAGCAGCTCGACGCCTTCGACGTCGTGCTGGAACGGGTGGCGCGTGGGCGGCCGGAACGGTCCATCGTCCTCACGGGTCTGCGCGGGGTGGGCAAGACCGTCCTCCTCGGCGCCCTGCGGTCCTCGGCGGTGCGCGCCGGGTGGGGCACCGGCAAGCTCGAGGCGCGACCTGACCAGTCCCTGCGCCGGCCCCTCGCCTCCGCGCTGCATCAGGCGATCCGCGAGCTCGGCCCTTCTGGCGGAGCCGGCGAGCACGCCCTGGGAGTGGTCAAGTCGTTCGTCCAGCGCGATGCCGGTGCCGGGGCGAAACTCCGCGACCGGTGGAACCCCGGCATCGATGTGCCGGCCATCCCCGGACGGGCCGACTCCGGCGACATCGAGATCGACCTCGTCGAGCTCCTCACCGATGTGGGCGGGATGGCCGCCGACACCGGTCGTGGCATCGCCGTCTTCATCGACGAGATGCAGGACCTCGGTCCCGCCGATGTGTCCGCCCTGTGCGCGGCCTGTCACGAGATCTCCCAGTCCCGCCTGCCCCTCATCATCGTCGGCGCGGGGCTGCCGCACCTGCCGGCTGTCCTGTCTGCGTCGAAGTCCTACAGCGAGAGGCTGTTCCGCTACTCGCGCATCGACCGACTGAGCCGCCCCGAGGCCGACCGCGCCTTGGTAGCCCCGGTCGAGGAGGAGGACGCCGCCTACACGGATGACGCCCTCGACGCGATGTATGCCCTCACCGATGGTTACCCCTACTTCATCCAGGCGTACGGCAAGGCGGCCTGGGACCGGGCGCCGGAGTCCCCCATCACCGCCGACGATGTCCGAGTCGCCGCCGCCGAGGCCGAGGAGGAGCTGGCCGTCGGCTTCTTCGGCTCCCGGTTCGAGCGGGCAACGCCCGGCGAGCGCGAGTACCTCCGCGCCATGGCCGAGGTGAGTCTCGCTGTGAATGAAGCGAGTCCGGGCGTTGAGTCGGTCCCTACGTCGGACGTCGCAGCGCACCTGGGGCGCAAGCCGCAGTCCCTGTCCCCTGCGCGTGATGCTCTGCTGAAGAAGGGCCTGATCTACTCCGGCGAGCGCGGGCGGATCGCGTTCACGGTGCCCCACTTCGGCAAGTACCTGCGCGAGCACGCCTGAGTCTGGGCGCCCATCCGCGAGTGGGCCGGCCTGGGCCCGTCGCCGCGCGCGTCAACGCCGAAGCTGAGCAACCTCACCGAGCGCCTCGAGCTTGTGCGGGTTGCGAATCCCGTAGATGTGGGTGATCCGGCCGGCATCAACGACGAAGTACATCGCCGTGTCGTACTCGCCTCCCGGGTCCAGCCGCGCGGCGACGGCGCCGTTGAGGTCGAGGACGATTGTCTGGGCGTCGGGCGCCAGCTCCGCGAAGGTGACCATGACCGGCGCCAGCTTGCTCGCGCCGCGGACCGGCTTGGGGGCCGTCGGCGCGAGGCCACCACCGTCGCCGACGACGAGCACGTCGGGCGCCAGCACCTCGAGCAGACCGGGCAGGTCGCCCGTGGTCAGCGCGGTGAGGAAGCGCTCGACCACCTCCTGCTGCTCGGTCCGGCTCACCGACATCCGCGGACGCCGGGCGGCCACGTGCTTGCGGGCGCGGGTCGCGACCTGGCGCACCGCCGCCGGCGACTTGTCCAGCGCCGCCGCGATCTCGTCATACGGCACGTCGAAGACCTCGCGGAGGACGAAGACGGCGCGCTCGGTCGGCAGCAACGTCTCCAGCACCGCGAGCATGGCGATCGAGACACTCTCGGCCAGCTCGACGTCCTCGGCAACATCCGGGCTGGTGAGCAGTGGCTCCGGCAGCCACTCGCCGACGTAGTCCTCCCGCTGCCGGGACACGGTGCGCAGCCGGTTGAGCGCGAGCCGGGAGACGATCCGCACCAGGAAGGCACGCGGGTCACGCACCTCGTCCTGTCCGTCCTCGCCGAGCGCGGCCCACCGCAGCCAGGTCTCCTGCACGACGTCCTCGGCGTCGGCGACCGAGCCGAGCATCTCGTAGGCGACGGTGAACAGCAGGCTGCGGTGGGCGATGAAGGGCTCCTCGCTCATCCCGTCGACGCTACCCCTCGTTCGGCAAGCCGCGGCATCCCACAGGCGGCGGCGAAGCCGTCCGACTCGATGCCCAGGGCGACGTTGCCACGGGTGCTCAGGTTGGCGAAGGCGATGACCGAGGTGAGCTCGACCAGCGCCGCCGACCCGAGAGCGCCGTGCAGCCGGTCGACCAGCTCGTCGGTCACGGTCGGCGGCGTCTGACTCATCGCCTCGGCGTACTCCAGGACGTCCCGCTCGAGCGGGGTGAAGACCTCGGCCTCGCGCCACCGCGGGACCTGACGCGCCTTCTCGACGTCCAGCCCCTTGTTCCGGGCCTCGAAGTAGTTGAAGTCCAGGCACCAGCTGCAGCCGATCAGTGCGGCGACGGCCATGTGCGCGTAGGACTTCAGCGCCTCGTCGCAGGCGTCCCAGCGCTGGACCTTCTGCCCGAGGGAAGCGCTGGCCATCAGCACCTTCGGGTGGTGCCAGAAGATGCCCAGCGCGGTCGGCACGGTGCCCAGCTTCTTGCGGGCCATTCGGGTAATCAGGGCACCTTTGAGGCCAGTGATCGGCGCCGGGGGAATGCGGGTGGTGTGCTCCACAGGTGACTCCTCGTGTCGTCGATGGTCGACGGCAGGTTGTGCCGTCACTCATGGAGACACCGGCCGGCGTGTGGTTGTGACACCGCCCCGCGAGGACGACCACCGCATACCCCGTCGTGGTCAGTCGGTGGCAGCAGCCTCCAGGACGAAGACCCTGATCTCGCGGTTGACGATCCGCTCGCGGTAGGAGGCGTAGCCCGAGTACGTCCGGTCGGCCATCGACATGATCGTCTCCCGCTCGGCCGGCGTGGCGAGTCGTGCCACCACGTCGAAGGACCGGCCGCGGAAGGAGACCGTCGCGCGCGGGTCGGCCTCGAGGTTGAGCACCCAGTCGGGCGTGCCGCCCTGCCCGAAGTTGGTCCCGATGACGGCGAGCTCCTCGTCGTGCGGGATGGCGACGAGGTGGATCGTGCGCGGCAGGCCGCTGCGCCGTCCGGTCACCGTCACCTGCACGACCGGCAGGGAGGCGAACACCTCGGGGAGCGTCCGCCCGGTCGCCCGCTGCGTCGCTGAGTCGAGAGGCGGCAGCGTGCGGGAGAACACCCACGAGCCGGCCTTGGTCGCAGCGACCGTCTGAACCAGGCGCTGCGCCGGGTTCGGCGGGCGCAACCGCAGGCCGAGGTCGTCAGCGAGTCCCATGCGTCGAGTATGCGCCCCGCGCGGAACCGGGGGCAGCCCGGTGGAGCCGGAATGTGCTGAACGGAACCTTCTCCGCGACGAGAGGAGATGGAAGGCTGACCGCATGGACACCACCTCGAGCCGCTCCACGGGCCTGGACGCCCTGGACACCCGGACCGTGCAGCGGATGGCGATCGCGAACACCTTCTCGTTGCTGCTCGGCGGTGGGGCGATGGCCCGGTGGGAGCGGAAGATGCGCGCCACCGGCGGCCCTGGCATCCTCGGCTTGCAGCTCGCGCGCGATGCGGGTGAGGTGGCGGAGGTGCTCGAGCGCTGGGGACCCGAGGGACGCCGGGCCGCGGTCGAGGAGACCTGGGCGGACTTCGCGTGGATGCTCACCTACGGCATTGCGGGGGTATGCGCGGGCGAGCTCGCGCGGCGACGTGCGGCTCCCGGCTCGGGCTGGGAGAGCGTCGGCCGAGCCGTGCGCTGGGGCCCCGCGGTAGCAGTCGCGTGCGACGTCGTCGAGGGTGTCGGTCTGCTGCGCACCCTGAACGCCTGGCCGCGCGTCGACGAGGGCAGGGTCGCGTGGACCCGTGCTGCCGCGACGACGAAGTACACCCTGCTCATTGGGACTGCGGTCTGGGCGGCCGGCGCTGCGACGCTCGGCGCCCGTCGGCGGTAGGTCAGTCAGCCTGATCCGGCCCGACGGCGGCGAGGGTGCACCTTCTGCAGGCGACAGTCAGTCCGCCTGGTCGAGGCCGACAGCGATGACGGTGCACGTCCCGCCGGCCGAGGTCAGGTCCAGGGACAGTCCGTCGGGATGCTCGGCGTACTGACCCACGACGACACTTCCCTGTCGCTGGAGCCGGACCACGGTGGCCATGTCCCCGGGGCTGCGCGAGCGCGCGAGCAGCACCGTTCCGTCGGCGAAGCCGAGTCTCGCGACTGCCTTCCCCGGCGCGCCGGAGAGCCTGCGCAGCGGCACCCGGTGCCGACGCAGCAGGTCCAGACGGGTCGCGATCAGCTTCCGCCGCGACTCGACCTCCTCGGCCTCAACCGAGCTGAACACCGCGTCCAGGTCCAGGGCATCGGCGCCGAACAGAGCATCTTCCGGTGGGGCGGCCTGGGCCGCGCGTCGGTGGCGGCGCAGGAGCAGCACCGCAACGGCCGCAGTGACTCCCACGATCACGACGATCCCCATCGTCACCAGCACCGCGAGCGCCTCCATATCCAGAGTCTGGCGGCTGTTCACCAGCCTGCGCGAGAGGGACGCCCCGAGACCGGTGTTTGGTTCGTTCTTCCCTTGATCGGAGCGCTACAGCGCTCCGATGTGATGACTACGAACCAGTTCCGGCGCTCCGGCCTGATGTGACGACTACGCGCCGCCGGCAAGACCGAGCGCACCTCGGGGCCGTGATGAGCACCGCACTCCGGTGACGGAGCCTGTCCGCCTCTCGATACGATGAATCATGGCCAATCTCGCGACGCCGAACATGCCCTCCAGTAACCTCAATGCGACGGCCGCGTTCTACGCAAGCCTCGGGTTCGAGGTCGCCTACCGGGACGAGAACTGGATGATTCTCACCGGCCACGGCATGACGCTGGAGTTCTTCCTCGCTCCCGGCGTCGACCCGGCGACGAGCGCATACGGCGCCTGCCTGCGACTGGACGACGTGGATGCCTTCTACGCGGTGATTCAGGCGGCTGGGATCGAGGAGACCGACCACGGGGCTCCCCGCTCACACTCACCCCGTCTCGAGCCCTCAGGCCTGCGGATCGGCGCTCTCATCGACCCGGACGGGAACCTGCTCCGCCTCATCCAGAACACCGACTGAGCCGGCCAGGAGCGCTTCTCGCACCTGTCTCAGCGGCACCCGCGCACCCCGCTCCGCACGGAGCAGCGCGAGCAGTCCCGGGTCGCGCAGCGGCCTCGTGACGTCGCCCTGGCGCATGAGGAAGGTCACGTCGAGGATGCGGTAGCGGTCTGTGTCACTGAATCGCGATCCACCGCAACGGAACTCGCAGTCGACTGCGGGGAAGGTCTTCTGGTGGTCGGTCACCTCGTCCCACGTGCGCACCGATGCGACCACGTCCTCCACGCGCTGTCCGTATGCGGTGCTCCCCTGTGCGACAACGTCACCGACGGTGCCGGGAAGGCCGGACAGCGCCTCCACACCGACCCACTGCTGAGCCACCGCTGCGGCGACGAAGTCGTCCCAGACGACCTCGGCCGGAACCGTGGCTGTCACTGCGCCGCAGAACGACAGGTCGTCCACACCGCAGCCGTCCGAGTTCACGCCGATCTCCAGGCCCGAGATCGTCAGGATGTCCGGACGTGCAGCGGCGGTCTGTGCCGTGCCCACCATGCGTCGACTATGCCACTGGCGGCTCCCCCCGACCAGCCCTCCACCCCCGGGGGCGCCTCCCACGTGACCGGGAGGAGCAGTAACGTGAGGTTATGACCGTCACAAACAATGACAACCACGACGCCGCCAAGATCGCCGAGTACGCCCACCCGGAGCGCCTCGTCACCACGGCCTGGCTCGCCCAGCAGATCGCGGAGGGGAACACCGGGCCGGGCAAGGACATCGTCGTCCTCGAGTCCGACGAGGATGTCCTCCTCTACGACACCGGCCACATCCCGACGGCGCTCAAGCTCGACTGGCACCAGGACCTCAACGACCCGCTGACGCGCGACTACATCGACGCGGAGACGTTCGCGACGACGATGACCTCGCGTGGCATCGCCCGGGACACCACCGTCGTCATCTACGGGGACAAGAGCAACTGGTGGGCCGCCTACGCGCTGTGGGTGATGACCCTCTTCGGCCACGAGGATGTCCGACTCCTCGACGGGGGTCGCGCGAAGTGGATCGCCGAGGGCCGCGAGGTGACCCGTGAGGTGCCGGAGGTCCAGCCCGGGGTGACCGCCGCATACCCGGTCGTGGAGCGCGACGACAGCCCGATCCGGGCGTTCCGGGACGACGTGCTTGCCCACCTCGGCAAGCCGCTCGTCGACGTGCGCTCCCCCGGGGAGTACAGCGGCGAGCTTCTGCACATGCCGGACTACCCGCAGGAGGGCGCGATGCGCGGCGGGCACATCCCGGGCGCCAAGTCCGTGCCGTGGGCGCGTGCCGCGAACGAGGATGGGACCTTCAAGACCCGAGCCGAGCTCGAGGCGATCTACCTCGACGAGCAGGGGCTGTCGCCGAACGACGACATCGTCGCCTACTGCCGCATCGGCGAGCGCAGCAGCCACACATGGTTCGTGCTGACCCACCTGCTCGGCTTCGAGAACGTCCGCAACTACGACGGCTCATGGACCGAGTGGGGCAACACGGTGCGCGTGCCGATCGAGCGGTAGACCGGCTGTCAGTTCGTGGGGAGGATGACTGTCGCCATGGCGGCAGCAATCCTCCCCACAAGGTATGCGGTGGCCGGCTCGCCGGACCGACGCACGACCATTTCGGGTCGCGCGATACCGCTATCAGGAGGACGATGGCACAGGTCAGAGCTCCCGATGCGAAGGCACCGCGATGACCCCATTCGAGAAGATCCCCTCGCAGCAGCTCGACTGGCTCCTGGACAGTGATCCGGCGATCCGGTGGCAGGTGCTGCGCGACCTCACCGATGCCCCCGAGGAGGAGGTGGCCCGGGAGCGCGCCAGAGTCGCCGAGGTGGGGTGGGGCAGAAGGCTCCTCGATCTGCAGCACGAGGGCCAGTGGGCAGGTGGCGCCTGCTTCCCCGGCCCCGGCTGGCGAGCACCGCAGCCGCTGACCGGCGATCCCGAGGGGCAGCCCTGGGTCGCGACGCTGCCCACCCTGCGGCTGCTCCGCCGGCTCGGGATCGACCCGACGCACCCCGACGTCGTCGCCGCGGTCGACGGCGTGCGCGAGCACAGCCGGTGGGAGTACAACGACGGGCCGTTCTTCGAGGGCGAGGTCGAGCCGTGCATCAACGGTGGGGCCGTGGAGGTCGGCGCCTACTTCGGCCAGGACGTCGACTCCGTGGTGGAGCGCCTCCTTGGTGAGCGACTCCCCGACGGCGGGTGGAACTGTGAGGCCGAGAACGGGTCGACGCGTTCCTCGTTCCACACGACGATCTGCGTGCTCGAGGGACTCCTCGAGTACCGGCGCGCCGGCGGGAGCCTGGACGTCGAGGAGGCCCGACGGTCCGGCGAGGAGTACCTCCTCTCCCGCTCGCTCATGCGCCGTGCCGGCACTGGCGAGGTCGTGGACGAGTCGTGGCTGAGCTTCTCCTTCCCGCCGCAGTGGCACTACGACGTGCTGCGGGGCCTGGAGTACTTCGGCGACGTCGGTGGCACGCCGGATCCCCGGCCGGGCGAGGCGGTCGAGCTCACCCGCGGCAAGCAGCAGGCCGATGGGTCGTGGCTGCTCGAGAACACCCACCCGGGACTGATCCACTTCCACATGGAGGACGGCGACGGGAGCCCGAGCCGGTGGAACATGCTGCGGGCCCAACGGGCCCTGCGCTGGTGGGACAGCCAAACCGGAGGGTAGCCGCCGGGGTTCCGGAACTCGGGACCGAATTGGGGCCTGGCCGGGCAGTGCGCGACCATTGAGGAATGTCCACCCCACTGGCCGAGCTCGCCGAGGACTTCCGCGCTGCGTCCCCCCAGGACCGGCTGCAGCTGCTCCTCGAGTTCAGTGACGAGCTGCCCGATCTCCCCGAACGCTATGCGGACGCGCCGGAGAAGCTCGAGCAGGTCCACGAGTGCCAGTCCCCGCTCTTCCTCGCCGTCGAGGTCGGAGACGAGGCCGGCGTCGACACCAACGACCAGCAGGTCTCGATCTTCTTCTCCGCCCCGCCGGAGGCGCCGACGACGCGCGGCTTCGCCGGGATCCTCCATGAGGCACTCAACGGGCTGACCGTCCGCGAGATCCTCGACACCCCGGAGCAGGCCCCGATGGAGTTCGGTCTGGCCGAGGTCGTCTCCCCTCTCCGGATGCGGGGGATGGTCGCGATGCTCAGCCGCATCAAGCGGCAGGTGCGGTTGCGCACCGCGCCCGCCGGCACGGCTCAGTGACGACCCGCCCCACCGACGACGCAGCGACGCCCTGCGAGTGCGGCGCCGCGGCCGCGTGCCGTCCGGTCTGGTACGCAGCGCTTGCCGAGGAGCAGCTCGACCCGGTCATGGGGCAGTGGCACAACACGCTCGTCTGCGTCTTCGCCCTCCAGCACGCGTCGATGTTCGATCGGCGCCACGCCGACAGCCAGCTCCAGTTCCTCCAGCTGGCCGCCGATGAGGGACCCGACGCGGTCAACGCGGTCGCGAGGTCTCTGCGGGCGCGCAACAAGGGCCGCGGGTTCCGGCTCGAGGCGCCCGAACTGAGCCGGTATCCCGGCATCGGAGACACCGAGCTCCCCGCCTCGTTCCCTGTCAGCCTGCACCACCTGCTGTGCGCGGATGGTGAGTTCCTCACCGACGGCCACGACGCATACGGACTGCGTATGCGGCAGCTGGCCGCGGCCACGGTAGAGGCCTATCGCTCATGACCGCTCCGCAGACGCGCCTGACCTCCCGCCGCCGGCACTTGGCCGCGACGTCCGTCGCCGCCGCTGGCGCACTCCTGCTCTCCGCCTGCCTGGGCAGCGGGACGCCCACGGCCGAGCCGGGCGAGCAGACGGTATCCGACCCGCCGACGGCGACCTCCTCACCCACGGCGACTGAGACACCGACGTCGACGCCCACCGAGACGGCCACGGCAGAGCCACGGACCATCACCCTCGTCGCGGCCGGCGACATCCTCCCGCACCGACCGGTCGTCTCCTCCGCCCGACGGTATGCGCAGGGCAGCTCGAGCGAGTACGACTTCCGCCCGATGTTCGACGAGGTGCGCCCTGTCCTGTCCGCCGGCGACCTCGCGCTCTGCCACCTCGAGACGCCCCTGTCGGCCGACAACCGCAACCTCGCCGAGCCGAACACCATGGTCTTCAACTCTCCTCGAGAGGTCGCGGCGGCACTGAAGTGGGCCGGCTACGACGGGTGCGACTTCGCCTCGAACCACAGCTGGGACCGCGGGCTCGAGGGCCTGCGGCAGACGATCTCCGTCGTCGAGGACGAGGGACTGGGGTACGCCGGCCCGACGGCCGAGGAGTCCGAGGCGGGACAGGCCGCGGTGTTCGACGTCGCCGGGGTCCAGGTGGCTCATCTGGCCTACAGCTACACCCTGTTCAACAACTGGGGCCCGAACACCGAGGTGCCGCCTGAGGCGCCGTGGACCGGACGGGCGATGTGGCCGGTCGTCGAGGCGGACGGCATCCTCGCCGACGTGGCAGCGGCTCGTGCCGAGGGAGCCGACATCGTCGTCCTGAGCATGCACTGGGGTGAGGAGTACGTCACCCAGCCGACCCGCGACCAGCGCGAGCTGGCCGAGACGCTCCTCACCAGCGGAGCCGTGGACGCGATCCTGGGGACGCACGTCCACGTCGTCCAGCCGTGCGAGACCATCGCGGGTCGGCCCGTCCTCTACGGCATGGGCAACTCCCTCTCGAACCAGGGGCCCAAACCGGGCGGGAGCCTCCCCGCGGCGAGCCAGGAGGGGATCATGGTCGAGCTCACCTTCACCGTCGCTCCCGATGGTGAGGTCACCTCCGAGCTTGCCTACCGCCCGACGCGAGTCAACCTCGACGGCCACCTCATCGAGCTCACGGGTCCTGACAAGCACCCGGAGGCGTATGCGCGGACCGTCGCCACGGTCGAGCTGTTCGGGCCGGGCGCCTGCGAGGCCACGGTGGTGCCGGCGCCTTAGGGCTGTCGACCACGCACCCGGTCCGCTCGCCAGGTTTGTCGGGCGATTGCGGTCGCAAGCAGATGTCCTGCTGATCCGTGCCGACCTGGTCGGCCGTCGATCAGGTCAACAACGTCACGGCGATGCCCAGAGCGTCCAGCTCCTCCGGCGTCTGCGTCGTGATGAGCCAGTCCCGGTACCGGTCCTCACCGCGGGGCCGCACGGACTCGCGGATCCGGTCCTCCATGATCAGGTAGAAGCGGTACCCCTGCCCGGCGAACGTCTCCACCAAGGGGGTGACATCCGCGTCGGGCAGGACCTCCATGAGGAAGGTCGGCCGGATCTCGCGGATCGAGGCCCGACCCGCCGTGACGAGGGCGGCCTCGTGGCCCTCCACATCGACCTTGATGAGGACCTCCGGTCGATAGGTCGGCCAGGTGACTTCCGAGTGGGGTGCACGTCGATCCCCTTCGGACCCCTCGGGCTGTTGGGTCGGCGCGTGGGCCTCAGCGTCGGTGCTTCGATCAGTGGCGGACTGGTCGGACCGGTCCGCCTCGAGCTCGATCCCGAGCTCAGTGCCCAGCACGTGGTCGAGGGTGTGCACGGGCACCGACACCCCCTCCTCGGATCCCTCGCTGTCGTCGAGCGACCAGAAGTCCGGCAGGGCCGAGCCGTGGGTGACCGCCGGCATCCGGATCGCGCCCTCCTCACCCACACCGTGCAGGTGGACCTCGACCCGCCCGATGAGGTCGTTGGCGATGATGTTGCTCCACGCCGCGAGGACATTGCTCGGCACGATGTCGAAGGCGTGCACGCTCACGGCCCGGTTCGCCTTGGCAGCGACGACCGAGAAGACTCCTGTGTAGCTCCCGACGTCGAGCACGATGTCCGCGCTCGTCGCGAGCAGGGCGAAGACCTCGAGGGCGTACTGGTCCTGCGGGCGTGGACGCCGACCGCCACCCCAGTACAGCTCCTTGGCGATGATGCACCGCGCGGGATCGTTCATCGTGAAGGTCAGGCCCTGGACCCTCCCCTCGACCTGCTTCACGTTCAGCGGTGCGGGCAGCCGGGCAGCGGTCTCCACTCCTCGACGCCGAGCGACGACGGCATGGGCGGCCTGGTTGACTCCGGGCAGCGAGACGACACGCTTCACCGGCCGCTTCAGGCCGTACCACGCCTGCCGGCGCCGACTCCGCCGCGCCGGCTCGTGCTCCTTCGCCCCTGCCATCCGATCAGCCTATGCCGGTGCACGGCCCCGCTCCTGCTATGCCGGTGCACGGCCCCGCTCCTGCTATGCCGGTGCACGGCCCCGCTCCTGGCGTGCGAGCCGTCGCGCGGGTAGGCCAACGACCCCCCGGACGTGCGTACCAGAACGTGACAATAGGAACGTTCTGGTACGCCGCGGCACCGCCCGCCGCCGGACAACTCACCGAGAGGGCCGTACCAGAACGTGACAATAGGAACGTTCTGGTACGCCGCGGCGGGGACGTTGGTACGCCGCGGCGGGGATGTTGGTACGCCGCGATGCCGCCGCCCTCAGGCGTCCCGGAGGCGGATCCGCAGGCGCTGCGGGGCCATCCCGTTCTCGACTCCCCAGAGCACGGCCTGGCTGCGGGTGGTGACGCCCATCGTGCGGTAGGCGGAGCGGATGTGGGTCTTGACCGAGTTGATGGAGACGTAGATCCGCTGGGCGATCTCGTCGTTCGACAGCCCCTGCGTGATGAGTCCGATGACCTCGGCCTCACGGGCGCTGAGCCCCTTGGACTTGCCGGGCCAGTCGGCTGAGGTCACCCACTCGTCGATGGGCTTGTCGGCCCCGGCACTCACGACGAACTCACCGGCGTGGGCCCGGTGGAGCAGGTCCGTCAGCTCCACGCCTCTGGTACTCCGGTCGATGACGCCCGCCATGCCCGCGGCTCGGGCGTCCTCGATGAGCGGGGTCGCGTTCTGCCACGTGTACAGGACCACTGCGCCGACGTCTCCGGTGTGCAGCATCTCCTTCAGCTCCGCGCTGGTGAGTCCATGCATGCCGAAGGCGTCGTACAGCACGACGTCGACAGGCTGCGAGGGCGGTTCTCCGCTGAGCAGCTCGACGACCTCGAGACTCTCCACATCGGCGAGCATGGCGGCGACACCACGCACGACGACCTCGTAGTCGTTGACGACGGCGATCCGCAATGGCCGCGCCGCCGTGCGATCCCCTTGATCGACCATGGCTGCAGGGTACGGCGACTCGGTCCGATGGTGGACCTCTCCCTTCGGTGAATTGGGTCGCTCTCCTCTCGACCAGGCAGGTGAGGTTGTCGCTCTGCGATCGTGGAGAGATGACTCGTGCAAAGCTCACCCGCATCCAGGGCCAGACTCAGGAACACCCCGGCACCATCGCCGACCTGCAACCGGCGCCCGACCACGGCGAGACCTCCTGGGTCGGCCGGGACCGACTGCCGGGCAGGCGTGTCCTCATCACCGGCGGCGACTCGGGGATCGGCCGGGCCACCGCGATCGCCATGGCGAGGGAGGGCGCATCGGTGGCCATCGCATACCTCCCTGAGGAGCAGACGGACGCCGAGGACACCAAGGCGGTCATCGAGGCGGAGGACGGCACCTGCCACCTCCTCCCCGCTGACCTCACCTCCCTCGAGGAGAACCAGGAGGTCGCCCGCCGCGCCCTCGAGGTGCTCGGGGGCCTCGATGTGCTCATCCCCAACGCCGCCTTCCAGATGACCTACCCGTCACTGGAGGACTTCCCACTGGAGCAGATCGAGCACTCGTATGCGGTCAACGTCTTCTCTCCCTTCTGGCTCATCCACACGCTGGCCGGGGATCTCGAGGACGGTGGCTGCATCATCGTCACCACGTCGATCCAGGCCTATGACCCCTCCCAGGACCTGCTCGACTACGCATCGACCAAGGCCGCCCTCAACAACCTCGTCGTCAACCTCGCTCAGGAGCTGGGGCCGCGAGGCATTCGCGTCAATGCCGTTGCGCCTGGGCCGATCTGGACTCCCTTGATCCCCTCGACGATGCCGGAGGAGCGGGTCACCGGGTTCGGCGCGGACACGCCGCTCGGGCGGGCGGGCCATCCGATCGAGGTGGCTGCCGCATACGTGTTCCTCGCCTCGGAGGAGGCGTCCTACGTCTCCGGCACCGTCCTCGGGGTCACCGGTGGTCGCCCGGTCTTCTAGGCGACTCACCCACGGCGCCAGGTGGCAATCGGTCGATCTGCAGTCCGAGACCGACTGTCTCCCAACCCCGAGGGGGTGACGCCGTCGAGACGCAGTCGCCGCGCCCGGCCTAGGCTTGACTGGCATGGACACCGAGTATGCGGATGGTCGCCTCTCCGTGACCGAGGCGATGCGCCGCGCGCCGCGTGAGCACTATCTGCCCGAGCGGGTGCGCAGGTTCGCCCACGAGGACCGGCCGCTGGACATCGGCGACGGAGTGACGAACTCCCAGCCGTCCACCGTGCGAATCATGCTGGAGCTGCTCGATGTCCGTCCGGGTCAACGGGTCCTCGACGTGGGCAGCGGATCCGGTTGGACGACAGCGATTCTCGCCGGGCTCGTCGGTCCTGAGGGCGAGGTGATCGGCGTCGAGCTCATCGAGCGCCTCGTGCGGGAGAGCCGCGCCGCGCTGGAGTCCGCCGGTCTGCGACAGGCCTCGGTCCGGCTGGCCCAGCCCAGGGTCCTCGGTGCGCCGGACGCGGCCCCGTTCGACCGCATACTCGTCTCGGCCGAAGCCTCCGAGCTGGCCCGTGAGCTCGTGGACCAGCTCATCGACGGTGGCCTCCTCGTCGTCCCCGTCCGCGATCGGATGGTCGTGGCGACCCGGCGAGGTGACGACGTCGACGTCACGTACGGTCCGGGGCGCTACCGGTTCGTGCCGCTCCTCTGACCGCGCACTCACCCGGGCGACTCGGACTCGCACCCGGTATGCGCGGGCCGGCACTGAGCTCCGGGTTCCGGCCCGCGTGGCCGGGTTCCGGCCTGCGTGACCCGGTTGCGCCCGACTGACCGGCCTACGCTCGGCTGCCCGCGAAATTTCGCGGTCACAGCTTGGCAACCCGGTCAGTGAGTCCTCACCGGGTCAAGAAGTCGTAGCCCGGTCATTGCCCCGACGCGGCCACGACTCCCGCGACCGCACGAGGCCGCCTACCTAGATGCCCTTGAGCGTCACCCGGATCTCGGGCGTCTCGGGCGGTCCGCCGGCCTGCTTCCAGGCGCGCTCGAGCGCGGGACTGATGAGCATCCGGGCCAGCTGGGCGACCACGGTCTGCACGGCCTGCACGTGGGCGGGCACGTCGGTCGGCAGGATGCCGGCTTCCCGCAGTCGGGCGGTCTGCTCGATGGTCAGGTCGACGAGAGCGCTGCCGAGGTAGTCGTCCCCTGGTGAGGGGCTGAGCAGCTCGCGGCGGACGAAGTCGGTGACGTCGGGGCGCTCGGCCAGCATCCCCTCCAGACTCGCGGTCCGGGCCGCGGCGACGGCACGTGCCGAGCCCTTCGCGGGCACCGCCTCGAGCGCTTGCCGGAACAGCTCGACGACGTGCTCCTGGACCGCGCGGTAGAGCCCCGCCCGCGACCCGAAGTGGTGGGTCACCAGGCCCGGGGTCGCGCCCGCGTCGCGCGCCACGGCCCGCAGACTGACCGCCTCGGCCCCGTACGCGGCGTAGAGTCGCAGCGCCGACTCACGGATGCGCGCCCGGCCGGTGAGGTCAGAGGGGACTGGCGAGGTCATACGGCGAGATTACCTGGGAATGGTGCGCGATCGTCGGACCGCAACTAAACACCCATACAGTCCGCTGATCATCCGTATAGTGCGGCCATGAACATGCTCCTGCCGAGTCCCTATGTCTCACCGTGGCTCTCCGATGACGTCGCGGACCTCGCCGGTGTGGCGCGGAACTTCTTCAAGACCGAGGTCGTCCCGCACCTCGAGCGCTTCGACGAGCAGCGCCAGGTGGACGCCGAAACCTGGCTCGCCGCCGGTCGCGCAGGACTGCTCTGCGCCGCGGGGTCACCCGAGTTCGGCGGCGGTGGCGGAACCTTCGCGCACGAGGCCGCGGTGATGTGGGAGCAGGCCAAGTCCGGGGACGACTCCCTCGGGTATGCGGTGCACTCCGGGATCGTCGCGCCCTACCTCGAGGCCTTCGGCACCACGGAGCAGAAGGCACGCTGGCTGCCGGGGATGGCCACCGGGGAGACCGTCGGAGCCATCGCGATGACCGAGCCGGGAGCCGGATCCGACCTGCAGAACATCCGCACCACCGCACGGCTGGAGGGCGACGACTACGTCATCAGCGGGTCCAAGACGTTCATCAGCAACGCTTCTCACGCCGGCATCGTCATCGTCGTCTGCCGCACCGGCGGCGAAGGGGCACAAGGGATCTCGCTCATCGTCGTCGAGACCAAGGATCCCGCGACCGGTGAGCCGACGCCGGGCTTCGAGCGCGGTCGGGTCCTCGACAAGATCGGGCTGCACGGTCAGGACACCCGCGAGCTGCACTTCTCGGACGTCCGGGTGCCGGCGGCCAACCTGCTCGGCGGGGAGCCGGGCCAGGGCTTCTACCAGCTGATGAACCAGCTCCCCCAGGAGCGCCTGGCCATCGCGGTCGGCGCCGTCGCAGCGGCGGAGTACGCCGTCGAGCTGGCCACCGCATACGTCAAGGAGCGGGAGGCGTTTGGGCGGCGGGTCGCCGACTTCCAGAACACCCGCTTCACGCTGGCGGAGGTCTCCACCGAGGTGCTGGCGGCCCGCACCTTCCTGGACCACTGCATACAGCTGCACCTGGAGGGCCGGCTCGACCCGGTCACCGCCAGCCGGGTGAAGTACTGGACGACCGATCTGCAGTGCTCGGTCGTCGACCGGTGCCTGCAGCTGTTCGGCGGCTACGGGTACATGCGCGAGTACCCCATCGCGCGGCTCTACGCCGCCGCCCGCGTGCAGAAGATCTACGGCGGGACGAACGAGATCATGAAGGACCTCATCGGCCGCTTCCTGTAGCGGCCCCCGCCCGTGTTTGGTTCGTTCCTACCTGCCCCGGAGCGCTGTAGCGCTACGGATTGGTAGGAACGAACCACACACGCGGGCAGGTTGTCAGGCGCTCAGTCGGTGAGCGAACCGACGGCGGCGCGCTGGCGCAGCCACTCGGTCGGCCGGAAGCGCTCGCCGTAGGTGTCGGCCAGCTCGTCCGCCCGGGCCACGAAGCCGGCAAGACCGCCCTCGTAGTTCGTCATGAAGGTGGCCGGCCCGCCGGTGTGCGGCGGGAAGCCGATACCGAAGATGCCGCCGATGTTGGCCGACTCGGTGTCGCGCAGGACGCCCTCCTCGAAGCAGCGCGCCGTGTCGAGCGCCATCGCGAAGAGGTAGCGGTCCTGCATGTCCTTCAGCGGCACCTGGGTTCCACGAGCGAAGTGCTCACGCAGCCCCGGCCAGAGGACCTTCGGACCGTCGGCCGGGTAGTCGTAGAACCCGGCTCCGGCTGCGCGACCCTTGCGGCCGAACTCCGCGACCATCCGGTCGATGAGGAGCTCGCCGGACTGGACCTCGCGGGTCTTGCCCTCAGCGGCGGCGGCCTTCTCGGCCTCGGCGCGGATGTGCTGCGTGAGGGTGAGCGACACCTCGTCGGTCATCGCCAGCGGCGGGGCCGGGAAGCCCGCCTGGGTCGCGGCCCGCTCGATGGTCTGCGGGTCGACGCCCTCGGCGAGCAGGTTGACACCCTCGGAGATGAGCTGACCGAAGACCCGGCTGGTGAAGAAGCCCCGGCCATCGCCGACGACGATCGGGATCTTGCGGATCTGCTGGACGATGTCGACCGCGCGAGCGGTGGTCTCGTCCGAGGTCTCCTCGCCGCGGATGATCTCGACGAGCTGCATCTTGTCGACGGGGCTGAAGAAGTGCAGCCCGATGAAGTCGGCCGGGCGGGTGATGAACTTCGCCAGGCTGGTGATCGGCAGGGTCGAGGTGTTCGAGCACAGCAGGGTGTCGGGGCGGACGACCGCCTCGATCTCCTCGAACACCTTGCGCTTGAGCTCGTAGTCCTCGAAGACGGCCTCGATGACGACGTCGACGTCGGCGAGGTCGTTCATGTCGGCGGTCGGGGTGATCCGGGCGAGGACCGCGTCGGCCTTGGCCTGGTCCATCCGCCCGCGCTCGACGGCCTTCGTGAGGAGCTTCTCGCTATAGGACTTGCCCTTCTCGGCGCCCTCGATCGAGACATCCTTGAGGACGACCTCGAGGCCGGACATCGCGCAGGAATATGCGATACCCGCGCCCATCATCCCGGCGCCGACCATCCCGACCTTGGCGACGGGACGCTTCGGGTAGTCCTCGCCCTCACGCTTCGGACGCAGTCGGCCGGAGTTGATGGCCTGCAGGTCGAAGAAGAAGGCCTGGATCATCGCCTTGCTCACCGGACGCGTGACGAGCTGGGTGAGGTAGCGGCTCTCGATGCGACTCGCGGTGTCGAAGTCGACCTGGGCGCCCTCGACGGCCGCGGACATGATGGCCCGGGGCGCCGGCATCGGCGAGCCCTTGAGCTGCTTGCGCAGGTTGGCGGGGAACGCCGGCAGGTTCGCGGCGAACGACGGGTTGCTCGGGGTCCCACCGGGGATCCGGTAGCCCTTGACGTCCCACGGCTTGGCTGCCGCCACGAGGGCCTCGTCGCGGTTCTCCCCACTGGCCTGCTCGAGGATCCAGGCCCGGGCCGCAGGGACGAGGTCGTCGGCGGAGTCGACGAGCTCGTCGATGACACCCTTCGCCTGGGCCTCGGCCGGACGACGCTGCTGGCCCTGGAGGAGCCAGTCCATCAGCGCGCTCTGGATTCCGAGCATACGGACGAGGCGGGTGACCCCACCGCCGCCCGGAAGCAGGCCCAGGGTGACCTCGGGGAGGCCGATCTTGATCTTCGGGTCGTTCACGGCGATCCGGTGGTGGCAGGCGAGCGCGAGCTCGAGGCCACCGCCGAGCGCGGCGCCGTTGATGCACGCCACGACGGGGCGGCCGAGCCGCTCCAGGGTGCGCATGTCGGCCTTCAGGTCCTCGATCCCGGCGAAGAACTCCTCCGCACGGTCGGGCGTGATGCTCTGCAGGTCGGAGAGGTTGCCGCCGGCGAAGAAGGTCTTCTTCGCGGAGGTCAGGATGACGCCGGTGATGTCGTCGCGCTCGGCCACGAGGCGCTGGACGGTCTCCTTGAAGGAGCGCCCGAACAGCTCGTTCATCGTGTTGGCGCCGGCCGTCGGGTCGTCCATCGTCAGGGTGACGATCCCGTCAGCGTCCTTCGCGTAGCGAATCATGTTGTCAGTCAATGCTTTGTCCTTATCCCGTGTGATCCGCTGATCAGCCGATACGTTCCACGATGGTGGCGATGCCCATGCCGCCACCGATGCAGAGGGTCGCGATGCCCGTGGTGAGGTCCCGGCGCTCGAGCTCGTCGACGAGCGTGCCGAGGATCATGGCGCCGGTCGCACCGAGCGGGTGGCCCATGGCGATCGCGCCGCCGTTGACGTTGGTCTGCTCCTCGTTCCAGCCCATGTCGCGCATGAGCTTGAGGGCCACCGCGGCGAACGCCTCGTTGATCTCCACGAGGTCGATGTCGGAGGGCGACATGCCGGCGACGTCGAGCGCCTTGCGGCACGCCGGCGCGGGGCCGGTGAGCATGATGGTCGGCTCGGAGCCGATGACCGCTGCGGAGACGATCCGGGCGCGCGGGCGCAGACCCATCTGCGCACCCACGGACTCGTTGCCGATGAGCAGGAGGCCGGCGCCGTCGACGATGCCGGACGAGTTGCCGGCGTGGTGCACGTGGTTGATCTCGTCGACGTAGTGGTACTTCTCGAGAGCGACGTGGTCGAAGCCACCCAGCTCGCCGATGCCGGCGAAGGAGGGCTTGAGCGCACCGAGCGACTCCAGGCTCGCGTCCCCACGGACCGTCTCGTCGTGGTCGAGGACGGTGATGCCGTTCTGGTCCTTCACCGGGATGACGGAGCGGGAGAAGTACCCGGCCGCCCACGCAGCCGCGGCGCGCTGCTGGCTCTGCACCGCATACCGGTCGACGTCCTCACGGGAGTAGCCCTCGATCGTGGCGATGAGGTCGGCGCTGATGCCCTGCGGGACGAAGTCCGTCGCGAGCGCGGTGGCCGGGTCCATCGCCCAGGCGCCGCCGTCGCTGGCCATCGGCACGCGCGACATCGACTCGACGCCGCCGGCGATGATGAGGTCCTCCCAGCCGGAGCGCACGCGCGCCGCGGCCTGGTTGACCGACTCCAGACCGGAGGCGCAGAACCGGTTGAGCTGCACGCCCGCGACCGGCTCGGGGAGGCCGGCCTTGAGCGCCGCGATCCGCGGGAGAACGGCGCCCTGGTCACCGACCGGGGAGACGATGCCCATGACGAGGTCGTCCACCTGGGACGCGTCCAGGCCTGGGTTCCGCTCGAGCAGCGCGTGGAGCAGCCCGACCGTCAGATCGATCGGCTTGATCTCGTGCAGCGACCCGGTCGCCTTGCCGCGACCACGGGGGGTGCGCACGGCGTCATAGATGATGGCCTGTTCGGTCATCGACTCACTCCTGGTTGTGTAGGGCACCCAGACGAACGGAGGCCCGCGCGGGCGAAAGCGTGCCGAGAGGCACGGTGCGCACGCGCGGAGGCGTACCAGAACGTTCCTATTGGCACGTTTCGGTACGCCTGGTCTGGGGGCTGTCCGGTTCCGGATTCCTCCGTATGCTGAACATATGTATAGCAGCCGGGTGGATCGCCCGATCCAGAGTGTGACGCACGCCGTAGTCAACCAGGCACCGCTGCGCGCGGGCATCGACGAGTACGGCACGAACACCACCCTTACGGAGGCCGTGGCGGCCTTCGGCGGCGACTGGGCGACCGCCGAGCTTCATCAGACGGGAGCACTCGTCGGCAGCGAGGACTTCCAGGATGACGCCAGGCTCGCGAACACCATCACGCCCCGGCTGCACACCCACGACCGGTGGGGGCACCGGATCGACGACATCGAGTTCCACCCCGCCTATCACCGCATCATCGGCGCGTCGATCGCCGCCGGCTCGCACACGAGCGCGTGGGCGGACCCGCGGCCCGGGGCCAACGTGGCCCGCGTCGCGCAGTTCCACCTCTTCGGGCAGATCGAGCCCGGTCACGCCTGCCCGGTCTCGATGACGCACGCGGTCGTCCCGTCGCTCCAGACGACCCCGGAGCTCGCGCAGGAGTGGCTCCCCCGGGTCTACTCCCGCGACTACGACCCGGACCTGCGTGACCCCGCGACCAAGACCAGCGCGATCTTCGGCATGGCGATGACGGAGAAGCAGGGTGGCTCGGACGTGCGCGCGAACACCACCCGCGCGGTCCCGCAGAGCGACGGCACGTATGCGCTGACCGGCCACAAGTGGTTCTGCTCGGCTCCGCAGTCGGACGCCTTCCTCGTCCTGGCGCAGACCGAGACCGGCCGCGGCGAGCAGGGGCTCAGCTGCTTCCTCGTCCCGCGCATCCTGCCGGGCGGCGAACGCAACCCGTTCTTCATCCAGCGGCTCAAGGACAAGCTCGGCAACAAGTCGAACGCCTCGAGCGAGATCGAGCTCAACGGGACGGTCGGCTGGCTGGTCGGCGAGCTCGGTCGCGGCGTGCGCACGATCGTCGAGATGGTCAACCGCACCCGACTCGACTGCATCATCGGGACGACGGCCGGTATGCGGCAGTCGGTCGCCGAGGCCGCCTGGCACACGCGTCATCGCTCCGCCTTCGGCGCCCTCCTCATCGACCAGCCCGCGATGTCGGCTGTCATCGCCGACCTCCAGCTCGAGACCGAGGCCGCGACGTGGACGATGATGCGCCTGGCCGCAGCCGCGGACGGCTCCCAGGCCGGTGACGGCGAGGCGATCGCGTTCGCCCGCCTCGCCCAGCCCGTCGCGAAGTACTGGATCTGCAAGCGCGGCCCGGAGCACGCCTACGAGGCTCTCGAGTGCCTCGGCGGCAACGGCTACACCGAGGACTTCCCGCTCTCGCGCCGCTACCGGGAGCAGCCGGTGCTCGCCGTCTGGGAGGGCTCCGGCAACGTCATCGCCCTCGATGTGCTCCGCGCGATGGCGACCACCCCTGAGTCCATCGACGCCTTCGTCGGCGAGGTCGAGAAGGCACGCGGCGCATACCCGGTCCTCGATCGCCACCTCGACAAGACGACCGCCCTCATGCGCGTGGCCGAGCCGCGCACGGCCCGTCGGGTCGTCGAGGCGATGGCGCTGGCCCTCCAGGCGAGCGTGCTGGTGCGGTATGCGCCGGCCGCCGTCGCGGACGGGTTCGTCTCCGCGCGCCTCGGGGAGGACGCGAGCCTGATCTACGGCTCGCTACCGACCGGGGTCGATGTGGAGACCATCGCGGCCCGCGCCTGAGCAGCGGCCGCCCGACCAGGCGAGCGGACGACCTGATCAGAGGACGATTCGTGACGCTGCCGGCCGGATCTGCCGCCCGGTGAAGGGATCTGCCGGCGGCGGCTCGGGCTCGGGCAGGTGCGCGACGATGAGGAAGCGTCGCTCGGTGAACTCCAGGGGCTCCACCCGCTCGTCGAGCGCGATGAGCTCCTGGGCATAGGCCTCCACGGAGAAGTCCTTGGGCAGGTGCCACGGCATGTACCGCAGGTAGGACACGAGGGTGTCGACGCTGTCGAACCGGATGGGGCCGCTCCACTCCTCGGCCTGCTCGACGATCAGCCCGGCGCGCTCCACCTCGGCGCGGAACCACTCCAGGGTGACATCGGGATAGCGGGGCTCGGCTCCGAAGTGTGCGCTGAGGTCAGCGAGGTTGCGACCGTCGACCTGCTGGGTGATGAACCAGCCACCGTCCCGCAGCACCCGGACGACCTCCTTCGCACAGCAGGCCTCGTGCCGGGCGAGGACGACGTCGAGGGAGCGGTCCGGATAGGGAAGGCGGTCATGCTCCTCGGCGTCGTACTCGCGCACCTCGATCCCGAGCGGCTCGAGGGCCCGCCGGGCGACGTCGAGGTTCCGCTCCCACCCCTCCGTGGCATGGACCTCGATGGGCAGCTGGTCCTGGAGCCGGAGCAGGAACTCGCCCCCTCCGGTGCCGATGTCGAGCGCGGAGCCGGCCCGCTCGAAAGCGTGCCGGACGATCTCCTCATACGACCAGGGCGGCTCGGACTCCTCCACCCGCCCCTCGAACTCACTGAAGTCCCAGCCGCGCACCGGCTCGTTCCAGAGGGAGCACCACGTGTCGAGTCGAGCGCTCCCCCACTGATCTGCATCGATCATGGCTCCTCCTCTCCTCCCATCACACCCCCGCGCCAAGGTGGTCGTCCAGTCCAGACAGCCGTACGTTTGGAGGTATGCCCGGCGAACCGGCGGCCACCCCCCGCACCGACGTCATCGCGGCAGTCCGCGCGGCCCTCCTGCAGCACGTGGATCCGGAGCGCGCGGTCGGCCAGCAGCGCTACATGAAGTCGGAGATGCCCTACCTCGGCCTCACGAGCCCGGTGCTGCGCCAGGCGCTGCGACCGGTCCTGGCGGACCCCGCATACCGGATCGCGGAGCGGGAGCAGTGGGAGGCGACCGTCCGCGCGCTCTGGAGCGAGGCCACTCACCGCGAGCACTGGTATGCGGCCATCGCCCTCCTCGGGCACCGCACCTATCGCCCGTGGCGGGACCCGGCGACCCTTGCCCTGCTGAGTGACCTCATCCGCGACGGAGCGTGGTGGGACGTCGTCGACACCCTGGCGACGCACAACGTCAGGGAGATCCTGCTCGGCCGGCCCGACGAGGTCGCCCCCGTTCTGCGAGCCTGGGCCCACGACGAGAACCTGTGGATCCGGCGCGCTGCGATGCTCGCGCAGGTGGGTGCCAAGGACCGCACCGACGTCGACCTGCTCGTCGACGTGATCGAGCCGAACATCGAGCACCCGGACTTCTTCTCGCGCAAGGCGATCGGCTGGGCGCTACGTGACTACGCGCGGACCGATCCTGAGTGGGTGCGGCGGTTCGTCGCTGCGCACCCGGAGCTGTCCGGGCTCTCCCGACGGGAGGCACTCAAGCACTTGTAGCGGAGGGGCTGACCACCGGGGTGCGCTGGCCCTGTTCTGGCTGCCGGCCCTTCGTGACGTGAGCGCCGGAAGGTGCCTGGGTGGGTGGCGTCGTGCTGCTGCTGTCGTCGATTCGGCTCTACCTCGCACACCGGAGAGCTCGCCATGGGCCTGGAGGCCGAACGACCCCCGCACGTGCCGAGCAGTCGATGCGGAGAGCAGGATCCCGTCGGGAGGGGCGGCCGTCTGTAGGCGAGCGGCACGGTTCATCGTCGAACCGACC
>Ga0209312_1000399_pt1 | contig 42008 bp, 40 predicted proteins | sample BioC13SIPDNA_4_FD_185744 | JGI IMG/M metagenome (GOLD analysis project Ga0209312, IMG submission 185744) | Anaerobic biogas reactor microbial communites from Washington, USA - Biogas_R1_B C13 SIP DNA (SPAdes) (version 2) | ecosystem: Engineered > Bioreactor > Anaerobic > Unclassified | place... | reverse complement strand
GTCTTCGGATTTGAACAAGCCATGAAGTCCGGCGACAGAAGTGCTATCGATATCCCGGAAGAATCACTGCTGTAATAATCCCGGCATCCTGCCTCCGGGCAGGATGCCATCAACTGATATTCATTATATATAGCCTGGTAAATTATTGAATGGAAAATAGTGCGTTGTCTGTAATCGCTGCGCACTGAAACCGACACCTGATAACGTAAGGGGGTTAACACCATTGAACTGGAAGGAAGAATATAATAAGAAATTGATAAGCGCTGATGAAGCAGCCAAATTAGTAAAATCAGGCGATTGGGTAGAATATGGCTTCGGCATAAACTGCGCACGTGATTTTGACGAGGCATTAGCGCGGAGAAAAGATGAACTGACCGATGTTAAGATTCGCTGCGATATAGGTGCATATCAGCATTTCACTGCGGAAGCTGATCCGGATGGAACTCATTTTCTATGGCATAGCTGGCACGTATCCGGCCAGGATAAAAAATTCATCGGAAAAAATCTGTACTATATCCCGATGAAATTTCATGAAAACCCGATGATGACCCGCAAGGACTGTGAACCTGATAATGTTTCAGTCATACAAGTATCATCAATGGACAAGCATGGATATTTTAATTTTGGCGGCAGTTCAGTCAACGGTTGGGCTGCAATGGAAACCGCTGAAATTAGAATTCTGGAAGTGAATAATAAAATACCCCGTTGCCTGGGCGGTAACCAGGAGTGTGTACACATCAGTCAGGTAGACTATATTATCGAAAGTAAAAATCAGCCAATTGCCACCATTGGTTCCTCGGAACCCAGTGAAGTTGAAGCAAAAATGGCTGAGTATATTATTGAAAGGTTATATGATGGCAACTGCATTCAATTAGGTATTGGCGGTACACCAAATGCCGTTGGGAAAATGGTGGCTGCTTCTGATTTAAAAGATCTGGGCGTTCACACGGAAATGTATGTTGATGCGTATCTGGAAATGTTTAAGGCCGGAAAAATTACCGGGGCTCGTAAGAATATTGACCGTTACAAACAAGTGTACTCATTTGCCATGGGCAGTCAGGAGCTCTATGACTTTCTAGATGACAACCCGGGACTTGCCTCCTATTCTGTTGACTATACCAATAATCCGGTTGTGATCGCTCAGATCGATAATTTTGTTTCCATTAACGCCTGTATCGAAATAGATCTGTTTGGCCAGGTATGTGCTGAAACTGTAGGAACAAGGCATATCAGCGGCACCGGCGGACAGCTTGACTTCGTAGAAGGCGCTTATAAATCCAAAGGCGGACAAAGCTTTATCTGTCTGCCCTCCACCATTGAACTCAAAGGCCAGGTAACATCCAGAATCAAACCAATTTTAAGTCCGGGCGCTATTGTAACTGACCCCAGAACCGCGACCCATATGATCGTGACTGAGTACGGCTTGGTCAATCTCAAGGGTAAAAGCACCTGGGAACGGGCAGAAGCATTAGTATCCATCGCTCATCCGGATTTCCGGGATGAACTGATCGCTGAAGCTGGTAAGATGAACATCTGGAGAAGATCCAATAAAATTGACAGTGCCATCATAAACTTTTAAATAGATTTCAGGTTGGATATCTTGGGGAAGATGTTCAGCCTCGGGGGGAAGGACCGCAGTGGAGGGGACTGTGGGAATGCAGAAGGGAAAGTTCAACTTTCCCTTCTGGCGTTTTTAAATGCTCTTAAGCAAGTATTCCCAAAGTAATACCGGTCAATGTTTTATCCCATATTTTTGTGCTTTCCGCACTACGGTAGACTGATTGATCTTAAGCACCTCTGCGATGGTATAGCTGGACCGGTAGCAGGCAAAGGCTTCTTCCAGCAGCGCCCGTTCAGTATTCTCCAGCGCCTCTTTCAGCGGCATCAATTTAGCTTCCTGCCTGGGATTTCTTAAATCATTCAGGATACCTAAAGGCAGATCATTTACGGTTATGATACTGTTGATGCAGGTAACCACCAGTCTTTCCATCAGGTTTTCCAATTCCCGGACATTCCCCGGCCAGCTGTACTCCGCCAGTGTATTATAAACCCCGGTATCCAGTTGTTTGGACATGCCGTATTTTTGATTGAAAGTTTTTAGAAAATGGTTGATCAGGACAGGTATATCTTCCGGTCGTTCCCGCAAAGGCGGAATGGTAACAGGTATGACATTCAGCCGGTAAAACAGATCCAGGCGGAATTCATTTTTCTCGATCATGGCCCTTAAATCGCGGTTGGTACCGGCCAGTACCCGGCAATCGATTTTGACAGGCTCGACCCCGCCCACGCGAAGTATGGTTCTATCCTGCAAAACTCTCAGTAACTTGACCTGTAAGTTCATCGGCAGTTCCCCGATCTCATCCAGGAAGATGATCCCGCCTTTTGCCAATTCAAACAAGCCCAGCTTTCCGCTTTTGCTGGCCCCGGTAAAAGCTCCGCTTTCATAACCAAATAATTCCGATTCCAGTAAATTGTCAGGAATTGCCCCGCAGTTTACCCGGACAAAAGGTCCGTCCTTGCATCTGCTGTTGGAATGGATGATCTCCGCGATCAATTCCTTCCCTACCCCTGATTCCCCCTGTATCAATACGGTCGAATCAACGGCGGCGATCCGTATAACCATGCCAACCAATTCCTTCATCTTGGTGGATATCGCAATCAAGCCGTGGGAACTCTCCCGTTTCATTTGTTCCAATTCTGTTTTATACAGTTCCTGCAGACTTTCCACCCTTTCCAGTCTGCGCTGCAGGTCATTCAGTTCGGTAATATCACGGACATTGGTAACCACCATGATAATATTGCCTTGTTCATCGTAAATGGGATTGCTGGTGACCAGGGCTTCCTTGCCGGTGCTGGCCGTCAGGGAAATGGTAGCTCTGGTACCGGTCTCCAATGCCACCAGGGTTCCGGAGCGTGAAAACACCCCTTCTTTCACCAGGTCCCTCATATTTCTGCCCACGCATTGTTCAGCCGTAATACCCATGACGCGTTCAAAACCCTTGTTGATTCGCAAGGTATTGGCCTGTCCATCAGTGACATAGAGACCATCGAACATGGACTCGATGACAGCTTCCATTTCCCTTTCCCGCAAGCCTTCTACATGTTCCAGCTTGCGTTCCAGTTCGTTGAGCTCAGTAATATCACGCACATTGGTAACAAAGAGAATGAGCTTGCCGTCTTCATCATAGATGGGATTACTGGTGACCAGAGCTTCCTTGCCAGTGCTGGCCGTCAGAGAAAGAGTAACACTTTCACCACTTTCTATGGCTGCCAGTGTCCCGGAACGGGAAAATACACCTTCTGCGACCAGATCCCTCATATTCCTTCCTACGCATTGTTCAGCCGTAATACCCATAATGCGTTCAAAGCCCTTGTTTAGTCTTAATGTGTTGGCCTGCGCGTCGGTTACATAAAGGCCATCAAAAGAAGACTCAATAATCGCTTCCAGCTGGCGGTTCAATCCTTTGGTATACTCAGATTCCCGCACCAGCTGTTCGATCTCTGATATGTCACGCAGCAGCAGCACCCGGCCGATAATATTTTTATCAATCACAATTTCGTTGCAAAAGGGAATAAAATTATTGCCTTTTAAGTTTATTCTTTCCTCAGAATAATTGGATTGGTCTTTTAATAATTCCAGAATCTCTGGGTTATTTATCACCTCAGCGGCCAAAGCGTCTAAAACTTCTTTTTGATTCAAATCAAGCAAGCGGGCCATCCATTTATTGATGATCTTGATCCTGCAATCATTGCCAATGGCCAAAACCGGAGTGGTTACAGCATCAACGGTGGCATGGAATTTTTCTCTTTCCTGGTATTCAAACAAAGCAGCCGTCTTTTGTAAGTACGGGAAATCAATGACCCCCAGCACAGATCCGTCTTTTTCCACCAGAGCAGGCCCGGACAGGTTCTCCGGGCGCAGATCAATTACATCATCTGCCTGAATTCGCGGAAACTCTTCCAGCATGATCTGACAAATCCGGGTATCACCCGCTGCACCTTCCAGCAAAGATGTCATCAGCAAATCTTTGCTGATGATCCCGATGCACTGTTCCCTGTCATTTAAAACCGGTGCTGCGGTTATCTTTCCTGCCAGTAATATGCGGGCAGCATCACTTATTGTCTGATCGAAATGTAATGCAACGTTATCAGCGTTTATAGCTTCAACCGCTTTCACAAAGCTCCCCCCTTTTATATTTAAATTTTATCACTTTTCCGCTCCTGTTGGGAGTGAAACCAGGGCAGGTCAAGACTAAAGTATGGGAAAAAATAATGGAATTGAGCCATTTCAGATCAGGATTGTTGTGCGAAATGAATAAACCAACGAAAGGGTCTCGGGTTAAAATTAAAGTAACGTATTACGGCTGCCAGGTTAGTTTGGCAGCGTTGTTTTTCAGCCAGGTGCGGCGTTCCTTGTAATCAGGAATAATAGACCCAACCAAACTCCAGAACTCTCTTGAATGATCCGGGCGGATCAAATGGCAGAGCTCATGTACGATGACATAATCCATGATTTTTGCCGGGGCCATCACTATTCGCCAGTTAAAACTCAGGTTCCCCTTGCTGCTGCAGCTTCCCCAGCGGGTTTTTTGCTGTCTGATGGTAATGCGCTTCGGGCTTGCATTGAGGATCGGGGCATAATCATCGATGCGGGAACGGATGTACTTTAGCGCAGCATCCCGGTACCAGGCTTCCATAGCATTTTTCAGCAAAATGGTATCAGCAGCGGGTGTATCAATGATGAATAAACCGTCTTCCAGTATTGCCTTTGCTCTGCTGAGTCTGGCATCAATTCTGATGTAGAGTGGGTGATCCCGGCCCAGATACGGGAAAGGTTCATCATCAAGAAAATCCCTTTTGTCCGCCCGGGTTTTGATTAGTTCCATTTGCTGCAGCTTGCGGATGATCCATTCTGCTTTGCGGTCGACCAAATCCATGATGACCTGGGTAGACGTCCGGTATGGGACTCTTACTTTCACGTCCCCTTCCGGGCTGATGATGATGGCAATGGTCCTTCGATCGCTGTAGATCACTTCAAAATCAATATGACCTGAGCCATGATTTAATGTCATTTTCATTTTTTACTTTTCCGTATAATTGTCAGACTGCTTGTCTTGCAGGCAGTTTACAGCATAATGCAGCAGTTTTAAAACATTGACAACAGCTGTCCCCCAGCCGAACTCACCGCCGTACTGGTTTTTCCATACACTGACTGCCATGGATAAATATTTATAATTACCGGAATCCTCATACATCTCATAATGTACCAAGCCGGTCTGCAGGACTTCCAAAATTTCCTCCAGGGTCTTGTCCAGATTGCAGGTATTAACCTGAACTTCGAAAGGATTGGTTACATCATAATAAAGCGAAAAAGGTTCCAGTTTATGCGCCAGGCTGAAGCTGAGCCAGGGCTGATAATAGGTGCCTCCCGTGCATTCGGGCAGGTGTATCTGCAGGGCATAAATATTTACCAGCAGCTGTGAGATCCGTCTGAGATAATCACTCATGTCATCATTCGGTCCACCGTCCAATAACCGGATCAAGTCCTTTACATTTTCCGCAAACAGAGTCAGGGGCTTGGCCACCATAAAGACGCCGTTCACTTTTTCAAAAAGAATAGGGAAACGGCTGTCATGCTGGTAATCCGTCAGGTCTTCCCCGTTTTCCATACGGCTGATCACGTACTCCGCCTCCTGATGCTGGAACTCCGGCACACATATATTGGTATAATTGACCACGTCACTGATGTTCCCTTCACCCCATCCCAGTTCCCAATGGATATGCGGTACCTGCCGGCGAAGCTGCTGCAGCATTTTCCTGGCCTTATCTGTGGTAAACCTTCCCACACTCTCGTATTCCATTCCTCTTCTCCCCCGCTATGATAAAAAATTTATATTTCTTAACTTGGTTTAACAATTGTTTATTATTCTTTTTGTTCGTATATATCTTAACAAAATTTTTCGCATTTGGTTAGTTTAATTGTAAAATTATGCATTATTTTAACAAAAAGCGGGCATATCTTTAAGATATCCCCGTACTTTGTTTCCCTATTCTTTCTCCGGAGGCGGTTCAGGTGTATCCAGTTTTTCACGTTTTCGGCCGAAAAACCTTATCCAGTCCATAGGAGAGATGATTTTTTTGTCCGGATCCGGGTAATTCTTTTCCCGCATACTATACCTCCCGTTATTTTAGGCGTTTATTAATATGATGTTCCGGATCCACAAAAATATGCAGTCTTAAAGGGCGTGAGGGGTGAGGGGTGAGGCGATGTAAAGCCACCTTTAGCATTAACTTCTGCTAATCTGCGGGGCGACAGAGTCGTCGCCCCCTACCATCGCTTAACTATCGTTCAACGATCGCCTGCTTCAAACTGTCCCCTTTCCAACTTTCTGCTTTCCATCCAGCCATCTGAACCCCAGAGCGAGTTAAAATGGTTAAGAACAAGGCAGCCCGGAAGTTACGCAACTGAGGCGTACATTAGGTACGTCGATTGAGCGTGACTTGCGGGCTAACGCAGTTATTAACCGTTTTTGCCGCCTTTGATATTCCTTTAAAGCGAGAGCGAGCAAAAAGTGTGAAGAACAAGGCGCTCTGGAAGGGCTGCGATTGAGTCGTACTAAGGTACGTCGATTGAGCAGGGCTTGCAGAGCAACGCAGTAATTCACACTTTTTGCCGCTCTGGTTAGAATTCAGATTTAAATTCCTGCGTCTTCCGATCCTGAAACAACAGCTCCTGGTTTTTCAAGCTCACTCTGGTGCCCGGGGGGACCGACTTGGTGATGAAAACATTACTGCCAATCACGACTCCCCTGCCGATAACGGTTTCACCGCCTAAAATGGAAGCTCCGGAATAGATCACCACATTGTCTTCAATGGTGGGATGACGTTTGGAGCCTCTGAGCTGCTGACCGCCCCTTGTAGACAGGGCACCAATGGTAACGCCCTGGTAAATGGTCACATAATCACCGATCACCGAGGTTTCACCGATGACGATGCCTGTACCGTGATCCATGAAGAAGTATTTGCCGATGGTGGCTCCGGGATTGATGTCGATGCCGGTTCGGCTGTGGGCATATTCGGTCATGATCCTTGGTATAAGCGGTACCTTCATCAGATAGAGCTCATGAGCCAGGCGATAAACAAACAAGGCAAAGACCCCGGGGTAGGAGAAAATGATCTCGTCTTTGTCCCCGGCTGCCGGGTCACCGTCAAAGGCTGCCTGTACGTCTGTCTCAAGAATCTCCATCACCGCGGGGACCTTGCTGAAGAATTCACAGCAGATCCGGGCGGCCTGCTTCTCAATATCCTCAGGGCTGCCATTGGTCTTCAGCGACTGATGTTTAAGGGCACAGACCAGCTGACCATAAAGTTTATCATGAATATCCAGCATTACATTTCCCATATAGTACTGCATACTGGTGTTATCCAGATTCTGTTTGCCGAAATAATCGGGAAAAAGCAGTACCCTGAAATCATTGATGATACTGATGATGGTATTCCGGTTGGGAAGCGCACAAGATTCCTTGCTGGTACAATAGCGAAAACGACTGTGCTTGTCAGTGATCTCCCCTACCAGATCTCTTAATTGCTTTTCAAACGTTTCCTGCATTGGCTTCGCCTCCTAATCATCTATAACATATTCTATTTGCGTTTGTTCTTGGATTTGGCGTAATTCCGGGCATTTTTAATTCCCCCGAATTCGGAGAACATCTCATCGATTTTTTCTTTTTCGATTTGCCGGGAATTTAAGCTTTCATACCTGGCTTCTTTTTGCAGCTTTTTATAGTTTTGCAGGCGTGCTTCATCTATCAAGCCTTCTTCAATGGCCTGTCTGACGGCACACCCCGGTTCATTCTCGTGCCGGCAATCTTTAAACCTGCAAGAATTGGTCAATTCATCTATATCAGCAAATGACCGTGACAGGTCGGCACTTTCCAATCCCAGTTCACGCATCCCGGGGGTGTCGATGACCGCTCCGCCTCCGGGAATCAGCAGGAGCTCACGCCGGGTTGTGGTATGTTTGCCTTTATCATCACTTCTCAGTCCCTGGGTAGCGATCAGGTCTTCCCCAATCAGCCGGTTGATCAAAGTGGATTTGCCCACCCCTGACGATCCAATAAAAGCTACTGTTTTCCCTGGCACGATATATTTCAGTATATCCTTATATCCATCTGCTGTCATGCTGGAAGTTACCAGCACGTCACTCCCTAATGCTATCCGGCCCACTTCAAGCAGTCTTTCCGGCAGATCCTGACATAGATCAGCTTTGGTCAGTACCACCACCGGCACTGCCCCGCTGTCCCAGGCAATGGAAAGATAACGCTCCAGTCGGCGCAGATTGAAATCATTATTTAATGACATACAAATAAATACTGTATCAATATTGGCCGCCACCACCTGTACGTCATGGGCTGTCCCTGCCGCCCGGCGTACAAACATACTTTTTCTTGGCAGTATTTGATGAATGATGGCATTGCCGCTGGCCTCTTCCTCACGGTCCATCAATACAAAATCGCCTACTGCAGGGTAATCTGTCATATCTTCTGACGCATAGCGCAGCTTCCCGGTGATTTCCGCCAGTAATTCTGTTTTTTCAGAAGCTACCTTATATAAATCCTTATACTGTGCGATCACCCTGCCCAAAAATAGATCCGGATACTGTTCCGCTGCTTTGATCACCTTTCCCGAAAAACCAAGATTCATTGATCGGTCCTGCAAGATTTACACCTTCCCTGTTATGAATAAATCAAAAATAAAGAAACGCTGTTATCTAATCATTATAGTCACTAACTGCCCTTTGGGTCCATTTACATCCTATATTATATGATCTTTATCAGGAAGAACGTTACAAGAAAAAGTTCTCGAGTTCCGTCGTCCATTTTATAATGCTCGTTTGATTTGATGAAATGCCGTGGGGATGGCCAGTTTTTCCAGTTCATCTCTGGAGACCCATTTGAAATCCAACTTTCGGCTTAGGTCCTCCCCCTTTGCCAGGGTTGCCTCATATACTTTCATTTGCCATTCAATATGGGTAAAAACATGCCTGGCATCGATAAGATGTCTGCCGATTTTCAACTTCAGTTTATATTCTTCCTCAAACCTGGCTGCCAACTCCTTTTTCAGTCGCCCTTCCACTCCGGGAAATTCCCATAAACCGGCTAATAATCCCGTGGCTGGCCGCCGGTGCATTAAAATCAGATCGCCCTGTTTGATCACTGCCACCAAACGCTGGATCTCTTTGACCGGTGCTTTCTTTTTCATGACCGGCCATTCACTTTGCCGCTTTTGCTGGAAAGCCTGACACTCATCCGTCAGCGGACAGCGGCTGCAATCCGGATGCCGCGGAATACATACCAGGGCCCCCAGTTCCATCAAGGCCTGGGTAAATTCTCCTTCCCTTCCGGGAGGAAAACTCTCAGCAACCATCAGCCTGATCTTAGCCTGCACATTTCTCTCCTCTATTTCCGGCCAGGCAAAAAAGCGGCTCATGACCCGCAGGACATTCCCGTCCACAGCCGGTACAGGTTGTCCAAAAGCGATGCTCATAATGGCTCCCGCAGTATAGGGTCCAATACCAGGCAATGAAATGCTCTGCTGATAGGAGGAAGGAAAGGTCCCGTCCCATTCCGCCATTATCATCCGCGCGGCTTTATGCAGGTTTCGGGCGCGAGAATAATACCCCAGTCCCTCCCAGGTCTTTAAAACTACATCCTGATCTGCAGCGGCCAGACTTCTGATATCCGGAAACCGCTCCAGCCAAATCTGATAATAATCCCTGACAACCTCCACCCGGGTCTGCTGCAGCATGATTTCTGAAACCCAGATAGCATACGGATCCCGGCTCTTCCTCCAGGGGAGATCCCGTTTGTTTTTATCGTACCAGTCCAGGAGTTTTTGCACCCAAAGTTCCATCATCGCTCCTTGATCAATAAACATCTTCAGTCAAATAAGGGTCTTCATTCCTATCCTAACGTTTTTCCTGGATCAGTCAAATATTTTTGTAAACCAAAGAAGATCCGGTAATAACCGAAGCTTGTTTACGTGCCTGACGGCATGATATCCCAGGTCAGCAAAAACATCGAAAGCAAAATCAGCCCAAACAATGCGTAAGAAACCTTAAAAGTACCAAAAAAAAGCGAAATGTTTCTTCGTTTTCAGAGCCTTTCGCTATATTTATGATTTATTTTGTACATTTAGGCTGGAATAAATTGCGGGAGAATCGGGCAGTTCTGTTACTTAAACAGTAGAATTTTATTTCATATCACGGAATAGTTCCTGGTAATCCTCACAGGCCAGCTTGATAATATTTAGGGCCTCTTCCCGGCCATAGACATCAATGATCTCACACTTCTGATTTAGACTGTCCGGCGCCTGTTTATAAGTCAGGAAATAATGTCTTAGCCGGTTTAAAACTTTTTCCGGGCACTGGCTGATATCTTCCCAGTCACCGTAAAGAGCATCCCCTTTTAAAACCGCAAGGATCTTGTCATCGGCTTCGTTGTTATCCAACAGCTTGATGCCGCCGATGGGAATAGCCTTGAGCATAATATTTCCCTGGGTGATCAATTTCTCGGTCAGAACACAAATGTCCAGCGGGTCTTTATCCCCGACAATACCTTCCAGTCCGAACTTGCTGCCGCATTGTTCGGCTACTCTTTGCCCGCAGTACGTCTGAGGAAGAAATCCATACAGAGTGGGACATACATTGGAAAACAGCTGGGGACGATCGATCTTTAGCAGCCCGGTGGTCTTGTCCAATTCATATTTCACTGTATCACTGGGAGTGACCTCAATAAAAGCATTTACAATATGGGGCTGCTGGTCGCCTAAGGATATGCCGTGCCATGGATGAGCTACGAATCTGTTCATGAAACATCCCTCTTTAATCATTATTACATTAACATTTAATCATATATATCACTTATAGCCAAGATAAGGCGGAAGGAATAAGGATTGAAGCCGGTGATCTTTCTTCTTAAAAGATCCGGGAGAACTCTTTAAACAATTTTGATTTCCGCAGGAAATTAAACAGTTCATCGAATCCGATCTCATCTTCTTTCTTCTGCAAGGCATACCTGGCATATTCCCCCATACTTATGCCATTATCATCAGTTGCATTAAAAGCCCATTCCAATAAATCAGAAGAAATCATCTGGAAAACAAAATACATATCATTCGGGGCAGCTTGGGCTGGCTCAGGCAGAGATTCAACCAGCTGTTCACTGCGCTGAAGGTATTCTGCGTCTAAATTCCCTCTCATGCTCTGCAGCAGATTCGGTCCGTCCGCCTTATACCAGTTGTAAACTTGTTCATATATCTCCTGCTCGGTCATGGATTCCAAGCTCAGTTTGTCCATATGCTCCCATCTCCTAAATACTCAGTATTCTTTGTTATTATTTTTATTCGTTAAAGACATACATTTACCCTTCAAGAGAATAACTTCGTTTCCGGTTAAACGTGACGTTGGTTATGTCTTATATTGTGTGGATTATAATAAAGATATCTACTGCGCATTTGAGCAGGCTGACAAAGCAGTTTTGCATTTCATCGAATGTTTTCTATCCTTCATTAATATACTGTATCAAAATATCTGATAAGGCGTGATGAATAATGCCAACTATAAACTCTTTTATCAGGTTCCTGCATGCTTCTCCCGGAACCCCCTCTGTCGACATTTATACCGACGGAAATCTGGCTGTAAAAAATCTGGCCTATAATGAACTCAGCGAATATTTGGTCACCGGGCCGGAGGATATGCATATTCAGTTGTTTTCTGCCGGAAAAACTGAAAACCCGTTGCTGGACACTACCCTTACCATTCCCCCCAGTGAAGCAATTACTGCCGCCATCATAGGCACTTTGCCTGACATCAGTCTCTTGCCCATATTTGTAAATGTTGTCCCCAGAGATAACGATGATGCCCTGATCCGGTTCACCAACTTGTCGCCGGCTCTGACTGATGCAGATCTGGCCATTGAAGACGGTGCCACCCTGTTTAGTAATGTTGGTTATACGCAGGTCACTGATTACGAAATAATCCCACCCGGTTCCTACACTCTGCGATTACGTAATGCCAAAGGAGATGACTCCGTTTTGGCATCAGGATCAATTGAAATAGAACCCAGAACTGCTTATACCGTATATGCCATTGGCTTGACTGAAGATGAGCCTCCTTTACAAATTGGTTTTTACTCTGACCTGATCCCCAATATTTCCAATCAAGTCAAGGAAACAGTATTCAGGAAAGACACATCATTTGGCAGCCAGGCACCTCGTATCAATCTCTTCTATGAGTAAAAAAGAAAAAACAAATAGCCCCTGGTTTAGGGAGCCTTCCCTGACCCAGGGGCTTCTTCGGCATTCTTCGTAATCGGTTCTTTTTTGTAATTCGCCCTTTTGCCGTGCAATAAATAATTTACAAGTTGTCACGGGTCCCCCGTGACAACTTCGTATGTGTAAGGATACCTATATCCAAACGTAAACATTAATAGATACTTTAATAGATTTAGCATATATGAAAGGGGTGGACAGAGTCGTCCACTCCCAGGATATAAATCATAACGGTAAAGGAGCGGATTATTTATGCGGAGAAAACACCTGATGATCTTGATAACGGTTTTACTGGTTTTAAGCCTCACTGCCTGTCAAAACAATGGAAGCGGCAATAGCAGCAAAGATAACGGGAAAAATCCGCCGGTTAATGAACCTGAAAATAATAACAGTACGCAAAACGGTGAAATTGAGCTGGAGTTTACTGCAGAAGGGATTATTAAACCGGAAATTGCCGAAAGGATCATAAAAGCGAGATCAGATGAACTGATCCAGGCGCTCAAAGCCAAAGATACAGACTTGATTGCTGAATATGTTCATCCGGACAAAGGGGTGAGATTTACTCCCTATACTTATGTTTCAACAGATTCAGACCAGATTTTTGATCAGGAAAGCATAAAAGGTTTTTTTGCTGATGAGCAAGTATATTTATGGGGCAATTATGATGGATCAGGTGATGAAATCAGGCTAACCCCCGGTCAATATTATGAAAAGTTTATTTACACGGCAGATTTTATAAATGCCGAAGAGGCTGGCTATAATGAGGTGCTAAGCTTCGGAAATATGCTGGAGAATCAGTTCGAAGTATATGAAAACCCCATCATTGTTGAATACTACTTTTCCGGATTTAATCCTGAATATGAAGGGATGGACTGGCAAAGCCTGCGGCTGGTTTTTGAAGAATACCAAGGCGAATGGAAACTGGCGGGCATCATTCACAATCAATGGACGATTTAAATCTACATTTATAAACTAAATAAATATATAAATATTGCTTTAATCGGGAAGCAAAGTAACTCAGACTTGCTTCCCTATTCATTTGTCCTTGGACTGAACAATATAACTAACGGCTGTGGCCGTTATCATTAACATTAAAGAAGACATAAAAAGGATATATTTGTTTGGTAACCTATTCCTGGAGGTGAAGAAATGGTTTTCAAACTGCTTTTGGTTGAAGATGATGCGGAAATAAGAGAGATCATCACCGATTACTTTTTGGAGAAAAGTGAAGGAACTTTCGATATAGACACTGCGGAGACCGGAGATGAAGGGCTGGATAAATGTCTGGAGAAAGAATATGATCTGGTGCTTTTGGATGTTATGCTGCCGGAGGTTGACGGGTTTGCCATTTGCCGGGAGCTGCGCAAAAAAAGTGATGTTCCGATTATTTTCATTACCGCCCGCCATCAGGAAAATGACCGTTTGTACGGGTATCATCTGGGATGTGACGACTATATCGCCAAGCCCTTCTCACTGGCAGAGCTTTATGCCAAAGTGACGGCTTTACTGAAACGTGCCAAAGGGATGGTAAGAGATGAAGTGATGACCGTTGGCTGTATAAAATTGGACCCCTATCGCTGTACCGTTTCTGTCAATGATTCCGAGGTGGTCCTGGCTCCCCTTGAATTTAGCTTATTAAAAATATTGATGGAAAATCAGGGGAAAGCGGTCAGCCGGGAGAGTCTTCTCATCAGGCTGTGGGGATATGATTTCGAGGGTAATGACCGGGTGGTGGATAACCATATAAAAAAGCTGCGCAAGGCCTTGGGTGATAGCGCTGCTCAAATCAAAACGGTGTTTAAAATGGGTTATAAACTGGAGGGGAGATAAATGCAGAAGAACATCACCAAACGCATCATTTATACCCGTATCTTCAGTGCATTTCTGGTTATCTACCTGTTGCTGATGACGGGCTTCAGCATTTTCGTCATTTCCGAAGAGCAAGAGGTGGCATTGATGGAATTCCAGTCTTATGCTGCCGGTGTCAATAATCAAGTCACAGATGCACTAAAGAATCATATCAATGCTAATAATCAGGTCATGGATCTGGTTCCCCTAAAAAAGGAATTAATTATAAGCACAGGTTACTTAACTATGTTCGGGACAGAATTGGCTGTTTTCACCGGCGATTACCAGCTGCTTTTTCATACCACTGACTTCTGGATATGCAGTTTTCCGGCGTATGCAGAAGGAAAACAACTTGATGATGCAGATTACGGATATTTAAATCCCCGGGAGTGGTTTAGCGAAGCGCAAGTTTCCGAGCTGGAAAATTATCTGCATGCCGATCTTCGGCCGAAAAAGGCCGGTGATCTCTGGTACTATGAAGTTGATTTGCAGGGCTTTTGGCTGGATCAGGAAATGGTTATCCCCGATAAAATAACGGTCAATCCCATGTATGCCGACACTTTTGATGAACAAGGAAATGTAAGTTCAGGCGGCGGGACGCACACCGATGATATTGTCTATACTTCCGGCTATGAAAACAGCAGGGATTTACCCTATTTCTCCCATGGTGATATCGGGGTTCCCTTTTATCAGCGTAGTGGTATCTGGTCGGCAGCCAACCGTGAGCGCAAAAGCGAAAAACAAGCTGAGCTACGGCAGCTGGTGACCGATGCGGAAAAGCTAAAGAATAACGAACAGTTGGGGCATTCCAGCCAAAGAGTAGCCTTGACCACCTATCGTTATTACCTGCCCATGCCTTATCAGAACTCGCTTGACGTGATAGATGACCAAAAATATTATAGTGACTTTTGGACGGTGATAGCCCGAGATATCAATATGTGGGAGCGGTGCTCCGCCACCCTGGTCTTTGTCTGGATCTCCTGCCTGGTCTTATTTCTGGCGGTCGCTTTTATCCTTTCCCGGCAAACTTATAAAACATATAGGGAGAGAGAGGAACTGGAAAAACAGCGTCAGGAAATGACCAATGCCCTGGCTCATGATCTGAAAACCCCTTTGAGCATTATTTCCGGCTACGCCCAGAATTTACAGGAAAACATCCATACCGAGAAACGGGAGCATTATGCCGGCCATATCCAGGCTAATGTAGATCGCATGGATAAGATCATTCGCGGCATGCTGGAGATGACCAGATTAGAATCGGATTCCCTGCAAATGAAAATCGAAGAGCTTTCTCTGACGGAAGCCAGCAATGAGGTGCTTGATCGTTACCGGCAAATTTGCCAGGAAAAATCGATCGCGGTTGACATCGAAGGGGAGGCCGTGATAAAGGCAGATCATTCCATGATAGTACGAGTGATCGATAACTTTTTTGTCAATGCTCTGGAGAATACACCGGAAGGCGGCTCGATCAGCATCAGGATCTTTGACGACCGATTTGAAATTCATAATAGCGGCAGTCATATAGCAGAAGACCGCATCAACGAAATATGGCTTCCCTTTAAAAAAGCTGATTTGTCCCGTAGTCACTCAAAAGGCACCGGCCTCGGGCTGGCAATTGTCCGCACCATTTTAGAATTACACGGATTTTCCTATGGTGCCCGGAATCATGACGATGGAGTAATGTTCTGGTTTAAGTTTCGGTAGGGCTATGTTCTCATTGATTATGTAAGTAAACCAATACTCGATCGTAAACATTATTAGATGATTTTTGTAATAGATATGGCATATATGAAACCGGGTGGACAGAGTCGTCCACCCCTGCGGTATTAATCATTTCACGTCTGTAGGGGCAGACGACACTGTCTGCCTGGTTTACCGCATACATTATTATGACTGAATACGGAGAAAGGAATGATCAGTATAATGAAAAGACGCTTAATGTCCGGTCTGGTGTTGGTGTTTATGCTTTTTGCTGTATGTACCAGCGGTTTTGCCGCTGCGGCCGCCCCGGTTGATGATGGTACAGGTGAAGAATCAAAGCGGAAAGCTCCTCAATTGCAGGTGCAATTAAACGGCTCCATAGTGGAAGCTCCCCCTTATATGCGTGTAATCAATGGCCAGGTCATGGTACCCTTGCGCTGGTCAGCCGAATTACTGGGAGCTGCTTCTGTAGAATGGGATGCCGCTGCCCGTACGGTAACGATTACCACCCCGCAGGATTTCTATAATATAGAGAAATTCCGCTCTTATGCAGGAGCACTGCAGCCTCCTATCGATATACATAACGATAAAATCTGGCCTTTGCCGGAAAAGGTTAAAGACATGCAAGTATCAGATCTGGTGTCCGACCGGCAATGGGTATTGAACCTGAATCAGTTTAATCCGGAAAGAGAAGGCATGACCCTGCCAGCTCCCCGGGATCATATAACCGTCAATATTATCAGCGTTGACGGGGTTTATCAACACAGTTCAGTGGTCAACAGCATTGAAAACCACCAGGGGCATTATTACCTGCCTATGGACTGGCTGGAATACCTTTTCAATGCCCGGGTTAGTTATAATGAAGCAAGCAATATGCTGTCTATTCAGACTCCTGATCTGGAGCAAATCAAATCTGAAATAGAACGGATAGAAAACACCCTTATTCCTGACAGTGCTGATGAAGCGGTAAAATTATGGGGCCGGGGCGAACAAACCCGCAATGGAGCCCTGCAGTATGCAGCTTTGTCACCCCAATTGCGTCAGGAAGCGGATAGAAGCGCTTATGTTCGTCAATCCTACTGGGTTACCGGCTGTTCCAGCCCCCAGGTGGGACCTATCACCATCGAAAGCAGGAATGAGCTCAGCGATACCAAAATCGAGTATACAATTACCTTCCCGGAAATCTTTTCCGGCCAGACCCATGCCATAGCAACCGAAAAAATGGTGGTGGAGAAGCTGCTCGTTAACGGCTCGGAAGGATGGTTCATCACCCAAATGCTGCAATCCAGCGGCTATGGGATTATTGAAGGCGGAACCAAAATGTTGACTGACTCAGAAAAGCTGTTAAGCTTTATCGAGGCTTATGACGAGAAAACCGGGATGTTGACCTTTGATGAGATAGAATGGGTAATGCAAACAGATACCGAGAGAGTCAGTGAGTTAGGATTAGATGCGGATCTGGATTTCCCCAATGGCTTTTATATTTATAATGAAAACGACCAGACCAATAGTTTAAAGACAGCAGAAAATGTGAAGGTATATTTAGTCAATTGGAATGATTTGGCGAATCATACTGAAACAGATGTAAATGGGCTTACAGGGCGCATGGCCGAATACCAGGCACCATACTATCTGACCATTAAAGATGGTATCGTAGTAGAGATATTGGAACAATATGTACCTTAGGCTGGAAAGAGACGGTTCTTTTTGCTTCCTTTTGCTTAAGGGTGTTTGGAATTTGAGTCGTAAAAAGGAGTAAGATACATCATTTATATTTAACGACACTAAGTAAGCAGGAAAGTAAGTTCAATACGGCTATTGACATGCGAGGTCTATTGCAATAAACTAAATAAGAGGTCGCCCGCAATAGACCAAAGGAGCTGAACACATGGAAAAATATAAACTCTTTGATGCAGAGTATAAATTTGCCAGTATTGTCTGGGACAATGAACCCATCAATTCCACTGAACTCGTAAAGCTTTGCGCAGATAAACTGGGCTGGAAGAAATCCACCACCTACACAGTATTAAAGAAACTCTCTGAGCGTGGTATCCTGCAGAATAAAGATGCGGTTGTGACCGCACTAGTCAAACGGGAGGAAGTGCAGAAGTACGAAAGTAATGCAGTGGTGGAAAAAAACTTTGATGGTTCTCTTCCCAAATTCCTGACTGCGTTTCTTGGTGAGCGGAAGATCACTGAGCAGGAGGCTGAGGAGCTTAAAAAGATTATTGAGGAGGCGGTAAAATGAGTACCTTGACCGGAATGTTTACCTCCATCCTGAACATGAGCATTACCGCATCCTTTGCAGCTGTGTGCGTTATTCTTGTTCGTATGCTTTTAAAGAAAGCCCCGAAAAAAATCTCTTATGCCTTATGGGCTGTGGTTCTGTTTCGTCTTATTTGCCCTGTATCGTTCACTTCCGCTGTTAGCTTTTTGGGATTGTTGAATATTGATCCACATAATACTGCTGGTGTGCTGGAATATGTGCCTGATAATATCGGTTTCGTGCAGGAACCTGCTGTTCAATCCGGCATTGGCAGTCTGGACAGTGCAGTCAATGCATATTTGCCCCAGGCTGCACCAATCGCAAGTGCCAACCCTATGCAGATATGGATGGATGTTATAAGCCTTATCTGGATTGCAGGCATTGTTGTTCTGCTTTCCTGCAGTGTGTTCTCATATATAAAAATAAAGAGAAAGCTTCAAACCGCTACTCTGGTTAAAGACAGTATTTACGAATCGGATCAGATCAGCACTGCGTTTGTCTGCGGTTTTATCCAACCGAAAATCTATGTGCCTGTTGGTGTCAAAAAAGATGACCTCTCCTATATATTGGAGCACGAACGTACCCACATCCGCAGAAAGGACTATCTCATTAAACCCATTGCCTTTTTTGCACTCATCCTCCACTGGTTCAATCCAGTAATGTGGCTTTCCTTTGCACTTATGAGCCGGGACATGGAAATGTCTTGTGATGAAAGCGTACTGCACAAGATGAGTCATGATGCCAAGGGCGGCTATTCCCGTTCACTGCTGGCACTTTCAGTAAAGAAAGCCGGACTTTTTGCAGCCAATCCTCTGGCCTTCGGTGAAAGTCATGTAAAGGCACGGATCATGAATGTTTTAAATTATAAAAAGCCGACTTTTTGGTTGATTGCTGTTGCATCAGTGATAGCCATCGTTGTTGGTATTGGTCTGTTTACCAACCCTGTTGTACAGAAAACAGATGACAGTAGTCTTGCAGCGAATTTTTTGAAATATAAAACCGAATATGTAGGCGACAACTCCAAGGTTGGAGGGATCATCTCATTATTAACGTTTCCTGAAAATATAGCTTATGATTCCTTTGAACTTTTTACTGATAGTGAGCCTTATGCAATAACTGTCAATCTAAAAACAGATACCAAAACCAGAAATTTTTACAGTGGCGAAGCAAATCAGCAGCAGTTCCAGGATAACGCTATGATTATGTTTGCTCTGATCGGAAATGTAGAATATATCAATTTCAACCTGGATGACGGGTTAGCTCCATATTCTATGCAGTACACTCGTGGATGGGCGAATCATAATTGCGGGAAAGATGTGCGTGATTTTGCCAAAAGCGAAGAGGAATTTGGCAAGTTGATTCGTTCCTATTGATGAGCAGACTGTATGACACCCCGTGATCAGACATACTTACTGGCTTCCCTTACAGAAAGGGGGGCCATCTGATTTTTATATTTCGCCAAAAAAGCACGGACCCAATCCGGATCGGTTTTGCTGTAATCCCGCAGGCTCCAGCCGATGGCCTTATTGATGAAGAACTCCTTCTGACCCAGATTGTTGACCAGGATCTTTTCCAGCAGATCAGTGTTGGTCCGCTCTTTGCGCTGCAGCTGGTGATCGATGGCAATGCGCCGCAGCCAGAAGTTATCATCGGTACTCCATTCCAGCAAAACCTCATTCACCGCCGGGTCCTTTAAGGCAATGCCGCCGATGATCCGGTCCAAATTATCAATGGTATCCCACCATGATTTGGTTTCAGCCAGCTTCTTCAGCCGGGGCACGTCATCTGCCGTCAATAAATCTGCCACGGCCTTTAAATAATCCAGGGCCAGATACTGAAATTCCCTTTCCAGCCCCCAGCATTTGTCAACAAAAGCCCATTCAATCGTCTCTGCCTTTTTGCTTTGTTTTAAAAATTCCCGGGACAAAGCCTCCCGCTTGGGCTTTTGTATCCCCAGAAACGGGCAGATGTTTTTCATATAGGCCGCCATAGGTTTGGCCTTTTCTGCATCGGCGTTTTGATAGAAGCGCTCAAATATTTCTGATTGGGCAAGACTCATGATACATCCCCTTTAAGTTTATTTGGTTGTCACCACGGCAACTTTCGGATGTCATATTTTTTCCCAGAAGTATTCTTCAGAAACCTGCAGCTGCTTTCTAAGGATTTCTTTCCAGAGATTCCCTCTGATCTCACCTGTACCCATAGACACCTTGGTACGTTTCAATGTACCGTCAGGCATGGCTTTTCGATAAAACCAATGGTCGGTGGCTTTATAGAGTTCCCATCCGTCACTTTCACATAATCTCTTCAGATCTCTCCAGCTAGGCATCGATTAATTCCTTTATTTCATCCAGATCTTCTGCCAATAGCACTCTCAAAATGTAAGGATAATGCTGTTGCCGGTTATTTGAACTGAAATAAAGTTGAAAGTGATCGTAATATTCCTGAGCGTATTCCAGCAGCTCCTCAGCCAGACTTGTTATTGCCTTTTCACGGTCCACAGCATTGATAACCAGATCAAATCCTTCCAAGGTCGCAGTGACCGAGCCATCCTCTTCCGCAATATAAACCGGCTTAAAGCTGTATCCCTTCAGTAAACCCAGGACCTGCGCATTGGAAAGCAGCAGCAAATTATCCCGGTTTCTTTTAAATGCTATCGGTTTTTCTCTTATCGCTTTATCAATTGCAGCGGAAAAGTTTTTTCTGATATCCGTTGCCTGCATTGTCTGCATAAAACTCACCTGCCTCACCCCCATTGTACATTATGTACATAATGTACTCAATATCAGGTGAAATTATGCCAGAGCAGCAGCCAATTTCCACATGGTAAGTCTGGAAGGTTTCACCAATAGTTCCTGAAAATCATATGCTATATAAATCACGGATTTTCAAATTTTAACAAAGGAGTGATTTTAATGGCAATTATTCGGGTACCGCAAGATCAGCCTACCATCCAGCAAGGTGTTGATGCTGCAAATCCCGGTGATATCGTACTGGTGGACTGCGGATTTTATAGAGAAACCGTGGTGGTCAACACCAGCTCAATTTCGATCTTAGCCAGGGAAAAGCATGGGGTGACCCTGGAATCCAATAACGCCAATGAGAATGCCATCCAACTCAATGATACCTATAATGTCGAAGTCTTTGGCTTTATAATCCAGAACTCTCACCGGTCCATATGGATCTACAGAGGCGGTTACCATCGTATCATCGGCAATATATTTCAAAATCATAATGCCGACGGGATCATTTTCGAAGATACCACCGGCAACTTCCTGTATCAGAACATTATCCGCTGCAACTTCTCGGTGGGTGTATTGCTGGGCTGGTCAAACCCCGGTTCCGTCAGCAACTGGATCGTTGAAAACCTGATCACCAAAAATGGCGGCCACGGTCTTGAAATCTGGACTCCCGGTGCCTTTGGCAATGCGGTGATTAAAAACAAGATCACCGACAATAATGGGCAAGGTATCTACACCAAAGGACAAAACACCCTTATCTATGGAAACCAGGTTGAGCACAATGATGCCAATGGTGTAAGGTTGGAATTCGGGTACAACTCTGCAGCGGCTGAAAATACCGTCAAAAACAATTGTAACAGCGGTATCAACATCTTAAGCGGTCAAAATATCGCTATTGCCAACCTGGTAAAGAAAAACCGGGGAGCCGGTATCGAAATCTCCGGCAACGAAAATATTATCCAGGGAAACAAAACCAACCGCAACCAGGGCGGGGATCTGTTTAACAGCGGCAACAACAATATCTTTTGGAACATAACCGATTAAAAGAACAAAGGAAGCAGAGGAACGATTACGGTTCTTCTGCTCGTTTATTTTGTCATGGGGATACCCCTCCCAGGCTTCTACATAGGTGGCTCTGGTTGTGGGTCCAGTTGGTCCATCGGCGGTTCCGGCTGAGGGTCCAGCTTGTTGCCCTGATATGTGAGGCTTGCCTGGTTGTTTTGGGCGTTCCATTCCACCTCACATCCCAGTGCTTCTCCTACGAAACGCAGGGGCAGCATGGTACGTCCGGGCGGGACCACTACGGGCTTTACACTGGGATTGTCCGGATCGATGGGTGTGTCCGCCCCGTTGATCTTTGCCATACTTTTTCCGATCCACAGTTCGATCTTCGTATCATTTAAAGTGACCGTCACCTTCTGTTCGGCCTGGTTCCATTCGGTCGCTGCCCCCAGCGGATCAGCTACGTATCTCACCGGCAGCATCATGCGGCTCTCTATTATCATTGGACTGGCATCCATGGTAAATGATTGCCCGTTTACCCCAAAGTCGGTCTTTCCCAGACTGAGCTGTATGGACATGGAGCCGTCCGGCAGCAATCCTGGATATTGACCGGAGGAAGTCTGCCCGCCGGCCATCTGTCCCGGCAGCATCAGGTCTTTTAACGCGATCCCCGGTGCCAATTGCAGTATGTTGGTATTGAGTGGATCAAAGGGCTCCACATCCCATCCCCAGCCGTATTCATTGTACCATATCTCTTCCAGAGCACGGGGATAGTATAAAGTAACATCAGAGTCGTGATGGGTAACATCTTCCTTGGTGTCTTTGCGGTAATCCACCGCATTCCAGTCAATACTGGGCGGATAACCGTAAAACCACATGGATCTGAAAGCGGGACATTTTTGAAAAGATCCTTCTTCGATTTTTATAATGGTACTGGGCATATAGATCTCTTGTAAGGAACTGCAGCCGTTAAAAGCGTCAATACCGATGGTTTGCACTCCATTGACTATAGTGACCTTGGTGAGACTGGTGCAGTTTGCAAATGTATCGCTTTCGATGACAGTCAAAGTGCTGGGAAGGCTGACCGTTTTTAAACTGGTGCATTTTTCAAAAGCACTCCAACCGATGGTCTTCACAGTGGCAGGAATGATCACGCTGGTAAGTCCGGTATTGTAAAAAGCTTGATTGCCGATATTGGTGAGGCCACTGGGAAAAGCGATCCCCTTCAGGCTGCTCTCATTAAAAAATACCGAAGGGCCAATGCTTTTCACATGATTGGCAATGGGTATGGTTCCAGTGATCTTGCCCGCAGGATAGGCCACCAGCGTGGATTTGTCTTTACTGTACAAGATCCCCTCTGCCTCGGTGAATGAGGGATTATCTCCGGAAATAGAAAAGGAAGTTAAATTGCTGCAGCCGCGAAAAGCCGAGGGATGAATCTGAGACAATTTTTCAGGCAGGTTCACGGCGGTCAAGCCGGTACATTTATAAAAAGCATCCGTTTCTATAGTCTTCACATTTGCTGGGATCGCGATATCCGTCAAGCTGATGCAGCCATTAAAGGTCCCCAGCTCGATTTCACTCAAACCCGGCGGAAGATTAATGGAGCTTAAGCTGCTGCATTCGGCAAAGCAATCCAGACCGATACTGGTGATCGTGTCGGGCAGCTTTACCTTTTTCAGTTTGGTACAGCCGCGAAACGTATCCATTCCGATACTGGTCACGGAGTCAGGGACAAAAATACTGGTAAGTCCGGTACAGCCATTAAAGGCCAATGTATCGATACGGGTGACCTGGGCTTCTCCCAGGGTGGATGGAACGGTCACATCTCCGCCGGTGCCCTTGTATTTGGTAATGATCGCCTTCCCTGCTTCTATATCATACTCCCAAATCAGATAATCCAAATTTAGTTCGTGATTCGGATCGATCTGAATATTGGGATCGAAGTTGACCGTTTCGCTGATGGAAGCAGTGGCTTCATTGGAATAAGGGCTGGCAGCGATAGAGGTCATAGCTCTGACCCGGTAAGTATACTGGGCTCCAGCCTTCAAATCTCTGTTCACATAGCTGTTATTACCGGAGCGGACAGTGGCAATGACCTCAAAAGCGCCTCTGGCTTCCTTGCGTTCTATATCAAAAGTGGTTTCATTGGTGGAATTATCTTTCCAGGACAGGTTCACTGATGTCCCGTCTGCTTCTGCTGTGAGCTGGGATGGTGCTGCAATTGTGTCCCTCAGGATCGGCTGATTGAGATCTGTTCCGATCGGCAAAGCTGCGATGACCGGCGCAGTATAACCGGTAATCGCTGTAAACACCATCAAACAACATAGGATCAATGCCATAACCAACTTTTTCACGATACCCCCCCTTTTTAATGATATATCTCTCTATTCTATAAAAATGTACATTTACCTTCTTAATTGACACGTGGCGGGTTGTTCCCGTGTCAATGCTGTCAAAAGTTCACTTTGTCCGGATCGGGGCCAAGGCGCTTGTTTTTATTCAAGCCGTCGATCCTCTGCATGTCATCCGGACTGAGCTGGAAATCAAATATCTGCGAGTTTTCTATGATGCGCTCCTTATGGACTGATTTGGGAATGACCACGATCTGGTTTTGCAACTCCCAGCGCAAAACGATCTGCGCCGGTGTTTTCCCGTATTTGGCAGCCAGCTCCAGCAGCACCTTATTGTCCAGCTTCCCTCTGATCAGCGGGCTCCAGGCTTCAAGCTGGATGCCATGCAAACCGCAGAATTCCAGCAGTTCTTTTTGGGACAACAGTGGGTGGCATTCCACCTGGTTAACCGCCGGGACCACCCCGGTGTCATCCATGATCTGCCGGAGGTGGGGTATTTGATGATTGCTGACCCCGATGGCCTTTACAACACCTTCCTGGTACAGATGAATGAATGCCTTCCAGGTCTCGCGGTACTTGTCAGGTACCGCCCAGTGGATCAAATACAGATCGATATATTCCATGCCAAGTTTTTTGCGGCTTTGCTCAAAAGCTCTCAAAGTCTCCTCATAGCCCTGGTCATTGTTCCATACTTTGGTGGTGATAAACAGTTCTTCCCGGGGGATCCCGCTTTCCCGTACGGCCTGTCCGACACCCTTTTCATTGCGATAAAAAGCAGCGGTGTCAATGCTCCGGTAACCAGCAGCAATGGCATCTTTTACGGCATTGATGACTTCTGACCCTTCCCGGACTTTATAGACCCCCAGACCCAGCCAGGGCATTTTCACTCCATTATTCAGTATCGGACCTTCCGTTAAAGCCTTCGCCTTCATTTCACTCATTTCGATCACCTCATATCTAGTATACCCAACTTTTTCTTCCGCAGGAAATCTTCAGTCAGGTAGTTTTCCTCCGTTAGTTTTATAGCGAATCAATCAGCTTCAGTATTTCCGCATTCTCCGGAATGTCCGCCATTGAATGTCCATAGTGGACATATCTGAGGACACCTTCTTTGTCGACCAGCATCTGGGCCGGCATTCTCCCCAATTTAAAGAGATTCACTTTTTGGCCATATAGCTTAAGCACCGAATGCTTGTCATCAGGAATACCGTGGAAACCAAGTTGATGCTCTTGCCAATATGCTTTAAACTTTGCTGCATCATCCGGCCCAATAACCACAATTTCGGTATTTCTTTCAATGAATTTGGAATGATCTTGATGCAACTGCATCATATGCTTTTTGCAAAACGGTCAGATAAATCCTCTGTTCAGTACGATAAGAACGCTGCTTTTTCCTTTGTAGTCTGAAAGCCTGAACTCTTTTCCATTAAAATCTGCTATGGCAAAATCAGGGGCTTGTTTATTTACTTCCACACCTGGCATATTCATTGCACCTCCTGGTTTTTAATCTCATATGTTTCCCACTAATATCTGATCAGTCATCGTTAAATAGCTGAAAAAACCACAGGCCTGCCCATAAAACTCTTGGGGGCAGGCCTAAACTTATTTATCTCTTCAACCAGATGGAGATTTTTCTATTTCTTGAACAATCCAATGATAAGTAACAGAGCCGTTGCACCAATGATCGCAACCACGATGCTGTAAAGATTAATGCCGCTGACTCCGCCGAACCCGAGAAGGCTCATGACGTATCCTGCGATCAGTGCACCGGCAATACCGACAACAATGTTAGCAATAGCACCCATTTTGGCATTTCTGCCTGTAATCATACTTGCGATCCAGCCTGCCAGAGCTCCTACAATAATCCAGGAAAAGAATCCCATTGTAACACTCCTTTCAGAACCAAATGTTTTTGCTATCTGTTCTCACTATAAGGAAATCTATCCCATTGGTCAAGCAGATTCACAGAGGCCGTCTTACCCTGCTTGATAGAGAAATTGGGGTTCGTAGAGTTCTGCAATGGAGTATTTCTGGAGTCGGTTATTAAAATAAAGTTCGATTTCCACACTATCGTCAAAAAGCTTATCACCCGTTGTATCAGCAACCAGTTCATCCCAACCGGGCACAAGAGCTTTAAGCAGTATCGCCCGCCCCCTTATCTGAGGGTCAGGCGACTCCAGTAAAGGCAGCACCAGTTCGGCTACGGGATATACATCTTTTGGCGATACCAGCGCCAGGCGGGCCAATCCCCAGAGTGCTCCCAGACGCAGGCTCTCGTCCTCGATCATGCGAGCCAGCTGCCAGTGGAAATGTCCGCATTGCTCAGGACAATGTGCCATAATGCACCCGATCACTTCCGATACATTCCAGGCGGTTCCACCTGACTCCTCGTTGAATTGCCACAGACAGCGCCGTACCAGTTCGGCAGCATAGCCCGGCTTCTGTTCATCGATGGTTTCCGCGGCGATGCCAATGGCTTCAACCAGCCGCCAGAAGAGAAGCCCCTCGAAGGCATAGACCCGGCTTATCAGCTGCCGCACGATCCTCCGGTCTTGCACCAGCTTTTCCCGAAGCAGATCCCAATCCATAGAGATCAAAATACGCTCCAGTACAGCGTCAGGCATCAAACTTTTCTCCTTCATATGTAAAACCATCCTTTTGACACAGGAGGGCGGTTTGTTGTGTCAATCCGGAGCTTGGTCCAGACATAACAGAACCACCCCCATGTGCTGCATTTTACTTCTGACGGTTCGCTTCCATCTCCCGCAATGCCTTGCGGTCGACCTTCTTCATATTGGTCCGTGGGATGTCATCCAAAAATTCCACATAACGCGGCACTTTATAAGCTGCCAGGGATTCCCGGCAAAAGGCGATGACTTCTTCCTCGGTCATGGTCTCACCGGGTTTTAGCACCACGAAAACTTTGACACTTTCCCCGCGTAAGGGATCGGGCACTCCGATGGCTCCTGCATCCAGGACTTTGGGGTGAGTGTAGAGCAATTCATCGATATCCCGCGGGTATACATTGAAGCCGCTGGAAATGATCATGTCCTTGGTTCGGCCAACGATGGTGATATAGCCGTCGTCATCCATGGTGGCGATGTCTCCGGTATAGAACCAGCCGTCTTTGATGGCATTGGCGGTTTCTTCCGGTTTATTCCAGTATTCTTTGATGATCAGGGGGCCTTTTAAGATCAATTCACCGGGTTCGTTGGCTGGCATCTCATCCACACCGTTTTTCAGGTCGACGATCTTCACATCCATATCCGGGAACGGGATCCCTACAGTGCCGGGTTTCCGTTTGCCCTTGGGATTAACCATGACCCCGTTGGTGGTCTCAGAACCGCCGAAGCCTTCGATGATGGTGGAACCGGTTATTTCTTCAAATTTTCTCATGGCTTCCACTGGCAAAGGCGCTGATCCGGATAACAGGAAGCGGATGGAACTGGCCTTGGATTCAGGCAGCTTGGGATGCATGTTGAGCATCTGGATCAAAGCGGGTACTGCCGGCCAGTAGGTGGGCAGGAAACGGTTGATGGCTTCCAGCACGTTGTCCGGGGTCACTTCCGGTACCAGGATCATGGTGCCGCCGCTGGCCAGATTGGCATTGATCTGCATGTTGAATCCGTAGATATGGTAGAGTGGCACGGTGCACAGGGTGCGCAATTCCTGTGGCGGGAACATAGCTTTGGCCCATTCGATGAAAACAGTGTAAAATGCTACGAAATTGGCGTTGGTTAGACGGCAGCCTTTGGGGACGCCGGTGGTGCCGCCTGTATAGATCAGAATGACCGTATCCTGGTTATCCAGATGGATATCCGGTTCCAGATTGCTGCCTCCTTCGATCACTTCATTGAAATCTAGAATATCCGGGGCTGCTTCCAGCGTCACTTCATGACCGGGGACCTGCATGACGATCATGGTCTTCAGGGAGGTCTTGCCCGAGCGCATCACTTCCAGGACTTTGGGGGCTACCGGTCCGTAAACGATCACAGTCTCAGCGCCGCTGTCATTGAAATTATAGGTCATTTCCGGGATCGTGTAGAGAGGATTTATCGGGACAATGATCGCTCCTATTTTCATGATTGCGTGACAGGCAAAAACGAATTGGGGAATATTAGGCAAAACCAGAGATACCCGATCTTCGAATTTCACGCCCAGTTCCAGCAGGGCATTGGCAAGTTTCTTGGCAATCTCATTCGTTTCCTTGTAAGTGAAAACCAGATCATTACAATAAATATAAGGTTTGTCGGGATTCGCTCTTACCCATTTGATAAATTCGTCTTTCATGGTGGTAATGGGATAGTAACAGGTCCCGGGCACGCCCTCGTCGTACCATTGCTGCCATCTGCGTTCCTTCATCATTGGCTTCACTCCTTTGCAAAATTTGTTTCTAGTTTGTGTCAAAGACCAGGAATCATTCCATGCACCACTTCAAAGCTTCAGCGTAAATCTCTGCTTCATGCGGAGTTTGGAATCTTTTCTTAATTAAAGTAAACCATGTCTCCGGACAGTTTGTAAACCATGTTGCTGTACGGATGTGGGTGGAGTTCTGACAAGCCGGTGCTCAGTTTAATAATCGTTTCCGCCATGAAGCACGGGGATACCCTATAGGATATCCCCGGGACAACACTTTTCACTTTGGAACTGATCACAGCAGTTGAGGATCATCTTCCCAACTGAACAGACTCTTCGGATCTGCGGCATTGGTGTCACGACCGGTCGGCGGCAAATCCCTGGCGGTAACAGGATCTGCAGGTGTAGTAGGTACATTTAGATCAGAACCACGTGCATTATCCTGTTGCCAGGCAGCACGACTGTCAGATTTCATCGGAGTCAGGTCCACGTCGTCGATTGAAATGCCCAGGGCTTCAGCTACACCCTTGCCATACTCAGGGTCAGCCATATAACAATGAATGATATGCCTATGCTTGATCTGCAGGCTCGAATCACCCATGTTCCGTGCCGTATTCTCAAAAAGCACCAGCTGCTGTTCATGGCTCATGGCACGGAAGAGAAGTCCCGGCTGGGTGAAATAATCGTGGTCATCCTCACGGAAGTCATATTGATAAACATCTCCCCCCGCTTGCACCGGCTCAGCCATTTCGGGATGGTCGGTCCAATTGCCATAGCTGTTGGGCTCATAATGGAGTTCGCTGCCCATGTTTCCATCCACTCTCATTTGTCCGTCACGATGAAAGCTGTGGGGATTCATAACTCCCTGCGGGCTATTGACAGGAATCTGGTGATGGTTCACACCCAGGCGGTAACGCTGGGCATCTCCATAAGCAAACAATCGGGTCTGAAGCATACGGTCAGGAGAATAGCCGATACCAGGCACATTGTTGGCCGGGTTAAAGGCCGCCTGCTCCACGTCAGCAAAATAATTTTCCGGATTCTTATTTAATATGATTTCGCCCACCTCGATTAAGGGGAAATCTTTCTTGTACCACATCTTGGTCAAATCAAAGGGGTTATAAGGCATATTTTTGGCCTGTTCTTCGGTCATAACCTGAATAAACATGGTCCATTTCGGGAATATCCCTTTTTCAATGGCGGTATAAAGATCCCTCTGATGACTCTCCCGATCCTTGGCCACTACCATTTCAGCTTCCTGATCAGTCAGATTCTGAATCCCCTGCTGGCTGCGGAAATGAAATTTCACCCATACCCGTTCATTGGCAGCATTTATCAAGCTGTAAGTATGACTGGAGAATCCGTGCATATAACGATAGGAAGATGGAATCCCGCGATCACTCATCGTAATTGTTACCTGAAGCAATGATTCCGGAAGGGATGTCCAGAAATCCCAGTTGTTATTTGGGCTGCGCATATTCGTGCGGGGATCACGTTTGACTGCATGATTTAAATCGATAAATTTCTTGGGATCCCGAAAAAAGAAAACCGGAGTGTTGTTCCCAACCAGATCCCAGTTTCCTTCTTCAGAATAAAATTTAATGGCAAATCCGCGGATGTCGCGCTCTGCATCGGCAGCACCGCGTTCCCCGGCTACTGTAGAAAAGCGTATAAATAATTTTGTCTTTTTTCCTATCCCGGAAAAGATCTTGGCTTTAGTATATTTCGTTATGTCGTGTGTTACTACAAACTCGCAAAAAGCCCCGGATCCTTTGGCATGCATGCGCCGTTCAGGGATAACCTCACGGTTGAAGTGCGCATGCTTTTCCATCAGCCAGGCGTCCTGCAGTACTTGCGGTCCTCTCGGACCTGCGGTCATGGTATCCTGGTTGTTGATAACCGGAGCACCATTTTCACGAGTAATGCCGGATTGTTTTCCTTTTACATCATTACGGCTTGGTAAAGGCTCGCCTAATCCGTTCTTCTGCATTGGATCGTTATTTGTCATACTAACCACCTCCAATAATTTTGATTTGCATTAGTGTGACTCCTCCAAGATATAATGATTATAACATGTGACTAATAGACTAAGGAACATCTAGGATTTTGGAAGTAATGCCATATGGTTTCGATAAAACCGAATCGCTGCCAGAAGCACCAGGACAACCGCTCCTGCCAGACTCCCTAAAACTCAGTCAAAGCCATCGGCTGCGTATGAAGATTGCCGCCTGCTTGTTTGATCAGGATCACAGAATGCCCCATGAATCTGGACTCATCCTGATAGAAGCTGAGCTCCTGGGATGCCCTGACGCAAACTGTTGCCGTTCCGAAGAGATATTCCTCGCCGTACCAGTCCTGACCGCCGCTGGCATAGCGTAATTCATAATTGCCCAGGGGGACTTTGGTTTCCGCCCATTCCCCTCCCCGGACAAACATCGTTACGACCTCGGATTTTGTGTCAGGATCAACCAATTTGACAAAGTAATTGCTTCCTTCCGCAGTATTGACCGAAAACGGGGCCAGCGGTTCCCCTCCGGTATAATAATGGACCTCTCCCCCAGGCGGCAATTCCAGTGGAGGAATATCCGGCTGCGGCATAAGCGAATCAGTACTCACTGCCGGCAAATTCTCCAACTCATGCTCCGGAATAGCTCCCGGCAGCCATGCTTTTCCAAGTACATAAACAAACAGAAACAATCCCGCCAGTATCCAGGCAGAAGGTCTTTTATCCCTTCCCTGCTTCCTGGCTCTGCCGGCGCTGACTAATCGTTCATAATACTGATCCTGTTTTGATAAAGGCTGCTCACTGTGAAATGTATTTGCAGTACTGTTTGTTTCGGATGAAGGCGGCTTGGTATCGGCGTTTGATGCGGGAAACTTCTTATGAAACATGACCCGGTCATATTCAAATCTTCTCATTTCATCGCCCAGGACATAGTAGGCTTTTTCCAGCTGGTTTCTTCTTTCTTCTGCTTCCGTCATGTCCTCCGGCAGATCTTTCAGCGCCTGTTTAAACGCCCCTGTGATCTCCTCCTGGCTGACATCAACTGCCACGCCCAGAATATCATAATAGTTTTCTTCCGGCTTCATCATTACCTCCCCCGGCATGATTAATAAAAAAAGCCCCTCACGGAGCTATATCCTGCTTAGCTTGCAACATTCATAGCCTCGTCCAGGGCCTTTTTTATCACTGCAAGATTAAATGGCTTGGCCAGATGCTTTTCAAATCCGGCTTCGATGGAGCGCTCTACATCTGCCTGGTTTGAGTATCCTGACATCGCGATCAGATGTACATCTTTTAATTCATGGTCCCGCCTTATGTACTGGGCAACTTCCAAACCGTTCATCCCCGGCATTCCTATATCACATATAATCGCCGCAGGCTTTTTTTCTTTGGCTATGGCTATGCCATCCTCACCGTTTAAAGCAGTCCTTACCTCATATCCCATTGTCCCAAGAAGCTCACTCATAAGGTCGTTTAAGTCTTTATTATCATCTATGATTATGATCATTTGTCTCACCTTCAGCTTTCTTTGGTTAATTTATTTCTTCCAGCAGAGGAAGTCCTATTGTAAACGTGGTTCCCATCCCCAGCCCTTCGCTTAAGACCTTGATGATGCCGCCATGATTATCAATGATTCCCTTCACAATAGGCAGTCCCAGGCCAAGCCCGCCATAGCTTCTGTCCAAACCCTGCTCTGCCTGCACAAAGGGTTCAAAGAGATGTTCCAGTAAATCAGATGAGATGCCCTGCCCATTGTCAATGACGGAAATGACCGCCATATTTTCCTTCTCATCTTTACTTAGAGAGAGCACAACCTTGCCATACCTGGCTGTGAACTTCAAAGCATTATCAAGTAAATTTCCCACCGCTTGCATCAGCCTGGCCATATCCCCTTCAACCATTAGCTTCTCCGGGGTAAAGCTGGCCACAAAATCAATATCCTTTGCCTCAAAGCCGGGCTGGTTATCCTGTACGATATGTTCAAGCAGTTGATTGATTTCCAGATTTGACTTTTGCAGATTAAAATTATTCTCTCTGATACGGGTCACATCAAGCAGGTCATCCACAAGTCTGCTAAGTTGTTGGGCTTGTCTGGTTATGGTTTGCGTTGCTCTTAATGCCTGCTCACTTCCCGGTTCGACATGCTCCAAAAGTGAAAGCCCCATGATGACTGCAGCCAATGGATTTCTAAGTTCATGGGAAAGCATTGCAATGAATTTATTTTTATGTTCATTGGCCTTCTTCAGCTTCTCCACTAAATCCAGGGCTTCTTTTTCACTTTCACGAAGAGCTTTTTCTGCCTCTCTAAGCTCAGTTATATCCATGGCAACAGCCACATAATTGATATAATTCCCTTCTTCATCATAAAGCGCATCGGTTGAAGCGACAAGAGTGCCCCGCTTGCCGTCGAACCCTTCATAATCCAATACCACCCCTCTCAGGGCTTCCCTCATTGGATATGGCTCAAAAAGTACCGGTTCGCCGGTATCAGAATGGAACAATTTATAGGAAGTATACTCATCGAGGGTGCCTGCCAGGGGAGACCTGCCCCCATACATATCCAAAGCCGCCTGGTTTATTGTAACGACCTTTCCGGTATGGTCCGAAATCCAAACTCCTACGAGCATTAAATCCAAAATGTCTTGCTGCCAGGCAACTCTTTCTTCCACCATTTTCATATAACGTTCTTTTTCCATCTCCAGTGCTTTTTTCTCGGTAATGTCATGAAAAAAGACCGAGATCCCTTCCTGCGTAGGGTAAACATATATGTCACCCCACCTGTTAACAATCTTGGAGAAGACCTCGTATTGCTGAGGGGTTTGTTCCATTAAAACCTGACGGAATTTTGACAGTGAAACGTCATTGACGACAGGAAAGACTTCTTCCATCATGCGGCCAATTAAGTCATTCCTCGATATACCGCAAATTTCTTCCGTACTTTTATTTACGTAAATGTAGCGGAGATCTTTATCCAGGGCGTAAAAGCAGTCTGATATGCTCTCGAGGATCTCTACTTTCTGGCGGTTTTCCTTCTTCAACTCGCGGGCACGAGATCTTGCCAGCTTCTCACTCTCCCTGAGCGTTTCTTTAAGCTTCACGTGTTCAGTGATATTGGTGAATAGAATAAGAAACCTATCTTGATGCTGAAGTGATATGACCTGAACATCAATCCACCCGTCAAAGGATGAAGCATTGTAAATCTCAAGTTCTGCGGTTTTACCTGTTTTAACGACTTCTCCGCATTTTAATAACCATTCAGGCTCGACAACTGAACGGATTTCCGTAGCCCTTTTCCCGACAATTTGCTCTTTTTTTAATCCTGAATGTTCCTCAACAGCATGATTAATATCCAAAATCAAATAGTCAACCGGCTCTTCTTGTTCATTATAAAGCAATTGGCATACAATTATACCTTGTGACAGGTTGTCAAGAATTATGCGATAGTATTGTTCGTTTTGAGCAATTGTACTATGTGCAGCCATAAAGACACCTCAAAGATATTGTTTTATCGACATCCATAAGTCATATTTCTTAACGATATTATGATAACACACAGCCCCTTATGCTTTTGTCGTAATGTGTATAACCCCAATTTCATCAATATCCGACTAAAAACAACCGGGGATCTAATCCGGTTGCTGGCTGGCGAATCTTTCACTATCTGACAGAACCAACAACAGGCCATAAGTATGCTATTATATACAAAAAGGCAGGGGGGAATCATCTTGGTCACCAAACAGGAAATCATAGACGCAGCATATCAGATCGGTTTTGCAGATATCGGCTTTACCACCGCTGAACCTTTTGACTCCCACAAAGCGATCCTCGAGGAACGGGCTTCCTTTTATGATTGGACCTATGAACGGGGGATGGATTTGCTGAAAGGGACTGACCCAAAAGCAGTTTATCCTGAAGCAAAAAGCATCATCGTTTTACTGGATAACTATCATCAGGAAGCGTTCCCCCCGGACATGCTGGGTAAATTTGGACGCTGCTATATGGTGGACGACCGTATAACCAAAGATGATCTGGCACAAAGGACCAAACAGTTTCGCACGTACCTGACCGCAAACGGCATTCAATCCAAATCCGGCGCTTATCTCCCTCAACGTCTGGCCGCCGCCCGGGCCGGCCTGGGCACTTTCGGCAAGAACTGCCTTCTTTATGCCAATAAAGCCGCCCGAAAGAGTTCCTGGGTCTTCCCCGTGGTCTTGCTGGTGGATCAGGAATTTATCCCGGATGAACCGACAGTGACTGTGGGCTGCCCAACCTGGTGTAAAAACGCCTGTATCGCCGCCTGCCCCACCGGAGCGTTGCGTGGTCCCAATAAAATCGATCCCCGCAGATGCATTTCTTATTTAAGTTATTACGGCGAAGGAGTCACTCCCATCGAATACCGGGAAGCAATGGGCATGAGGGTTTACGGCTGCGACCGCTGCCAGGAGGTCTGCCCCCGCAACGAAGCCTGGATGAATCAGGATCTGCCCGTCAGCCAAAAGATTTCTGATTGGGCTGGGGATTTTGATCTGCGTGCATTATTGCACATGGATGAGGAGTATTACATAGAAAAGGTCATGCCCCACATGTTCTATATGCCGCCAAATGAGCTCTGGCGTTTCCAGATGAATGCCGTCCGGGCCATGGGCAACAGCCTGAACCCTGAATATAAGGAAGAACTTGAGCGCTGCCTGGCAGAAAACCGGGATGAGAGAGTTCTGGAAATGGCAGCCTGGGCATTGGAAAAATTAAACTCTTAAGCGAGTTGTCACGGGGCCGGGGTTATTGACAACATTTTGGGTTGTTTAATGAACCAAGAAACAGCAACAATTACGCAAGCATTTCCTTTTTGTCTAAGTGCTATACATATGCAAATGTTGTCAATAACCCCGTCCCCGTTACAACTTATACTTGCTGGCTTCCCGTGATAACTGTGTTTGCTTCAAAATCCACTGATAGGTCAATTCGATGCCCTCGAGCAGCGGCTTTTGGGGCTGCCATGACAATGTCTCCCGGATCAGTGTGTTGTCAGATTTTCTGCCTCTTACCCCCTGGGGCCCGTCAATACACTCAATAGCCAGATCTTTGCCTGATATCTGTATGATCATTTTCGCCAGATCGTAAATGGTGATCATTTCTTCGGAGCCAATATTTATTGGTTCTGAATAGCCGGAACGCATCATTTTGGTTATCCCTTCAATACACTCATCTATATATAGGAAAGTCCGGCTTTGCTTGCCGTCGCCCCAAATTTCTATAAAACTATGGTTGTCCGCCAGCGCCACTTTTCTGCACAGTGCCGCAGGTGCCTTTTCCCGGCCGCCTTCCCAAACTCCGAGAGGACCGAATATATTATGCAGCCTGGCAATGCGGACTTCGATGCCGTAATTTCTTTGATATGACTTATACAGCCTTTCACTGAATAATTTTTCCCAGCCATATTCACTGTCCGGTTGGGCTGGATAGGCAGAGTCTTCATAACAAACGGGATTTTCCGGATCCTCTTGATTATAGAGGGGGTAAACACAAGCCGATGAGGAGAAAAATATCTTTTTGCTTTTATGGATACGGGCCGCTTCAAGCATATTTAAATTGATCAGGGCAGAATTATGCATGATAGCTGCATCATTTTCCCCGGTAAATACATAACCGGCTCCACCCATATCGGCTGCCAGCTGGTAGATCTCATCGCTCCCCTTGCGGGTCAATTCCAGGCAGAAATCCGGGTTTCGCAGATCACCGATCAGGAACTCATCCGCACTGGTCGTTTCAAATTCAGGCCACTTTAAGTCGGCCCCAATCACCCAGTTCCCTTCGGATTTAAGTCTTTTTACCAAATGATGCCCGATAAACCCTCCTGCACCTGTAACCAAAATCCTCATTTTACATATCAACTCCTAGTATTTCGCTTAAAGCAGTATCCAGCACCCGAACATTATGAAATAACATAAATCTATCAAACTGTGCCTTCCGCATCATTTCTTCCCGCGTTTCAGCCTCAGAAAGGGTTGTAAGCGCGGCAATTATTTCATCCAAATCCCCTTCTTTTACCGTTAGACCCAAACCATACTTTTCTACTCTTTCTCCCATACAATAGCCTTTGGTTACCAACATCAACTTCTTCAGTGATGACGCTTTGGTCATGATTCCGCTGCTATAGTAGAAATTTTCGTAACACAAATAGACCACATCACATAAAGTGATGTAGGCATTCACTTCAGCTGGATCATCAATATAGCCCAGTTCAAAATGACAGTTGGCCCCTTCCAGGCTGGCCATAAGCCGATCAATTTCCAATTGTTCCTCCCTGGTATAATCGGGACGGTGCAGATATCCTGCCGTCAAAAAGAAACATTCTTCAGGGTTCATCGCTGGTATGGCGCGCAGGAAATTCAGCCACCCCTTTCTCTTTTGCAGCAAGCCCACCATTCCAATGATGGTTCTGCCTCCCGCTTTCTCTTTGATCTGATTAAACTTTTCAGGAAGCGGTGACGGCAGTCTTTCATCGGTCACATCAGGGAAAACAAAAACCTTGCGATCCTTAAAGAATGCCTGCATCTGCAGTTTTGTGCCTTCATCCAGAATGGCTATAGCCTGTCCATTTCTTACTCTTCTAAAAATCTGCAGCTGAATGAATCGCTTGATTCCTTTCCGACTATTCCTTTTGAGTCGAAAAGCCGGCGTTACATATAAACCAGCCCAGGGATAGTCAAATTCTCTCCAAAAAAGCCACCCACGCCAATTCCCGTAAATGATGATATCCAAACTATTAATAAAAACCATGTCAATGTTCCAGCCTGATGCAGCTTCTGCTTTATGCAAGGTTTCGGAAAGATAAGGCCAGGCTTGACCGGCTTTTAACTTTTCCCAGCCATGATCATCGATCAAAGAATAATGCGCAGTAAACAATTTATTTTGCAAGTTCGGCAGGATATCAGCGGCCCATTCCTTTACTTTTTCAGGCTCAGCACACAACACCATCAGCCGGCAGTTTTTGGGCAGCAATATAGACAGGAACAAATACATCTGGGTTTCATAGTGTCCTCTCGTCCACATGGGCTCAACCAGCACAACGGTTCGATTTTCCGCAATCATTATATTGTAGTCTCCTTTGAGTTGTAACGGGGACGGGGTTGTTGACAACATTTTGGGTTGTTTAGTGAACCAAGAAATAGCAACAATTACCCAAGCATTGACTATTTGTTAAGTGTTATACATATGCAAATGTTGTCAACAACCCCGTCCCCCTGACAACTATTACAGATAAGATTCGATGTATCTGCGGACTTCCGAAGCCGGCTGATAGATGCCGAAATGTCCTTCACATAATATATCGGCATCGAGGGTCAGAAGCCGTCTCAGTGACCGGCGCCATTCATTTTTATCAGATCCCCATTCCTTATTAAAGGGGCCGTGAATATCCTGCCCAAAAAGAACCTTCAGGCCGTAACACTGGCAAAATATCGACAGGCTGCCGGGGGTGTGACCCGGGGTATGTAAAAAAACCACTTCCGTTTTTCCTAAAGCAAGGGTTTCACTGTCCTGCTTAATAATGCGGTCGGCTTTGACCGGCTGATATGTTACCCCGTACCAGGAGGCCGCAGTCAGCCGGGGGTTGCCATTTTCAACAGCATCCAGTTCCAGTTCATGGACTACTACCCTGGCTCCTGTCCTGGTCTTGAGTTCCTTTAAACCGCCGATATGATCGATATGGCCATGAGTAATCAGGATATAACGAACATCAGCGGGAGAAAAACCAGAGCTTTTGATATTTTCCAGAATGGCTAAGCTCCCTTTCCCCGCTCCGGCATCGATCAAGGCCAGTTCACCCTCCGACTCCAGCAGATAAACACAGCAATCATCGGGATGAGACAGATTACTGCCTCCCACCTGATACACCTGAGGACAAATCTTCAAAGGTTTCATCAACGCTCCCTCCTAATGAAAACTACCATCGAATCGCCTCACTCTTCACGCCTCACTGTATAATCGAATGGCTGTGAATATAAAATTCTTCCTGACTGGGCTGGTATTTTTTCTCCAGGTGTTCCAAACCATGGTCAAAACGCTCCGCTGCTAGTTCATCTATCTCGAATACAGGACTTTGATGGTAAACCCATTTTCTTCCGTCCAGAACGTCCGGTTTGAGTTCTTTTACCATCATGGCTGCAGGAAATGTGCCGTTTTCCAGACAGACATTGAACTTTTTGCAGCTTTTAAAACCGCGGCTCACATAATTATTGGGATTGCCAAATATTACGATTACATCATAACCAAGGGCAGCCGCCTGTTCAAAGGAATACTCCATGAGTTTTTTGCCGAACCCTTTTCGCTGGTATTCCGGCAAAATGCAAACCGGACCGAAGGTTAAGATGTCCTTTACTTCCCCGGACTCATCGATCAGTTTGGTTTTGGTATACATGATATTCCCGATAACCTCACCATCAAGTTCGATCACCAGATCCAGCTCCGGCACAAAGTCCTGGTGGGATCGCATCACATGCACCAAATAGTGTTCAACGCAGCCCGGCACATATAAGTTCCAGAAAGCTTTCCTGGTGATTGCTTCTACGCTCTCATAATCAGTTTCTTCTTCATTCCTGATCGTAATCATTTTGTTCATTTATAAACCTCCGATGACTAACTGACGTTTGATCTTTAAGGGGTCTTTCTATTTCCTCATAAACCTTAGTATTCCGCCATATTTTTTGAAGTCTATTTCGAAAAAGTCGCAGGCCACCTCCAGATCCATGGCGATATTCCCGCCTGATTTACGGGCCTGCAGATCCTCGGGCAGTTCCTTGATGATACGCTCCGCCTCCCATGACTCGCCCGCAAAATAGTGCAGCTGCGAATGTTTCTTATCCACTTCAAAGGCCTTTCTATTGATCTGCCATGCATCCTTGATCTTTTTGATCGCCTGGGCGCCGGTCACCTTTTCACTGAAATAATCATCCAAGGTCAACCTGCGGATATAACCAGGCAATTCTCTATCTTCATACCGGGAAACGATGTCATAAATGATGTCAGATGATTCCTGCAAAATATCCGGGGCTCCTTCTTTTTCATCTTCCTTAAGTGACTGCAGCAAGTCCGGCATGATATCCAGCATCCGTCTGAGATATTCCCGATAAAAAGCAGTGCCGATATTCTTTTGCACCCGTCTTACGACGCTGGTCCTCATTATTTCCGTATTCTTCAACCCGGCCTGCACATGGCACAGCACCGTTCTTCTAATGATTTCCTGGGCAACCGCCTTGACATCTTCATTGGCACTGATCACCACCGCCGGATAGTGGATAAGGTTCTCCGACACCCCGAAGTGATCGTTTTTGATCATTTCCACCGCATGTTGACTAAATCTGGTCTGGGTCAAATCATCCACAATAATAGGGGCTCCCCTGACGGTCCTCTTTAGGCCGTCTATGTTTGACCGTGTGAAATCCGGTGCCGCTATTTTGGTCTTTTGCCCGATCATCATTTTGAGCAGTGTCTCTAAAAAACTGGTTTTTCCAGCTTTGCTTTTTCCGTAAACCAAACCGAACACCGGATAAGGCATCAGGTTCTGATTGTATTTAACCGCCATATCCCGCATGACAGCCATAAAAGGAGTAGTAAAAAACCAGTTGGCAAATGCATAATACTTGGCCTGCATCCCTGCTACATTACCGTGGAATTTTTCGTATCCTTGCATATACTCCAAAAATAGCTCCACATCATTTTTTACTTCAGCCGGTTCCGGCTCCAGGTCCAGGACATTATCATTTAATAGCACTTGACGATTGGGGACATCGATCACCAACTCCGGATACTCGCTGCGCATCTCCTTTTCTTGGACCAACGCATCCACGATCCTTCTTTTGGTCTGGATCACCATCTCCGGCAAAAGTTTTATTTTCCCTTTTTTATCTGCAACGGGCATAAATGGCGCTATTTTATGAGCCAAATTCCTGACATCCAGAACGAATCTAACCTCATCATTTGCTTCGGTGCTTGGTTCGATGATCATTGATTTCCTTACTTTCACCGTGCTCATTACCGGAATTTCCGCCAGATTTTCTCCGGTATCCGCGATTTTCAAAGCCGGAATAGTAATATTATCCGAACTGCTTTGCTTCAGTTCATCAAAACTTTCCTTATACCATTCAAAAGCCCTATCGCCATCGATATAGCTGATGTTTTCCCGCTGCTTCCCTTTAAACGCAGCATAAGACATATTGGCCGAACCCATAATCACACGTTTCCTGCCATCATTGGCTTCCAAAAGATAGATTTTTTCGTGAGAAAGTTTTTGCCGGGCAACGAAGAGTTTTAAGGAGTCCTTATCGATCCTGTCCAGAAGATTTGCTTTAGCTTTCCCGGAGGTTGTCCGCAATCGCTCTATGGTTTTGGATTGAAAAGCCAGTATTTCGCTCAAGCTATAGGACATTATCTCTTCAAACCCGAAAATTATTTCCGCATATTCAAATCTTTGCAGCAGCTCATTAATAAACCCGATCCCGGAAGAATAGGTGATCGCATACAACCGGTCAAAACCTGTAAACAGTTCTTCCCAGCTTATACTCTCCGCACCGATAAACTCCATCTGTATTACATCCAGTTGACTGGAATGAACCGATAGATCATTGAATAAACTGTTTTCCATGTCGGAATTTTCACCAAACAAATTAAACTCACCCCCTGCCCACACAAATATTCTGGCCATGCCGTTCGAGATAATACTTAAGTCTGAACCTCAAGCTATTATGAATCGATATCACTTTCTAATGTGTCAAACAAAATACTGATATAATTACGCCTTCCGTACAACACGCGGTCTATATATATATCTAATCCCATCACACGGTAAAAAGCGATATATTTTCCGCAGACAAGAAAACGATAATCACTTTCAAATTCGGTAATCGATGACAAAGGAGGTCCCAACTCCGAAAAATCATGCAACTTTTCTATGGCGTCCAGGATATCTGCTATAATTTTTTGAGCGGCTGCAGGATTTTGCAGCTCGTTATTGATATAGGTCCATATCTGGTCAAGATCACTTAATGCTTCGGGTGAATAAAGTATTTTATTCATCAGCCTTACCCTTGAAATTTGCTTTCACATCTTCATGTGCGACCCATCCACTTTCTTCGCCTGATTTCCGGCCCTTATTAAGCTCGCTCAGCAGCTTGATCGTCGCCTGGGTTTTTTCATAATCAGCAATGTCGATCAGGGCATATCGGCCACGACCATTCTTTGTTAAAAAGACCGGCTCACCAACGGAAACATCTCGCAAGACCTCATTGTAATTCCTTAAATCTGAAACGGGCTTTATTTTAGGCATATTACCAGCTCCTTTCCGCTGCTGTTATTATTATATGTGTATCATTCGTAAAATTCCACAGCAATTACGTCTTCAAATAAAA
>Ga0209312_1000397_pt1 | contig 42077 bp, 51 predicted proteins | sample BioC13SIPDNA_4_FD_185744 | JGI IMG/M metagenome (GOLD analysis project Ga0209312, IMG submission 185744) | Anaerobic biogas reactor microbial communites from Washington, USA - Biogas_R1_B C13 SIP DNA (SPAdes) (version 2) | ecosystem: Engineered > Bioreactor > Anaerobic > Unclassified | place... | reverse complement strand
CAATGCGTGAAGTGTACGGTCTAGACAAATTTCTCAGCGAGTAATCGTCATAAAGTGCGGTTTCCCAGTTCCGGACAGGCGGTTTCCAAATCTCCGGAACTGCGGCTCCGCCGCACCGGAATATTCAATTGAGGCAAAAACCCGCCATGGTTCTGTGGTTTTTTGCACCCAATATGCTGTGAACGGCTGGTGTGCACGAATCAGCCCTTCTAATGATGGACCGGTCTCGGAAGCAATTGTAGACAGAATTATCCATAATGCCTATGAAATCATTATAGATGGAGATGTATCAATGCGTGAACGCCATGGATTGGGTACCCCCAAAAAGGAAGGTGAGCCCATCGAATAATATTCCTTACCACGACAACGTTAACATGGAGTTGTCAACCCCAAATTTGACGTAGGCTACTTCCAGCCTGTGACGGATTGTTGATTATCTCGGATTCATTCCAGGAATAGTAGCTGGCCTTCACGCCCGTAAGGGTGGCCTTATTTCGGCGTGAAGGTGGCCTTAAATGACCGGACTCGTGGTCTTGTTAGACCGGAATACACACGTTTTCGGAGATTGAACGGCTTTCCTCCTGTCTAATGACTCAATGATTGATAAAATTTAACGATTTATCGAGGGTGGGTGTCAGGGGTGTGCATTTTTCTGGAGGGGTGTGCAAATTAGAACGGGTACCGAATTTGCTTGATTTAGTCTCATATCTGAATTTGGGTCCTAGGACGAATTGTTACACGTTCTTTAATCTTAACTCGGTTCTGTAGTTTTTGATAAAGTTCAATGTCATCTTCGGCATCATACGAAAAAGTGATCGCTAAAGCATATTGTTGTGGCAATTGCATATCTGGATGTTTAAATTTTGCTTTTCCAGAAACCAAAATATAAATATAAGGTTCATTTACATCCCATAAAAGATCACTTCCGCCGCGTTCCTTCTTTTCCCACACGCGTTGTTGTAATGTTGAGTTTTGTAATTCCTGATACCCTGGGGAAAACGGCCCCTTGAAATTATTAGGCATTTTATTGATGATGTCTTCGGCATCCCCACCGGTTTCCATTTTGGCTTTGTACAATAAAAGCGTGTCTTGATCTATTCTCCTGAAAACCTCAAACCACATAGAATTCGCAATATATTCCTTGCGGCTTAACCGCGTTGGTGGATTATATGCCATGCCAATAGCAATTCTCTTGTTCGCACGTAACTCGACGAATTCTTTGGGAACAGGTATTTTATATAGGTGAAACGTCTTTAGATCTAAGACATCTTCCGAAAACATTGTAACTTGTTGAGTTCCTGAATATAAAACACTATCATCAACTTTTCCGTACCCAACCAGCCGCAACCTTTGCTGTTGTTTAGGTATCTTTTCATTAATGCATAGGGGATCCGTAGAATTTTCCGTCCATTCCCTCATTCTTTGAGAACATCTCGCTGAACTTGCTAAAACTGCTTTAATTAGGTTAGCGGAAGGGGGCGCTTCAATTTGGTTTTCTAGCGCTCGCTCTATCCTTGCAGCAATATGTGTTACATGTGGAGCAGCAAAACTGGTCCCACACCACCCTTTAAACAATCTATCATGGCGATTACTTAGAGTAGGCTCTAACAATTTCATGTCTCTCTCGAACCATCTATTATTTCCGCGAGTAATCTGAGTAAGCGCGTAATTACCCCCATAATCCACAAACTCTGGCTTTATGGCACCATTTACTCCCAATCCAATACGAGTATAAACTGACATATAATCTTTATCTCCCGCAGATACCCTAGCTATACCGGCTCGCGAGTTGTCAGGTTCAGCAAATCTTGTTATTGAACCAACGGTAATACTAAGTGCAGCGGTCGCTGGATCTATCAAACGATGTTCTTCAAGAAAAAGTTGATCCCGACACTTTTCAATAAAATCTTCTCTAGATGTAAAATCTGGAATGTTGGGATACACAACATTGCCGGCGCTCACCACGATTATCACGTCTAACTCTCGTGATACCTGATCTAGCACCTCAGCCCATGCTAATTGTCGACCGCCACCATATATATGATCACAATCGCCAGCAGATAAATTGAAAACCCGACAACCATATTCTCTGTTAAAGAATTCAATAGCTTCTTTTACAATCTGCTCTGGTCTTTTTTCCTCTGCAAACACAGGACAATCATGCTCATTATGCATTACTTTCCCATTACATATTCTTACAAGCGGTCTAAAGTATCGCGAGCTTAATGCTTCATCAAAATCGCCAAATGCAACTATTCCTGCAACACCAGTCCCATGACCATGTAAATCTGAAGTAGTATTTTCGGTTTGGTCAAAATCTTCTTCCCCAACAATAATATTTGACAATAAACTATTTGCAGAAAATACACCTGTATCGATTACTGTTGCCAATGGCGCATTTTCATCTAGCGTGTCCTCAATAATGGGATCAAAATCTTCTGTATACAATTCATAGGGTTCTGGCGAAACTGCACCAAGTGGCAAATCTACTATTGCAACAATATCCATATCCAAAAGAACATTAAGAGTAAATTCGTTTACTCTTGCACGACCCAATAATAAACTGGGCAATTCAAATAGGTCCCCTACCAAAGTGCTCCCCTGCGTCCCAAGAGCAGTTCTTATTTGACTTTCAATTTGATTAATTTGCGTTCTATCTCCGCTATACCAGATATCAAAGTTGACAATAAAAAAACCAGTTGGCAAATTCCCACTTTCAAAACTTTTCTGTAGCCGCTGCCCAATGCGGTCTTCCCGTGAGACGCGTCGAATACTTTCTATGCAATCAAATAGATCTCTACGCTGGGCATATGTCAGTAAAGCAACTGATGGGTCATCTGATTCCCATAAGGATCTCTCATAGTCAAAGGAGTCTAACGCAGCTTTATCTTCAAACTGTATAAGCAACCTTGTATTATACGTCTGAGGGATTTTATTCTCTTCAACTAAATAGAGACTGAATTTATTTAGCATACGATCAAGGATATCTGGTGACATAGCATCACTTAACAACTCTAAAACTAACAGGTTATCTGATTGTATCCCCGCTATCGTACGTTTTTCGCCAATTTCTTGAATAACCTGTGTCAATTCAGCTTTCAATGCCATGCCATGAGAGCCCCTATTTTTGGGCTGAGGACGTGGTGGATTCGGATTAGCTCTTCCGCGATAGTCGCTGATCAAATCTTCTCGCGCAATTTCAATATGATTTGCCATCATCAGCCTCCTTCCCCCGAAAAATTAGTATTGAGTTTTCCTTAGTGAAACAATCCTCACCTGTTTATTAACAGCATATTCGATATCCTTTTTGCTATAGATTTTTCTACCCTCTAGAATGCACTCTTTCATGATAGTCTGACACACTTGCTCCACATCCGCATGGGAGAAGTTGGTCATATTCATCATAAACTCTTTGATAACATGGTCCGGACCATTAAACCTCCCAATTTTTAACTTGAAGATTGCCTCTCGTTCTTCATCCGTGGGCATATCAAAGCGAATTGTTTCATCAAACCTCCGCCATATAGCATAATCTAAAGATTGCTCAAAATTTGTTGCAGCTATTACAAGCGAACGTCCTTTGAAATTATCAATCTGCTGCAAAAACGTATTTACAACACGTTTTATTTCTCCATGCTCAAACTGATCATTTCGGCTTCGTCCAATGGTATCAAATTCATCGAAAAATATAACAAAACTATCTTTCTTTGCATAATCAAATACCTTGCGAATGTTGCTTGCAGTCTCACCTAAATATGAAGAAATCAATGCATCGAACCTAACATAAAGCATAGGAATTCCAATTTCTGCTGCGATGGCTTGACTAGCAAGTGTTTTCCCGCAACCTGGGGGACCATAGAATAAGACCCTTCTTGTTGGAAACACACCGTTAGAACATAAAACATCCCAATTAGTAAACTCTTTTATAATCTGTTCGATTTGTTGAACTTTCTCATCAGAAACAACCAAATCACTTAGATATTTTTCTGGATACATGACTTCAAACAGGGCTACCTCTTTACCCTTATCCTTAGGTGTGCCCAAAGAATAGGTTGTCATTGATTGCCTTTGGTTGCCAGAACCGTTGGTAAGAATCATCTTAAGATCATCCGCAAGGATTCCATGATTCTTTTTTCTTTCGTCTTCAATAATATCATTGGCTATTCTCATGAACGCATCAGTGTCATTTTGTTTAAAGCTACTAAAAAGCTTCTTTAATAAATCTGCTCTGGCCATATACATTCTCCTTCATTCTAAAATGTCTTTTGTTATGCCCTGCTAAAGCTTTTCCAATTTAGAAACAATGTCAGCCCTTACATTTTGCTTATTGCAGAACTCTAAAATTCGCATTTTGGCCAGACGGCTTGGAGTTGTATGCCCGTTTTCCCAGCGGTTAAGCGTTGAAAAACTCACATTAAGCTCACGCGCAAACTGCTCCTGTGTAATGTTCATCTGCAAACGGATTTCTTTTAAGACCTCATCAATGGACACTACATACACCTCCGAAATGGAGTATAGCACTTGCTATAGCGTATGGCAAGTGTATAGCGAACTTTTTGAATTCTGAATTATTCCTATGCATTCATCAATTATATCTACTCGAACAATGGTTCTATCTCGAAATGTGATAAGGTTCGATTCATACATAAACTGTTAGCGAATCCACATTGCAGTTGGCCTTCCAGCTAAAAAGACAACATCCAACTCTCCGTCTATCCCAATTTCAATATGATTCAGAGTTTTAAGGACCAGTTCATAAGGTATCCTGTCGATTCTTTCTATTTTCTCGACTAATCCCATCAATTCCCTGGCCCTATAAGCCATCAGTAAATCCTCGCCTTCAATGGCCTTCTGCCACTCCGGCAAATAGCGCTCTCTTTTATCAACCAACCGATTCCATGCCCTGATGAAAGCCAACTCTGGCTCACTGGCTGAAACTCGGATATCAGTGCATAGCATGGGCCTTTCCCAGGGTTTCTTCCTACGCCTTATGTTATATGGTTTGGTTGAGCCTCTGTCCGGCCTGATAATGGTGAAGGTACGTCCTTCAATCTCCGCCCCCTGCTTCCCGAAAAAACTGCTGCAGCGCCAGTACTTTTGACCCTCCTCACCCTTCTTCTTCGAGCCTATCAGCATATAAGTACACCCGCAGGTCGAGCAGGTTATCCTGGCTGACAGCGGGTGCTTTGCGTTACTTCTATGGTATGTTGATATATGATGATTCTGGCAGTATCGCCTCTGCCTTTCCAGTTCCAGCTGTACGCACTCCCATGTATTCCTGTCTATGATCCCCGGATGTGAACCTTCTATATAATACTGCGGCAGCTCCCCTCTATTCTTAGCCCGTCTTTTGGTAAGATAGTCGGCATTATAGGTCTTCTGAAATCGGGTGTCGCCCTTCATTTTCTCATTGGTCAGGACTTTTTTGATATGGCTGGCGCACCATTCTTTCCCGCCATAGGCCATCGGTACTTTTTCATCTGTTAACCGCCTGGCGATCTGAAAAGTACCGTATCCGTCTAGGAAATCCTGATAGATCCTTCTGACTATTGCTGCCTGAGCTTCATTAATAATCAGGTTGCCATCCTTGTCCTTGTCATAGCCCAGGAATTTGCCGCTGGGGATACTCTGAACATGACCCCGCTCATACTTACGTCGTATACCCCATTTAACATTCTCTGATAAAGCCAGGCTCTCAGTTTGGGCCACAGCTGAAATTAAGGAGATCAGCACTTCCCCCTGGCTGGTGAGACTATGTATCTGTTCCTTCTCAAAGAACACATCTACATTTAATGCTTTCAGTTCTCGGAGACTTCTCAAACAGTCCAGGGTATTCCTGCCGAAGCGGGAAAGGCTCTTGGTGATAATCATATCGATCTGACCATCTCGGGCATCTTGCATCAATCGGTTGAATGCTTCCCGCTTCTTCAGGTCAGTGCCGGAGATCCCTTCATCGGTATAGATGCCGGCAAAGAGATAATCGGGATTATCGTTTATATACTTTTCATAGTAACTGGTCTGGGCATTTAAGCTGCCCAGCTGTTCCTCACTGCCTGAAGATACCCGGCAGTAGGCAGCTACTCGTTTCTTAGCCTCGTCATTCCCTGTTGTTTTTGCACCCTCTGTACTGGGCAGCGGGTACAAGACGGAAATCCTCTTTGGTCCTCTTTTTACGACCCTTGCCATATATAACCCCCTCTACTACCATTGGCTCAGTTATATGTATGTCTTTAACTAGCTCCTGCAATATCCCGTCAGTTATCCGCATTCCCTGGCACATGGCTTTACCCTTATGCAGATAAGTTGCACAGATCCAGCTCACCCACTGACCATCATGGACCACCCTGGTTAAGGAAGCACCGCAAAAAGGGCAGCGCAGCATGCCACTAAAGGGATAGATTTTCTTACGTCTTTTCTCCCGGATTATCTGGGCGGCTTCCCAGTCCAATCGGGTAATAATAGCCGGATGGTTGTCTTCGATATAGTACTTGTCCTTCTGCCCCCGGTTGATAATCTGCCGGCCGTTATCTGCTACAAAGGACTTCTGCATCAAACAATCCCCGGCATACTTTTCATTGGATATGATTCTTAATATTCGGTGTGAACTCCAGGGCTTTTTGTTGTAGGTAGGAATGCTCTGGTCATTTAGTATCTGGGCAATTTTATAGCCAGAAATACCCGCAAGGTACAGCTTATATATTTGCCGAACTATTTTCGCTTGCTCTTGGTTGACGATAAGGTTACCTTTACTGTCCTTGTCATAGCCCAGCAGCCGATTGGTATCAACCATGACATCGCCTCGCTTACACTTGTTCTGCATAGCCCACTGCACATTGCTTCGTACTGACTTCCGCTCTTCTTCAGCGATCGCGGCCAAAACAGTTATGAGAAGCTCTCCTTCAGACTTCAAGGTGTTGACCATTTCTTCTTCAAACACGATTCCTATTCCCATGTCCCTCAACTCCCGCACATATTTGAGCAGCAACAGGGTATTCCTGGCAAAGCGGGATATTGATTTGGTGATGACAATGTCAATCTCACCGCTCCTGGCTTTGTCCATCATGGCCAAAAATCCGGGGCGGTTTTCTTTAGCCCCGGATATGCCGGCATCTGAGAATATGCCGCAGTATTCATAGTCTGGATTGGATGATATTAAGCGTTCATAATACTGGGTTTGGTTTTCAAGTGAATTTAGCTGCTCCCGGTGGTCGGTCGAGACTCTGACATAGGCGCAGACTTTGAGTCTGGAAGGAATGAGGAAAGGATGTTGCCGGCGGGTGACTTCGGTGATGTTTCTCATTTTGATTCCAGTCTCCAGGGCAGTTCGGTTCCGTCTTTAAACTGAAATACTACCTCCTGCTCTGATTTGACAACCATTGCATTAAGTGTGGCCGACCACAGCCCCTCGTCAAACTCAGTTAGCAGCTGGTCCTGCTTGGTCAATTTTTTAATAAAGGCTTTCATTTGGCTGCGTCGGGCCTGGCGCATGGTTATATCAGTGTTTAATTCCTGCCGCCTGGTTTGTAGTTCATTGTACCTGGTCACATACCCGCTGTACTTACGGTTGTATTCGCTTTGCTCTAAGATTGAACGGGCATTCTCGGCAATGAGCTTTTGTATTAACACTTCAATGGATGCACAATCTTCGTCGATCTTAGCAATTTCTCTTTCCTGCCGCCGGCAGTCAGTTATCTGGGCTATAATTTCATCGTAGTTCGCCAGTATCTCATCTTTGTTATCTATAAGGCTGTTGAAGGCTTCCATAAATGCTTTCTTTATGTTTTCTTCTTTCAGGTGGGGAGTGGTGCAGAATTCTTGCTCTTTGAATTTCCGGTTGCACTGCCAGACGGTGCGAGCATATTTGCTGTTTGACTGCCATACTTTACGACCGTAAAAACTGCCGCAGTCTCCACATACAATACGGCTGGCAAAGCAGCTTATACCGCTGATATATCTCCCTCCGGCTTTGCGTCTCCGAAACTCATCCTGCACCAGTTCGAAAGTCTCCGGCGGTATAATGGCGGGGTGGCTGTTCTCCACATAATATTGAGGTATTTCACCCTCGTTGATTTTCATCTTCTTGGTAAGAAAATCCACAGTAAATCGTTTCTGCAGGATGGCATCGCCCTTGTATTTTTCGTTGGTCAAGATGCTTTTAACCGTGCTGGGCTGCCATTTTTGCTTGCCGGACGGGGTTGGTATCCCCTTCTTTGTAAGATAGCTGGCAATACCTGACGGGGTTTTGCCTTCTAAGAACATCTTGTAAATCAGCCGTACCGTCTTGGCTTCGACTTCGATAATTTGGGGCAATCCATCCTCGCCCTTTTCATAACCTAGAAACCGTTTGTAGGGAAGGCTTACCTTGCCATCCGCAAACCGCTTGCGCTGGCCCCATTGGACGTTGAGACTGAGTGATCTTGATTCTTCTTGTCTAATGACTCAATGATTGATAAAATTTAACGATTATCCGGGGTTGGGTGTCAGGGGTGTGCATTTTTCTGGAGGGGGGTGCAAAATAGGATTTATTGCCGTTTTCTAGGCATTTTTCGTTGAAGGTATTTTATTACTAATTACCCTACCGTGCTGTAGAACCTAATGTTTGGTTGGCTAAATTAACTTGATCGCATCGTTATATATCTGCTGGACTTTACCCCTGAATTCATTTTCGTCCAAGTATTCTGGTCGCTCTGATCTTTCATCGGTATTTGGCTCATAATAAGAGCATATGTCGGGCAATTCCTCATTCAATAGTTCGTATAAAGCTGGATTAGACCGTTTCATTGCGGATCCGAATTCTATCAAGGCATCAGGCAAATCAAAGGAAAAAGTGTCTGCCTTAACATTTCCCTCCAAAAAGTCTTTTATCATTCCCATTATTCGTGTAGCGGACATCTTAAACCTCCTCCCCTTTCCAGCAGAAGAACCTCAAAAACGTCTTTGCCCAAATACTTTCCGAGCACCTCGGCCATCTGGAAGCAACATGAATTGTGCACACAGATAAAAGCCACCTTCATTTTTTTCTTCATTCAAAATTAGATTTTGTTTTTGGTTATCGACCCACCCAACCAATGTTGCGTGAACCTAGTATTACTTTCATTTCTGATTATAGACCGGAGGCTTGATTTTGAGAACGATGCCAATGGCAACCGAGGCCAGCAAGCCCAGGCAACCCCCAAACCAGAAGGGAGCAGCGGAACCAAACGAGTTCCACAATATTCCCGCGAAGATGGAAGCCGGCAGCAAAGCGATACCTACCAGGGTTGCATGCATCCCTAGTAGAGTGCCTTTCAGATTTGGTGGGGCCATATCTGCAATTAAAGCTCTCTCTACCCCGCTGGTAAAAGCGGTATAGGCACCGTACACCACAAAGAGCATTATCATGGCATATTGGCCAGTTAACAACGCGAAACCGATGTAGACCAGGCCAAAGAGGGCATATCCGGAAACTAGCAAGGCCCGGCGGCCAATTTTGTCTGACAACTTGCCGGAAGGCCAAGCCAGCGCCGAAGCCACTATGGTGTAAGCAAAATAAAGCAATATCACGGTCTGCTCACTATAACCGGCACTCTGCGCTTTTAGGAGTAAGAAAGCGTTTGATGAATTGCCCAAGGTGAACACGAAGGCAATGACCAGGAAGGCCTTAAAACGCCAGTCTAACTCTTTGAATTTGAATTCCAATTTTTTATGCTCAGGGGCATGGTCCTTTTTCTCTTGGACGAACAATAAGATGATTATCCCCAGCATCGCCGGAATAATGGAAAGAGCAAATATCCCGAAGATCCCTTTGTAACTGAACGCATCGCTGGTCACTAGAAAATAAGCGATCAGAATACCCAGGGCCGAGCCCAACATGTCGAGCATCTTGTGCAGTCCGAAAGAGCCCCCCCGGTTATCCGCCAGACAACTCTCCGCAATCAGGGCATCGCGGGGCGCGGTTCTGATTCCCTTGCCGACCCGATCAACTACCCGGGCTACCAGCACCCCGCTCCAGGAGGTCGCCAGCAACAATAAAACCTTATAGATAACTGCGCCGGAATAACCCCAAATGGTGAGCTGCTTTTTATTGCGGTATTTATCCGCAATATAACCACTGAAAACCTTGAGCAGACTAGCGGCGCTTTCAGCAATCCCTTCTATGATCCCTAAAATAGCAGGGGTAGCCCCTAAAGTGGAGGTCAAATAGAGCGGGATGAGCGGATAGACCATCTCCGAGCTCATATCCACAAACATACTGACAAGTCCCAGTAAAACAATATTGCTCAATTTTATTCTTCTTATTTTTACCATCATCCAATTTCCCTCGCATTACTTATCCTCTATTAATATTGTCTGGGATTTGTCCTGGATGGTTGTCAGGGATGTGCATTTTCCTGGAGGGGTGTGCAAGATCTGAAAACCTGAGCCTCCTCGTTTTTTGAAAGCTACCATTTTTCCACAAATGATTCGCACCATTCAATTTCTTCACATTCTGAATCAATAACGGTGCTTAATTCACGTTTCATCCCCTCATACTTTGTACATGCTTCATCTAAAAATAGTGCAAAGGCTGTATGAACCATCAACCCATATACTCCGCAAGTTATGGAATATAATGCTTCTGAATTCTTCTCAAGCGTAATCCGGCAAGCCCCCTCATATGCCTCATCAGCAATTATAGTGCCGCCTTCGGAGCCTTCCTCGCCTATAGTTTTCCCCTCATCAATTGCGATCCACACGGTATGTACCTCCTAGAGATTTGGTTGCCGATTGCAAATTCACAAATGCTTCAATTTATTTGTCTGCCTTCTTTGAAGGCTTTTCGAGCTTGGTTCAGCGACATAACATTTGCCCCTCCATCGTAGTCAGGATCGTCCCGCTGAATGGGGTCATCTTCCCAGCCACAAACAGAACAGATGTCATAATGGCCTTCATCGTCAAGAGTTCTTTTACCACAACAGGGGCATTCAAACATGAACCGTCACCACCGCATTTATGAATTCTTTAAACTATTGAGCCTTTAATTGCTTCTGCCAATGTCCCCTTATCATCATCCTCAAGGATTTCCCATCGACCCGTAAGAGTGCCTGAAAGGTTTCCCGGCTCAACCGGATCATATAAACACCCATCTGGATCATTGGGATCATCGTCAATAACCCTTAACATTTCCTCTTCAACGCCAAGAATAGTGTATATCTTGTTGGGGGTTAACATCATTGCCCCTATCTTTGGACCCAGATACCTTGCTTTCATTCCGTTTTCACCTTCTTAGTCCATACTCTTAAATGTGTTTACCATCTTCTATTTGCTGCCAACTAAACAACTGTCGGTCAACTTCAAACTAGTCATTTATTTGGTTGTTTTCGCAGTTTTCGCAATACTTAAGTGCTGTCTCCCGATCTATCTTGTCTTCGAGGCTGTCCATTTTAATCATTCCGTAAGCAGCAATGGTGATGTCGTAACAGTATCCGTCATTAATCTTGCGCTTTAAAAGCGGACACATTAATTCAGTTGACATGTTTTTCGACCACCTCCATTCGACATAGATAAAGAATAACAAAACTCCTGATTTTTTCTTATGATTTCACCAAGTATTATATTCTTCCTTTGTCGGTATTTGCCTACTTTTCGGGAATCGATAGCTTTATGCCTATCACAACCATTAATTCCACTAAGTGTCTGTGAGATCTGCAGTCACTGTCCACCCTTTTCCGAGAAAAGTCCTACAATGCCATTACACCTAGCTTTTTTAACGTTCCTTTTTGTGCCTATGAGCGCATAAATACACCCACATGTCGAACACATAGAACGGTGGGTGTTTTTCCTTTACTCATGATCCAGCATGCCGCATTGCTTCAGCATGTCAATATTTTTCAAACCCTTCTATCTTTTCACTTAGGAACTCCACCAACTGCTCAATGTCCGAACGATACAGAGGCAGTGTATAGTGTTCCTCACTATATCCATCATCCAGTGACAAGTAAAAAATAAACTCCGCCGAAATATCCTCTATTTCAAAGCCCTCTTTTATGTAAGTGTAGTGCTGGTCATTTCTCTTATCATATTTCGGATTGAGCGAAATTTGCATATCAGGCTCAAGGAATTCTAATTTACGTTTTTCGGTAATACAGCCGTTCAGTAAATTGATAAGCGAATCGTTTATTTCCTTTAGTTCTGTAAATTCTAAAAATCCCGAACCAGTCTGATAGTTAAAATAACGGTTTTCAACAGAGATGCAGGCATCGGTCCAAAAATAATCTCCATCGTTGTAGCCTTTATCTGAAAAAAAGAAACGGAAGGTAGTGCCCCCCGAATATAACTTTAATTCATTGCTCATCGTTTACCCTCCCAACAGCGCTTTAACAGCGTTCTCGTCGACCTTGACGAAACCATGGTTGCCGATAGCGTTAAAACCACCGCCAAAAATGAATAGGGATATTCTGATCTTCACTTATAAATTCACCAAGTATTTGATTCTTCCTTTGTCTTCTTCACTAAAATCGATGCCCCTGGGCTTATCCCGACAGATTTCCCTACAAATTATTGAAACAGCAGATTAATCTCCAAGCTAGCTCAGCTGTATCTGTATTTTACCTTTATCAACCATGAATCCTGCCAAGAAAATCACCTTAATACTCCCATCCACTCCATGCTCAATATGATCCAGCGTCTTTAGCATCAGGTCATATGGCATCGCATCAATATGCCCCACCTGCTTAACCAGCCTCATCAATTCTCTGGTGCGGTAAGCCTTGAGCAAATCGTTGCCATCCAAAGCATGCTGCCACTCCGGCAAATAGCGTTCTCTTTCGCCAACCAGCTGATTCCATGCTTTTATAAAAGCCAGCTCCGGCTCGCCGGCTGGGATCAAGATATCAGTGCATAGCATCGGCCTTTCCTCAGGTTTCTTCCTTCGCCTTATGTTGTACGGCTTGGTCGAGCCTCTGTCCGGCCTGATAATGGTGGAGGTACGCCCTTCAATCTCCGCCCCCTGCTTCCCAACAATGCTGCTGCAACGCCAGTACTTTTTGCCCTCCTCGCCTTTCTTCTTTGACTTGATCTGCATAAAAGTGCACCCGCAGGTCGAGCAGGTTATCCTGGCTGACAGCGGGTGTTTTTCGTTACTCCAATGGTAGGTTGATATATGATGGTCCTGGCAGTATCGCTTCTGTCTTGCCAATTCCAGTTGTACACACTCCCACATGTCTCTATCTATAATTCCCGGATGAGTTCCTTCCATATAATATTGCGGCAGCTCCCCTCTATTCTTGGCCCGTCTCTTGGTAAGATAGTCGGCATTATAGGTCTTTTGAAATCGGGTGTCGCCCTTCATTTTCTCATTGGTCAGGACTTTTTTGATATGGCTGGCACACCATTCCTTCCCGCCACAGGCCATCGGTACTTTTTCATCGGTTAACCGCCTGGCGATCTGAAAAGTACCGTATCCGTCCAGGAATTCCTGATAGATTCTTCTTACTGTTTCAGCCTGGGCTGGGTTGATGATGAGATTACCCTGTTGGTCCTTGTCATAGCCCAGGAATTTGCCGCTGGGGATGCTCTTTACATTTCCCCGTTCATACTTGCGACGTATACCCCATTTCACGTTCTCGGACTGTGCCAGGCTTTCAGTTTGTGCCACCGCCGAAATCAGAGTGAGCAATACTTCCCCCTGGCTGGTCAAGCTGTGGATCTTCTCCTTCTCGAAAAACACATCTACATTCAATGATTTCAATTCTCGCAAACATTTCAGGCAGTCCAGGGTATTCCTGCCGAAGCGGGACAAACTCTTGGTGATGATCATATCTATGTAACCTGCCCTGGCATCCTGGAGCATGCGGTTGAAGGCATCCCGCTTTTTTAAATCGGTGCCGGAGATGCCCTCATCGGTATAGATACCGACAAAGATATAGTCCGGATTATCGTTTATGTATTTTTCATAGTAGTTGACCTGGGTATTCAAGCTGCCTATCTGCTCTTCGCTGCCCGAGGATACCCGGCAATAGGCAGCCACCCGTTTCTTAGTCTTGTCACGGCCGCTTGGATTTGAATCCGCTGTATTGGGCAGCGGGTATAAGACGGAAATTCTCTTTGGACCTCTTTTGGCGAGCCTTGCCATAATTGACCCCCTCCACTACCATCGGTTCCGTAATAGATGTATCTCCAATCAGTTCCTCCAAGATCTCATCAGTTATTCTAATCCCCAAACACTCTTTCTTACCCTTATGCAGATAAGTGGCACAGACCCATTTCACCAACTTACGCTCTTGCACCACCCTTATCAAGGTCGCTCCACACCAAGGACAGCGCAGCATGCTGCTCAAGGGATAGGTCTTCTTGCGTCTGTTCTCCCGGATAATCTGGACCGCTTCCCAGTCCTTACGTTCGATGATGGCTGGATGGTTGTCTTGAATGAAGTACTTATCCATCTGGCCCCGGTTGATAATCTGCTTACCGTTATCAGCTACGTATGATTTCTGCATCAAGCAGTCGCCACAATATTTCTCATTGCCTATGATGCTTACAATCCGATGCGATTTCCAGGGTTTTTCAGTATAGGTAGGCACTTTGTTTTGATTAAGTATCTGGGCAATTCTGTAGCCCGAGATACCCTCAAGGTACAGTTGGTAGATATACCTGACAATCGAAGCCTGCGCCTCATTTATCACGAGATTTCCCTTGCTGTCTTTGTCATAGCCCAGCAGACGTTTGGTATCAACCATCACCTCCCCCCGTTTGCATTTATTCTGCATGGCCCACTGTACATTGCCGCGCACTGACTTTCTCTCTTCCTCAGCGATAGCGGCTAGTACCGAAAGCAGCAGTTCCCCTTCCGCCTTCAGGGTGTGGACCTTTTCTTCTTCAAAGATGATCCCTACCCCAATATCCCTCAGTTCCCGCACATATTTGAGCAGCATTAAGGTATTTCTGGCAAATCTGGAGATGGATTTAGTAATAATCAGATCTATCTCCCCGCTCCTGGCTTTCTCCATCATCGCCAAAAATCCGGGGCGGTTTTCTTTAGACCCGGATATGCCGGCATCGGAGAATATGCCGCAGTATTCATAGTCTGGATTGGATGATATCAAGCGTTCATAATACTGGGTTTGATTTTCCAGGGAACTCAATTGCTCCCTGGAGTCGGTCGATACCCTAACATAGGCGCAGACCTTGAGTTGAGTGGTAAGGAAAAGAGGTTTTTGTCGGCGGGTGATTTCGGTGACAGTTCTCATTTGGATTCCATTCTCCAGGGCAGTTCGGTCCCGTCTTTAAACTGAAAGACCACCTCCTGCTCGGATTTGACCACCATGGCATTGAGGGTGGCCGCCCATAATCCTTCATCAAATTCGGTCAGCAGCTGCTCCTGTTTAGTTAACTGCTTGATAAAGGCTTTCATCTGATTGCGCCGGGCCTGGCGCATGGTAATATCAGTGTTTAATTCCTGCCGCCGGGTTTGCAGTTCGTTGTATCTGGTAACGTATCCGCCATACTTACGGTTGTATTCGCTTTGCTCTATTACTGATCTGGCATTTTCGGCGATGAGCTTTTGGATCAACAATTCAATGGCTGCACAATCTTCGTCGATCTTGGCAAGTTCTCTTTCCTGACGCTTGCAATCAGTTATCTGGATTATGATGCCATCATAGTTCGCCAGAATTTCGTCTTTGTTGTCTATCAGGCTGTTGAAGGCTTCCAGGAATGCTTTCTTTATGTTTTCCTCTTTCAGGTGGGGAGTGGTACAGATATCTTGATCTTTGAATTTCCGGTTGCACTGCCAGATGGTGCGGGCATATTTGCTGTTTGATTGCCATACCTTACGGCCGTAGAAACTGCCACAATCCCCGCATACAATCCGGCTGGCAAAGCAGCTTATCCCGCTGATGTATCTCCCTCCAGCTTTACGCCTTCGAAACTCCTCCTGCACCAGTTCAAAGGTCTCGGGTGGTATTATGGCCGGGTGGCTGTTCTCCACATAATATTGCGGTATTTCACCCTCGTTGACTTTCATCTTTTTGGTAAGATAGTCCACTGTGTACATTTTCTGTAAAATAGCGTCCCCCTTGAATTTCTCATTGGTAAGGATACTTTTAACCGTGCTGTGCTGCCAATTTTGCTTGCCGGATGGTGTTGGTATGCCCTTTTTGGTCAGGTAGCTGGCTATACCTGACGGGGTTTTGCCTTCTAAGAACATCTTGTAAATCAGCCGCACAATTTTGGCCTCTGCTTCCACGATCTGCGGCAGGCCATCCTCGCCTTTTTCATAACCTAGAAATCGCTTGTAGGGCAGGCTTACTTTGCCATCCGCAAACCTTTTACGCAATCCCCAAGTCACGTTGGTGGCTATATTGCGGGATTCTTCTTGCGCAAGTGAGCTGAGGATAGACAACATCAGCTCTCCTTTGCTGTCGAAGGTGTAAATATTCTCTTTTTCAAAATATATCTCTACACCCCGATCTTTGAGTTTTCGTACGTTGGTCAAAGTATCGACTGTATTTCGGGCAAACCTGGACACTGATTTGGTGATTATCAGGTCTATCTTGCCGTCCAGCGCATCAGCTACCATACGCTTGAATCCATCACGCTTCTTAGTGCTGGTGGCGGATATTCCTTCATCGGTATACACTTCAACGTATTCCCAATCCGGATTAGCCTTAATGTGCCTGGTATAGTAGTCAACCTGAGCTTCATAGCTGGAAAGCTGTTCTTCACTCGCGGTCGATACTCGCGCATAGGCCGCAACCCTTTTTTTCGATATGTTTTTCACAGTATGCGATACCAAACTGACTTTGGCCGGTATTACTGTTACTGCCCGTGCTACACTCAAATCTTAACCCCCTTCTGATATGCTAGCGCCCTATCCCTGGCCTCCAACCTAGCCTCTTCCGTCCAGCTAAATTTCCGCGACCGGTTTTGCCAGACGGTTTCCACTTCACGACCATTGTGAAAGATATAAATAACCTTATTTGCTTCCGGCACCTGCATATGCTTGACCAGGGACCGGAAAACCACCTCATCAAATTGCTCCAAGCCCAGCACTTCAGCGGTTAGAGAAACTAGAATTGGTTCTGGAATCTGTTTGGCTGGGCAAGCATCCTTGCCGGAGTGGATGAAGGTGGGGCAGTTCCATGCCGCATGGCCCTTGTAGGTAACCCGCCGGTAGTTCTTCCCGCATCGAGGGCAGTGGATTAGACCCGAAAACGGGTAACGGTTAGCTGAGTTTTGCTTTACGTTTCGATTTTCCCGGCGCAGAGCCATTATCTCCTGTGCCTTTTGAAAGGTGGGCAGATCAATAATTGGCTCATGGGTTCCTTCGGCATAATACTTGGGCAGCTTCCCCTTGTTTATCACCAGCTTCTTCGATAAGTGATCGGTCACGTATTTTCTTTGCAGTAGCGCATTCCCGGCATATTTTTCGTTTTTGATAATGTCTGCCACCCTTTTCCCACTCCATGGATTGTTTCGAACTGTTCTGAGACCTAATCGATTTAATTTGCCGGCTATCCTGTCGCACCCCATGCCGCTTAAATAATCAGCAAAAATCATGCGAACGATTTCTGCCTCTTTATGGTCGACTGTTATTTCACCCTTCTTAATGTTGTATCCGTACATAAACCGCAGGTTAACAATCTCACCAGCCTGAAAACGCTTGCGGATGCGCCACTTGCAGTTCTCACTCACGGACAGGCTTTCCGCTTGGGCATAAGACGCGAGGATGGTTAGCATGAACTCACCGTCCCCGCCTATGGAGTGCATGTTTTCCTCCTCGAAATACACGTCTACTTCAAGTTGTCTTAGTTCTCGCAGCGTCTCCAGCATGGTGACCGTATTTCTCGCAAACCGCGATATGGATTTTGTTATGATCATATCGATAAGTCCGGCGCGGCAATCCTTCAGCAACCTTTGAAAATCGGGCCGGCTGTTCTTTGTGCCGGTCAGGGCTTCATCGGCATATACCCCCGCGTATTCCCAATCACTATGCAGTTGAATGTAATTGCTATAGTAGCTGACCTGGGCAGAGAGCGAATGAAGCATGGCCTCTTTACCGCTGGACACCCGAGCATATGCAGCTACCCGCTTTCGCTTGGACGCCATCGACGCCTGCGGTTTTATCTTCCTTATAATCCGCTCCACACTGGAACCCTCCTTTCCCAGACCACATGTTACCTCTGGATTTGCCCTAATAGCAACTCATTTAGCACCCTAAACACCCCTGTGCCGGACGATATTTTTCGAGCAATGAAACAGCGATTTTCTGGTATTCTTGTTCAGTGATCCATCCGCTTTTCAGCATCGATTTGGCGATGGAAATCGCAGCGCGATAGGCTTTTTCACGTTCAAACTGCTCCTGCGTCATTATTCTCTATCGCCTCCTTCGCGCCGGTTACCGAACCTTTCCTGCATGTAACAGTCTCGGGAGCAGTATTTGCGGCGCCTGTTGCCGTAGCTGACAAACTCGCGGCTGCACCTTGGGCAGACAAAGGTATATAGGGCTTTCCGGTTGACTGCTTCCGGGTGATCATTCCACCAGGCCAGGCGGCATTTATCCGAGCAGAATAGTTTTTGCTTAACACCAACAGTCTGGGCAATTGGGGTTCCGCACTGTCGGCAGATGATTACTTCCTTCTTTACCCCGCGGCCGGCATAGGCACCACCGAGATTATTCCTGCGGCAGAAAGACTTCACCGTATTTTCCGAAATACTTAAGTCTGCCGCTATTCTTGAATAGCTACAGCCGTCCCGCCGCATTTTGATAATTGTCTCCTTTTGCTGCTGCGTCATTACGCTACCTCCTCCGAAGGCAAAACTCAAAATGCCTTCGGTATAAGCCACAGGAGAAGTCATAATCGGACGGCTTCAAACAAAAAAAGGCCCGCGGAGCGAGTGTGCCCCACGAGCCATTCTTGCCTCTTTTAATTCCTATTTCGCTGCCTTGCCGTCCACATAGCTCTCGCCCAGGATAAAGGCGATAATAGTTCCGGAGATCCATCCGTAAGCCTCACGGTTTACCGGGGTCCCCAAACCCTCGTTGATAATAATAAAGACCGCACTGGCCAGCGCGGTTAAGAACTTGCGGCTCTTTAATCTTTCTAAAAATGGTCTCATCTTATCCTTCCTCTCTAACTGTTATTTCACTACAACAGTTCTGGTACTCTCGATCCAATCTACAGTGTGGCCCAGGGCTTCAGCCAGCTGGCGCACCGGGGCATAAGACCGGTTATCGATTATTACCGCATTTATGGTTGTCCCGCCGGCGTGGATCTGGACCCGGTTGGGAGTTGATAGATTAAACCATTCGGATATGGCATCCGCCATCGATTGAACCACCCGCTGGTACCGTTGGTTGTACCGCTCCACATCCTCAGCATTGTCATGAAAAAACAACTCGGTCAGTACCGATGTAGCATTGGTATTTACCACCTCTGCCCATCTAAACCCCGGTGCCGAACTGTCTTTTATGCCCCTGTCCCTAAGTTCAAGGGTACCGACCAGGGCTGCTTGCAGTTTGGATCCGAAGGAGGCGCTGTTAGTACCTGAGATACCATAACACCAAGTTTCGGTACCAGTACCGCCCCCGGCGTTGGTATGGACAGCTATATGCAGATCTGGTTTCTTTGAGTTACTGTCGCTAACAATTTTCGACAAACTCCAATCCGGATCGTTGTAGTAAACTGTTATACCTCGGCTGGTCAAGATATTGCCCACATCACGAACCAGCACGTTCATCCGGGCTTCTTCGGAAACCCCGTCAATTCCCAGATTGTTTTCCTGGGATGAGGCCGACAAATATACACTAGGGCTGCTCATAAGTGGTAACCTCCTCCTTCTTAACGGTCTTGGCTGTCTTATCCGGCCAGTTGTTGTTTTTACTCAGGTTTTCAAACAGCGCCTTGGCCGAATATACGACCACCACACCCAGGATTTGAACCAATACGGCGGAACTTAACGTCTCCGCTATTTGATCCCTCCCCAGATAAGCCAGGTAATAAGACATGTAGGTCCAGATTATGCCGTTAATCAGTAATAAAGTGACGATAAATTTTGAGAATGTCATGCCGCCTCCTAAATGTCCTTGATATCATCAAGGCGCTTGTGGGCTTGCCGGGTGGACTCTTCTACCCTGGTTACCCGCTCGGAAAGTTCGTTTACTCTCTTTTCCTGCACTTTAAGATCGATCTTAATATCATCGACCCCGCTCTTGATGTATTTGATGTCTGCTTTCAGTTCTCCACTTTCTTGGCCTTCGTCTTTACAGGCATTCTTAATCCCTTGCTGATACCCAACGTACCCGAAGGCAATCGAGCATACTGTCCCTATGGCTCCCAGCAGCGCTAGATTGTCCATCCCTCACTCCCCTTTCCATATCTGATTTACCCCCGGTGATTTTGGCCATAAAAAAAAGAGCCTAAGGCCCACGTAAGCTGCCTATAAATCGCTGGCAGCCTTGATCCTGTTAGACACATCTTCCTTGATATCAGCTGGCACCTTATCAATCGTTCTTTTTCCGGCCAGCACCAATTCAGCCATCAACTCTGGGCTAACCGCGCCGGGAGTTGCTTCCGAGAGCTTGGCCACGCCCTCCATCAATACCAGGTTAAAATGTTCAAGCCGGGCAACCTTTTCATCCAGCGTGATATTATTGCTGCCGATTACTCGGTTTTGCCATGCGGCATTGGGTTTTAACTCCAAGTGACAACCTTCTTTGGCTACAACCTGCATAGCTTCATAATTGGATAAATTGAGTTCAGGGTCATGAGCAAAGACCACATCCTGGTCTTTAGTAAGCATTGGTTCAGTCTCAGATGCTTGGACTACTAAACCATCAGCCTTGTTATATACCAAAAACATCGATATCTTGACCCCCTTCTCCTAATATTTACAGATTTCCAGATTGCCGATCATAGACCCACCACCTCCGCTGGTAACAGAAAAATAAATGGTTACCGATATAGAAGAACGAAAGGGGATGTCCAAGTTGGTTTTGCCATCAACAGCATTCAGCCTTCCCAGCGAATCGGAATGTATATAAAAAGCAGATGAGGTGGTCCAGGTTAAACTGCCAAGGACAGAACCGAAATAAGGTAAAGGTTCACCATCTACGGCAACAGTTGCTCGACATCTGCTGGTCCATGAGGAGGAACCGTTGGCTTGAATATAGATATTCCTCAGAATACCTGCACCGTTATAAGTGATAGTCACGCTTTGCTCAGTACTGCTCCAGTTGCTGGTGTTTGAGGATATAGTGCTTAATTGCATGATGGTATAGTTCTTTATATAATTTTGCAAAACATCTTTCAAACTGCCAATTTTGGAGTGCAGACTCCCCACTGGATCAGCGGCATCGGTTCTAACTCCGATCTGCCTTCGGATAAAGGCCAGTAATTCTTCAGATCCGAACACTATATCACCCCCCGCTTCAAAATTTCCCCCGACCATTGGTAGGTCTTGATTTGCCGGACTCCGCCGCTAAAACCGGAGGCCGGGGGCAGATAGCGGCAGGCTCTTAAGATCAGATCCCCTTCCCACTCCAGCCAGGTAACGGCGTTGCAGCCATAGATGCCATGCAGCAGATTGCCGGTCTCCCCGTTGTACACATTGAAATGGATGGCATTCTCCGCCGTCCAGGCTCCGCTTTCCCCGGCCCTTTGGTAGGTCGGGTACAAGGAGTCCTGGACGGTTTCCCCATGCAGGTGGAAATGGTGGTCCGCATCCCCGCCCTTCTTAACGATCAACCAGTAATAAGCCCCACTCACCAGATCAGATATATCTACCGGAATGCTGAAATAGCCCTTGCTAGTTGGTATAAACTCTTTGGGCAGCACCATGTACCTCAGCAACGATCCTATTGCTGAGCCGTCCGGATTGAACCCGTCCCGGACTTCAAGGATGAGATCTGCTCCCTGCCCGTGCTTGAGGATTTCAAATACCACTCTGGCTATTGAAGCATCCGCATCCGCCTTGAACCGCACCGCATGATCATAGCCGGCACAATCATACTCGGCGATACCAGCACCGTTTTTACCGTCAAAAGCGGTGCCTTCATAAACATGCGAAAATTCCTGCATCACCACCCACGAGTTGGCCAGGTTCTCATCAATCACGGTCTGGCCGCTTTCGGCCGCAAACAACATTTAATCCACCCCCTACTGCAGCGTCAGCCTGCATTCAACCGTCAGTATCATCTGGTTTTCCTTGCCCCAGGGCACTTTCAAGAGATTAAACATGGTGCCGGAACCAGAGGCATCGGTTGCGTCAGTAAATATGCACGTCTTTTGGTGCTGCCCGTTACCTTCTCCTGCCAAGAGCACCGTCCTGAGCCTGATGGCATTGCCCAATTGGGTTACCACCGATACCGATTTGCGGAAAACCTCAGCAATGGTGTCCCCTTCCGCCAGGTCGTCGCCGATAACCAGGTAGGGACTGGACAGGCCTGCAACCTTCTGCGCAGCTATACCCAATCCTGCACTGGTGACATAGTTATGCAAAGGCCCGACCACGGTTCCGTCTTCATATTCCAAATACCACTCCGACTTCAAACTGATGGTTTCCTTCATGTTCACACCACCCCATACTGACCCAATACCACGGTCAGGCCCACGACTGAATCCGCTTCTTGCGGCGATTTGTAGTTAAATACCCGCACCGCGGTCTTGTGATATGCCCTGAATTTAAGAAAACCGGGATAAGGCACGTTAATGGCCCGGGAAAAGTCTATCTCCTCCCAAGCACTCCACTGGCTGCCATCAGGGCTCAAGGACAGCTGCAGTCCCCGGGGCAATGACATGGCCTGATTCTCGGGATAGATGCGGGCTAGACTGCCGATGGTCGGAATAGCGGGGCTTTCTGGCTGAGGGATATCCTCCAACCCCCACTTGTGCATTTCCCATATCATTGCCATAAGGGTTCCTCCTAAGCGCCGTCCTCGGCCGTAATTACTGCTAGTACCGACCAAAGCCCCACTATGGTACTGGTTATCTGTTTAATGCTGAAACCTTCCCCGGGCCTGATACACAGCGGCTTAACATCCAATCCCCTCGGTATCATGTTGAAATCCAGCAAAGGGGTGGCATTGAGCGTGAGGGGTATCTCATCGTTGTTCAGGGTTACCGGCCACATTAGAGCCCCCTCCGCAATAGTGGCCCCGGTGGCAATATGGATCCCGGCGGCCAAATCCACATCCGCCGTATCGGCTTTTTGCGGGGTGATGGCCGTTCCGCCGCTCTGGCTGGTGCTGCGCATGAAATCCAGTTCCACCCCTACCCCGGTAAGCGAGGTCAGGGACATGTTGACGATAGATAGCCTGGGTATTCTGATCAGATAACCGCTGCCCGCATCGTTATATATAGAAAACAAGTGCTTGTTCTGGGCCAGGGCCACACTGGGTGCCAGACAATAAAAGGTAGGCAGCCCGTGCCAGGCTACATACTGTTCATAACCCGCCCCGCCTTCGATGGCTCGGTAGCGTGCGTTCATCTTTTTCCCGGTACTGTCGGGGGGTACCTGAATATATCCGCCAGCCATTGAATCAACCTCCCATCGTTAATGTGCTGCTGCGGCAGGCCTCAACCAGCCATGGCCGGTGCCTGACGGTGGTCAGCAGCATGTCTTGAATAGCAATAGCTTCAGTTCCATAGACAAACTTATGGATTAGTTTGGTATCGTTCATCTTCCGCTTCTGCTGGGCCGAAACCAGCGCCTTGAGAAAATCAGCGATACCCAGCAACCGGCCTCCGTACTCGACGGTAAAAAGCCAGACCCCGGCTTCGCTTAAGCTGATTACTACCTTCTGCACCAGGAAAACAGAGTTTATGCCCCGCTCGGGCAGTTCGATGGCTACCAGCTGGCCGGGCGACCAGCCCGGCACCGCGGTAGTGAAGCTGCCGCTGGTCTTAGGATTCGCCCATTCCCGAAGGTCGCCATTGCCGGCCGATTCAGCCGCTTCTATGGTCACCAGGGTATCGTCCTTGATCTGGTGCTCATATACTCCGTCTCCGCCTTCCAAGGCGGCCAGGGAAGCCTGGCTGGCCAGATCGTCGACTACGGTTATAACATCGATACTCTGCCGGGCGCTCAGCGCCATAGTCATTCCGCCGGCCGGGGTATCAGTCCCCGCTGAGCAGCGCAGATAGCCATCGCCGGTGTTCACCAGGTAGTCCTTGGTATCTTCCTCATCTACCCCTTCAACGCCTATACTTGTGACCACTCCGCCCACCTGCAGACTGCATTCCCGGGGTGTCCAGGGCAGTACCCAGATACGAGCCGCACCATCTGCCTTCCACTCGATAGTCTGCAGATCAGATAGCATGCTGCCACCCAGTACATAGACCCGGTTGCGCAGTCCCAAGTGGTCAATGCTGACTTTGAAATTGCTGAAGCGTCCCCCCGGCTGCAGACTCATGGGGGCCGGGGTACCCATCTCGCCCGGGTCAAAAAAATGGACCACCTTGTAATGGTCCACATACCACTGCCAGCCGATATAGCCGCACAGCCACTTCAGGCATTCAGACGGCATTATATAATTAAAGTCGGTGCCGGTGGACTCTACCAGGGGGGCTCCGCTGGCTACTCCGGCTGCCGAAAATCCCGGACAGTATTTAGTCAGGATATCGCGCACGATGGCATCCGCGCTCCAGCCCTGGTAGGTTTCCACCACCAGCTTTTTATTCATCTGCAGGGTATAGTCCTGACAGTCCACCTTCCATACCAACGGAGCCTTGCTGTTAATCAGTTCCACCCGGTCGATAATACCCGCAAAAAGCCGGGGTTCTGTAAGGGCAGTGTCTTCGATGATTATTTCGCTGCCCTGCAAAGGCTTATAACCCTTGACTGCAAAAGAACAGCCGTCTGCCTGGTAGGTAAGCATCTGGCTTATGTTAAGGCTTCCCCGGCGGTAGTCAGCCCATCGGTCAATCCCGGCAATCCTAAGACTTTTAGCCACTGAAGCGCACCCCCTTAGCCAGCAAGGTGCGATAAATTTGCTCTCCGGCGTCAGAAGCACCGCCATTAACAGTTATACTGATCCTGTTTACGGTGGTGGAACTGCTGTTAGTTGTACCCTCCGCAACTGCTCCCAAAGCTACAGGGGCAATACCTGCCAAGGTACTCTGCAGGCCAAGATTGCTTAGGTTGTTTTTCAATGTGCTGTAGGCGGCTGTTATATCAACCACCCCGGTTTTTATCCTGTCCACCAGTGACGGAGAGTTGCGCTGATTGGGATCCATGCCGGAACCCATGATGCTTCTGACCTCGTCCATGACGTCCCGCAGGGAGTTCATTCTGGACCTGATGCCCCGAATCAGTTCGCTCATAGCCTGGATACCGTATCCGGCTGATTTCTTGACTATCTCTTCATATTTCTTTTCTATCGCCGCGATGGTCTCAGCGGCGTTCTTTTTGATCTCCCCGTTCTTTTCTTCCCAGGCCTTTTTGTATTTGGCTAACTCCTCATCGGCCTTGGCTTTCATCTCAATCAATTTGTTTTGCATTTCGATCGTCTGCTGGCTGAGTTGATTCTGGGTTTCCATCCTGATCTCACTCAAGCGCTGGCTCAGGTCGACCCGGGCCTGCCGCATTTCGATGTTGGCTTCCGCCCGGGCCTGAACGTTCTTGGTTTTCCAAAGGCTCACATATTTACCCAGTTCTTCAGTGGTTAGGGTGTTTAAGGCTGCGATCTGGGGAGCCGCCTTGACCCCCATCTGCCGCAGCTCATCAATCAGCCCCTGGTCCACCCCCTTGGCGGCCAGCGATTTGAGATTGACCTGCCAGCTGTCGAACTCTTGAACTTGGTCCTCCAGATTGCCCAGCAAGGACTGACCCGACACTTTTTGGGGCTTCACTGCATCAAACAGCCCCAGCTGGTTCTTGATGGACTCCACTTTGGCCGCGTAGCTCTGTTTATATGAATCAATCGCCTGGGCTTCCCTCTCCAGGCCGGCCGCACTAATCTGGGCCAGCTTGTCGGAAAGCTCCTGCTGCAGAGCGATTTCGTCCTGAGCCAGTTTGGTTCTTACTTCCCGGCGCTGGTCGGCATAGGCCTGCTCGGCTTCCAGCAGCTCTCGGTTGGTTTCAGCTTGGATTTCTTCCAGACTGTTCCGCATATCAACCAGGGCGGCAATGATATCCGATACCGAGCCGTCCACAAAGGTCAGCCCTTCCCGCATTCCTAGACTCAAGCCTTCGCTGATGTTAAGACCGTATTCGTGCATGACTTGGGAAGGCGACTGGATGGATAGGGCCTCTTTGATCTCGCCCTTTACGGCTTCGGCCACAACACCTGCTATCTCTCTGACGCTGGCGATCCTCTCCCTAATGCCGTCAATCAGGCCCTGAATAATATGGGCTCCAATTTCCAGCAAGGTGTTGTGCAGGGTTCTTAACCCCTCAAATGCGTTGACCACCACTGTTTTGATGCCGTTCCATAGGGAAACGAAGATGTTTTTTATATGCTCCCAGGCTCCTTGCCAGTCCCCCTGCAAAACATCCAGAAAAAATCCGAACAGGTTAATAATCACTTGTGCTGCTGTCTGGAACACCGTCTTGATAATGTTCCAGATGTTTGAGAATACTGCGGTCAGGTCATTGCCCCATTTGTTCCAGAAGGTCTGGATGGCAATGCCGGCCTGAGTGATAATCGCCTGGATATCCGACCAAACCTCCTTGACTGCAGTCCGAAAGCTCTCGTTGTTTTGCCATAATTCTTTGACTGCCATCACCAGACCCGCCATTACCCCCACAGCAAGGGCAATCGGTCCGGTCAAGGCGGTAAGAACCGCCCCCAAGCCTGCGGTAACTCCGCCGGCACTGGCGATGGCGGCCGCAGCAGCACCAACAACACCAGAGATGGCCCCGGCAGCCGTAACCAGCTGTCCGATAATGAGGACAACTGGGCCGATGGCTGCTGCCACCCCCGCCACAACCAGGATGGTCTTTTGCGCGCTGGGACTCAGATCCCCGAATTTCTGTACCAGTTCATTTAATTTTTGTATCAAAGGCGTTATGACCGGCAGGATATGCTGGCCCATCGTTGCCCCTAGTTCTTTCAGGCTTTCGGAGAAAACCCGCATCTGGTTGGCCGTTCCCGCTCCGGTCCGCTCGAAATCTCCCTGGGCGTTTTTGGTCATGGCCAGGACATAGTTGTACCGCAGCTGAGTCTGTTCAGCCTGGCTCATATCCTGGATCTTCTTCCTAATACCCTGGCTGTAGGCGTATTCCTGAAGGTTGGTTTGGGTCATGACAATACCAAGTTGTTTTAAGGACTCAGTCTCACCGGTGAACACTGATTTTAAGGCGGTATCCGCTATGTCGATCTTAATGTTCTTAAAACTGGACAGATCGCCGGCCAGCCCCACCAGGGTTTTGCTCATTACTTCCGCCTGCTCTGTGTTAAGACCCATACTGGTGGCCATATCACCGTAGGTGGAAGCCATGTCCAGCGCGGTCCCCTTGGCAATGCCGAAGCGTTCCAGGGTAGTATCGCTCCAATCCTTGATTCCCTGTGCGTTGTCCTTAAAGGCTACTTCCACCTTGTTGAGGGCTTCATTGGTATCCGACGCCAGCTTCACCGCAGCGCCGCCGGCGGCCACAATCGGTGCGGTAAGCGTCAGGGACAGGCCTTGCCCGGCGCTGGTGATACTATTACCGGCATTTTTTAGTTTTTGGCTGGCGTCCTCGGCTTTCTTGGCTAGCTGGGTCCAGGCTGAAGCTTGCAGTTCCAGTTCCCTGACCGTCTTTTTGAGGGAGTTTTCCATATTGGCCAGAACCTTTTCGGCCTGCAGCATTTTTATCTGCAGTTTTTCCACCGCCGCCGCATCCTGCTCGGTACTACCTGCCGCTTTGTCATAGGCATCTTTTAAAGCGGCAACCTTCTGCCTTTGCAACTCAGCTTGCTTGTTCAAGTAATCAACTTTTAATTTAAGCTGGTCGGCGGCACTGCCCATGTCGCCCATTTTGGCGGCGGCGGCCTGGAACTCAGCTTTAGCTAGTTTTAAAGACTGGTCCAACTCTTTCATGCCCTGATTAAAGCCAGTATTGTCCAGTCCGATCTTGACCAGCAGTTCGCCGATGGTTTCTGCCAATTGTCCTCACCTCCCTCACCAAATCTCATCAATGTATCCGGACGGATTTTCTTCGGTCTCAATAACCATTGCGCCCACAATGAGAAGATCCCAGAACATCTCGAGCTCCATAGCATCAATCTGTTCTGGGATCCAGTGGTAGTTCTGGGCCAGGCTTAGGTAGAAATACACCACCATTTGGTAAGCCGACAGACTGTTTAGGTCCGGTCCGCCGGCTCCAGTCCGTTTGGGAGTTCTCTCATCTTCCGGCTGACTACCTCCGCCACCCAACCGGCGATCTGGTAAAACAGCGGGACAAACTCATCCAAGTCCATTTCTTCCTCGATGACCTCTGCGGTTATGTCCGGATTGTTAAATGCTGCCGCAATCAAACGCTCCATCTCACTCAAGGCTTCCTGATCACCTTGGGCGGTATCGCTGAATTTCTCCTTGAATTTGGTCACCTCGCGCCAGAGCTTGACTTTAGGCGCTGGCGCGGTGTAGGTCTTGCCTTTTAACTTGATAGTCGGGTTTTCCATCATACCCCTCCTCCTTTAGGCGGCCGTGGTGAAGTTTCCAACGCTGTTAACCGCTAAGCTCTGGCCGTAGATATCTCTGATCCCCCGGGTACAGACCATAAGGTAGGCGGTAGAGGGGTCCAAATCTTCACTGGGGTTGAAGGTCACCACTTTATGTGCCGCATCAATAGATAGCCCGCCGGCCACCTCCAATCCGTCACTGGCACTTAAGAGCAGGAAGTTGGCCGCAGTCATATCGCTCACCTGTATCGCGTTATTGAAGGTCCAGGTCAGGTTAGCCCCCACCGCAACCCCGGTTGCTCCGTCAGCGGGTACCAGACTGACGGTTAAGGCACTAGGCGCAGCCCCATCTACCGCTGTAAACCAGTTGGTTCCGGTAGCAGCCACCCAGTCGGGATGATCTTCATCACCAAGCTTCTGCCAAGCGTCATCATAGCTACGCTTGATGAAAGTCCCTTTGATTTTGGGGGTCTGAAACTTGGGCTTGTCCTCTTGGGTCTGGTAATCCTGCTCCTGCAGGGCAAATTTGCCTTTGAACAGCCACACATAGCGGTACTTGCCGGTGCTCTTCCGGGACTTGAAGCCCAGAGCCAGATAGGGCGCGGTATCGGTCGACTTCTTGGTCAGGACCCCGCCCACTACGGTGTGTCCCAACAGGGCTGCCTGGGTATCGAGGTCAATATCCTTGGCCTCGAACTCCACATCGATCTCACCTAGTGAGGTCACGGTTTCATCGGGGCCGTCGTCACAATATAGGGTTTCAGTATTGCTTTTGGGGTTTATCTTGGCGTTGATAGCCCCAGCTATGGCGACCGGGCTGTTGTAGACCGCCCCCGAAGGCGAGTCGCTGGTCAGGATTGCATAATATAGGCTGTTTAGGCCCACTTGGATGCCAGCCATGTTTTTATCCCTCCTTAAATTGGGCGCTCAGTTACATATCTGAGTGCCTTGTGAAATATTTTGGTGTCATCTTCATACAGATCGGCGCTGCCTGTTCTTTTAAAGCCCAGAACCTTCATGGTTTTATCCACCTCAGCCGCAATGGCCGAGGTACTGGACGCTTTTACCCATACATCCACCTGCAAGTGAACCTCTGCCAGAAGGGCAGTGTCATCGGCCCAAGCGGAATCGAAATTAGTTAACTCAAACAATGTGATGTATTTATCTAATCCTTCCGGTGCTTTCAGTTGGTAGATGTAAGGCCCGCCCAAGAGAGCAACCAGGCTGGTGTTGCCTTCCAATGCTGTCAGCACTTCCGGTTTGACATTGATCATAAGCCCAGCCCCTCTTTCAGAGTCTGTTTGATGGTTTCCCGCACCTCTTTTCGGCTTTCCGCTTTAGCCGGACCCAGGAAGGGCCGGGCGGCCATCTTGGTGGTGCCATACTCTAGAAATTTGCCATAAAAAAATGGAGCCTCTGGCCCCACCTCGACGTACTTGTTGCTTTCATCCTGCTTCGGTTCGGAAATCACAATATTATCTGCTAGGTGCTCCTTTGCCTTTGAACTACGAGTCGCTCTCTGGCTGGCATTGGCCTGAACAATTTTGGCCCCTGCATAAAGAGCTTCATTCTCCGTTGGACCCGCTCTTTGCCCTAATTCCTTAAGCCGGGTAAGTATATCTTCCATGCCTTCCAAAGTCAGATTACCCGCCACCGGGGATCACCTCCTTGCACATCAGTTCCATTTCGCGGTGCCGCTCATCTTTATCAATAACAGAAAGAATAGCAAACACCCGAGTGCCATAAAGAATCCGCATTGCCGGAGTTATCCCGCCACGGAACCGAATCCTGATCCGGGTGGTGATCTCGAACTGGACACTGGCGGCCTGGAAGTATTCCTTGCCCGATAGGTCGGCTATCGCCGCCCAGACAATGGCGACCGTAGTCCAATTTTCCTGAGGTATGCCTTCGGCTTTGGAGATGGTTTTACTCTGCAGCGATACGCGCTGCCGTAGTTCCCCAATACTCACCCGGTTGCGATTCTTCAACCTTACCACCCCTCCCTGCGGTAGGCAAACAGAAGCCTGGACATAACCGCAATTAAGGCGGTCATGTCCACAGTTTCCCTCTGTTCGTAGATATTGCCGATGGCATAGAGAACTGCTTGCTTAACGGTTTCAGGCACTAGAGTAAATTCGGTCAAAGGACAGCGCAGGATATCCTGGCTAAGTTCCTCAGCGGCATTGATCAGATCGGTGATGAGCGTATCGTCCTCATCGCCGTCAACTTTCAGATACAGCTTGGCTTCCTCCAGGGTAACGACCAATACGCCCACCTCCTTGAATTATTCAGCGGCAGCCATTAAACCCGCCGCGATTAGCTTGGCCAAGAGAGCGTTGAAATCGGTCACCAAACCGGCCACGTCGGCAGCCGTACTGTCTGCCTGGTTGGCAGCTACCTTGGCAGCTAGGGCATCGTTTAAGACTTTACCCTGATTGGCCGACAGGGCGCTGGTAGTGGAGGTGGAATTCAGCGCATCAACTACCGGAGCGCTAACAACCCCCTCCACGACTGCCCCGGCGGCAACAGCCAGCTTGCCGCCTGCCGCAATCTCGAGTTCTCCCCCAATGACGGTCTTCTCTCCGCCCTGCTCGGTATAGTTTTTAACGTTGCTCATCTAAGTCTCACCTACGCTTTCATCTGCAGTACTTTGATGGCTTCGGCCAGGATCAGCTTGCCGTCCACCCTCTGAGTGGCCTTGAAGCCCACTTGCCCTGTGGCAGCATAAAGCTCGTTGAGACGCTGGAACGACCTGCCCTGTCTATCCGCCACCCAGTAGTAGCCGAAGTCGCCGAAAGCGATGGTTTTCTTGGCTGATGCAATAGTCGGCACATAAGCCGAGGTCTTAACCGGCCGGTTCAAAATCGTATCCGGTTGACCAGCAGTTATCGATGGCTGCCACAGGTACTGCCCGTTGCCGTCCTTAAGTTTCCGGATAGCCTTGACTGTAGCATCGTTCATCACGAATACAGCATTCTTTCGGTACGGGGATTTCAGGCTGTAGAACAAATCCATGACCTCGTCCACCGTAACAGCGGTTGCCGAAGCAGCGGTGACACCCAGTTCCGCCCCGCCCGTAGCATTTAATATGCCAGTAGGTTTGCCGCTGCCATCGCCAACGAAAAAGGCTTCTTCCTCCTTGGCCCCGATTCTCCTGGCAAACTCTTTGGCAATGTACTGTTCCAGATTAAATACGCTGTCGTTTAACAGTTCCTCTGAAACCTTGATCATGGTGGCCAGTTTGTAAGCCCCGATGGAAACCTGCCCGAAGGCATCGTCCGATTCCGGGATGGCTCCTTCTTCATCCACCCAGGAAGCAGTCCCTTTGCTGGCTACCACCGGAATCTTTCTATCCCCTGAAGATGTAGTGATTATGTTAGCTAATTGCCTAAAAATGTTTTCTTCCTGCAGGGCTTCAATAAGAGTTCTTTCAAACTCATCCGGCACTAAGTAGCCGCCCTCGCTGTCAGTGCCGATCTGTAGTGCATTCTGTACTTCGAAGCTATTTTTACTGCGCATGGTTTTCCAAAAAGCCTGTTTGTATTCGTCGCTGGCCCGGCCGGTTTTCTGTTCTCCGTTTGCTGAAGGCTTGGCTAAAATCGGCGAATTCAGCGGTTTGGCCAGTTCCAGGTCCATAGCTTGCTGTCGCTCCAGCCGGTCGATTTCCCTACCCAGGTTTACTACCTCCGCTTCCATCTTTTCATAAACAGCGGTGTCCTCAGCTGAGATCAAACCGTCGCTGCCCCTTTTGGAATCCAGAAATGCCTTGGCGGTTTCCCAGGCCTGGGCTCTTTTCTCCCGCAGCTCCAATATTTTGCTCATTAACAAATACCTCCTTAAAATTTCAAGAGGTCAAGCCTCTTGTCCAAAATGGTTATGGCTGATCCGGGTTTCTTTTCCTGACGCGGCAGCTTATTAATTAGCGAGTTGACCACTGCCAGGTTGCTGAAAATGAGGCCTTCATTTTCAGGACTGGACTCATTAGTCGCAGTAAACAGAATCGCATCGGCAAACCCCAACTCCACTGCCTTTTTGGCATTGAACCAGCTCTCCGCATCCATGAGGTGCGATAGTTTGGCTCGGGAAAGACCGGTTTTCAGTTCGTAGGCGTTGATGATGCTTTCCTTCACTTCACCTAACATGGCAATGGCCTTCTCCATCTCCCCGCTGTCACCGAAAGCTATGGTCATGGGATTGTGAATCATCATCATGGATACCGGCGACATGAACACTTCCCCGCCCGCCATGGCAATTACCGAGGCAGCACTGGCGGCGATGCCGTCGATTTTCACTTTTACTTGGCCTGGGTAATCCATCAGCATGTTGTAGATTTGGCTGGCAGCAAAAACATCACCACCTGGAGAGTTGATCCAGATGGTGATGTCGCCGCTTTCGCTAAATAGCTCGTTTTTAAATTGTTTGGGAGTTATCTCATCGCCGAACCAGGTCTCCTCGGCAATGGCTCCGTCAAGATAGAGGGTTCGGCTTGCCTCGTTCCTGACCCAGTTCCAAAACTTTCTCTTCAAGGTTTCCCACCCCCGTTTCATTGTTGTTCTTATTGGCAAATATCCCGGCATCGGCCAGCTTGGTCATATTGCCGTTAACGAGATACAGATCCCCGCCCAGTTCCTCGGGAATCCGATTCAGGTTTTCTAACTCCCGGATGTCATTGGAGGACATCCAGCCGTTTTGCCGGCCTACGGCGTATCCGTTCATCCGGCTCTGGTAATCGCCCCGCAAGAGTCCGTCTACATTGAATTTGATGAAGTAATCTTTCTTTTCACCTGGAGATAAGAGCGCTCTCTGCATAGCCTGCTCCCGGCGCACTACCCAGGGATCCAGGGTGTATTTCACAAACTCCAGACTCTGCTGCTCTATATTAGAGAAGCTGGACTTTTCAAGGTCGCCGATCATGTGCGGCGGTATCCTGAAAATCCTGGCTATCTCATTGATTTGGAATTTTCTTGTCTCTAAAAACTGGGCCTGCTCCGGCGGTATGCCGATGGGCTGAAACTTCATGCCTTCTTCAAGCACTGCCACCCGGTGGGCATTTCCACTGCCCTGATAGACCGCGTTCCAGCTTTCTCTGATCCTGGCCGGATCTTTTACTACGCCGGGATGTTCCAGGACACCGCCCGGATTGGCCCCATTGGCGAAAAACTTGGCCCCGTATTCTTCGGTGGCAATAGCCATACCAATAGCGTTCTTGGACATCGCGATGGGCGAATAACCAATCAAACCGTCAAAACCCAAGCCCGGTATGTGTAGGACATCTTCCGGCCGTAAGATTACATATCCGGTATCCTTTCGGTACTCGTAATAGAGTTGCGCGTCGGTTGTCCGCTCCACCGTCATACGATCGGGCAGCAGCGGATAAAGAGCTAGTACTTTGCCCCTACCGTCCCGGATAATCTGGGCATAGGCATTTCCCCATAATAAAAGACGACTCATCAGTGTCTCTCTGAACACAAATGAAGTCATCTCCGGATTCGGCTCGTCATGGAGCAAGTAATATAATTGGTGATTTACGGCCTTCTCTTTGCCTCCTGCAGTGTACTTATATGTGTGAAGAGGCAGACTGGCAATAGTCTCGGCCAGTATTCTGACGCAGGCATACACAGCGGTGGTCTGCATAGCAGTTCTTTCATTGACTGCTTTACCGCTTGAGGTACTGCCGAAGAAAAAGCTGTAGGCGCTGCCGTACGAGCTGTTTTTAGGACTGGCCCGGGGCTTCAGCAATCGCGATATAACCGGTATTTTCATTAAACTTTCCTCCTAAAATGGGCATAAAGAAAGCACCTACGAAGAGATGCTTAAGTCGAACAATCATTTATATTTCGTTTTCCATAATTACAGTCGTAATAGCAAAATCTGGCTACTTGAACACACTTTTATTCTTCAAAATCGATAGATCTTATAATGCCGAAATAATATCTCAATATTAAGAGGCCATGATTAAACCGTTGATTATCTCGCTTAGTAATAATTTTATCTCCTTAAATCCCCGGTTCTTCTGACCTGAGCTTTGATCCATATATAATCCTCTGTTGACTTCAATCATAATGGAATTGACCCTTTTATCAGATAAATAATATTTTGCGGGTACAAAAGTACCTGCAAAGGGCCGATTTACATAAACCTTATAAGCATTAGCTAATCTCGTTTGAACAATATTGATCAGCTTTTGAGGAGTATGAAAATCACAGGTTCCTATGCAGATATCCGGCCTGTCAGGACTCTGATCAATCTCGTAAGGTAAAGGAAATGAAGGAAATGAATGGCAGTCAATAATCAAACACTGACCATGCTCTTCGAGGACCCTACCAACCAATTCTTCAAAACCCTTATGATACGGGTCAAAGTAAGTCTTAAGGATTTCCTCTCTATTTTTTGCGTTCAGCTCTCTTAATTTTTTTCCACCCGCGGTCAGTTCATAAACAGCCCCCATGCCCACGCTGGACATAATCTCATCTTTGTCATTTCTAAACCTTTCCATGTCCACAACTAAACGGCTGACGGGGCTCTTGTACATATGGACCCCTTCCATTGCAAAAAGCTTATCGGTAAAATGGTCGGTCATTACGAGGATTTCATTCGTTAGTTCTTCTTCACTCAACATCATTTCTTTTTTGATATTGTTGGGAATATATGTAGATGCGTGCGGGACATGAAGTATAATACATTTAGAATCCATATATAATTCTCCATTTCTAAAAATCTGTTATGAAGGGAATTTACGGTGCTAAAGATATCAAAAGAAACAATCTTACAACAAGAAAATATGCATCCGGGCATTTCCCATCAAATTGAATATTATGAACACATGGAGCTGCCTGTATGCCCAAAATGTAATACTAAAGACACAGCTTCTGTCAATGTAGGTGTAACTGCCCGTACAATCTTTTTAGCCACTGCCACCTCGAAATTTCACTTACAGGCAAATGATAAACAGGGTAAATATTATTGCAATGTTTGCAAAGAATATTTTGGTTAATACGACTTGAATTTTTGCAAACGATTGTATTCATGAAAATCGGCTTCCTCGCCTTCAGTGTCTCCTCACTTATCTACTCGATAGGTCTTAAGATGAGCTATGCGTAATCCTAACTCTTTTATTGCCATTTCGGAATTATTATCACCGAATTGTTCTCGTTCCTGAACAGCTGATTCTAAGAATTTTAGCATGTTCCTCTTCCCAATTAGCCTACAAGCAAACTCATCAGCACTCAATTCATTGCCCATTACTTTTCCTTCCCGAATGCACAATTTCCTCAATTTATGAAATTCATCAACTTGCAGGATGTTAAGACAGTCAAAGTCTTCATTGTGGACATGCCCTAATTCATGCCATATAGCAGAAATATTAAAATCTCTCCTCTGCAGTTTAATGAGCATGGTATTCGTGATATACGCAACGCCACATTCTTGGCCATTCCCATCCTTCCTCATTGAAACACACATTTCCCGGTGTTTTGCCTTCTCAACTTGCTTATTATCCAATACTATGTAAAAGCGAAAAGCACTATCATCATAATGACGGAATTCTCCGACTAAACTATGTTGAGGTATATTTTCTTCACTAGACAACAGCAAATAATACTGACTTTCATTCCGTATCGAAATGTTAATCACATCCATAACATATTTAGGATTTTTTACTATTATACTCCACTCTCTAAATAACCAATATCCCTCTTCCATCATAAACAGAGCCCCTTATAGTCCCTTGGTTGCGAAGCGCTCTATCCAGCGCCATTATCGTCGCTACCGCTCCGTCAATTTTCTCAGTAGACTTTTCTTTGTCGGGTTTGATATTGCCTGCTGGATCTGTGCGGATAAAAATGTTATCCATCATCCAGCGCAAAACCGGCTGCCCGCCATGGGCGAGCTTTTCTTCCAGGGTTAACTTCATCAGTTCCTTGGTAGGCGGGGACATATCCTTGAAGCCCTGGCCAAACGGTACCACCGTAAAGCCTAGCCCTTCTAAGTTCTGTGTCATCTGCACCGCTCCCCAGCGGTCAAAGGCTATTTCCCTTATGTTGTATTGGGTACCGAGTTCCTCGATAAAGCTTTCAATGAAGCCGTAATGCACCACATTGCCTTCGGTGGTTTTCAAATAACCCTGCTTCTTCCACAGGTCATAGTTCACGTGATCGCGGCGTACCCTGAGGTCAAGGTTTTCTTCCGGTATCCAGAAGTAGGGAAGGATATGAAATTTATCGTCCTCATCAACCGGAGGAAAGACCAGCACAAACGCTGTAATATCGGTAGTGCTGGACAAGTCCAACCCGCCGTAGCAGATCCGGCCTTTCAGTTTTTCCTCATCAACCTGAAAAGCGCATTTATCCCATTTCTCCATGGGCATCCAACGAACCGACTGTTTAACCCATTGGTTAAGCCTAAGCTGCCGGAAGCTGTTTTCCTCGGCCGGATTTTGCCGCGCGCTCTCACATGCTGCCTTAATCTTGTCGATACCTACGGTTATTCCTAACGATGGATTGACTTTTTTCCATACTTTAGGATTAGTCCAGTCGTCTTCTTCCGCCGCTCCGTAGATTACCGGATAAAACGTAGCATCGTGCTTTCTTCCTGACAGAAGGTCTTTGGCCTTCTGATGCACCTCATAGCAGATACTGTTGACGTTATCACCCGCTGTCGTGATGAGAAAGTAGAGCGGCTGCATTCTGGCGTCGCCGGAGCCTTTGGTCATGACGTCAAAAAGTTTCCGGTTTGGTTGGGTATGCAGCTCATCGAACACCACCCCGTGGATATTGAAACCGTGTTTCGAATAGGCTTCAGCCGACAGCACCTGGTAGAAACTGTTGGTCGGCAGATACACAAGCCGTTTGGTAGAAGCCAATAGCTTGACGCGACGGTTTAAAGCCGGGCACATTCGCACCATATCGGCTGCCACCTCGAATACGATGGATGCCTGCTGGCGGTCGGCGGCGCAGCCATAGACCTCTGCGCGTTCCTCGTTGTCTCCGCAGGTTAAGAGCAGAGCGATGGCCGCTGCCAGTTCCGACTTGCCCATCTTTTTCGGTATCTCCACATAAGCGGTATTGAATTGGCGGTAACCGTCAGGCTTTAAGATGCCGAACAGGTCACGGATAATCTGTTCCTGCCAGTCAATCAGTTCAAAGGGTTGCCCTGCCCAGGAGCCTTTGGTATGGCACAGGGCTTCGATAAATGCCACCGCATAGTCGGCGGCTGCCTTGCTGTATTTTGAATCCGCGGCCATAAAGGCGGTCGGCTTGTATTTCTTGAGTTTTCGTATGAAGGCCGCCTCCTCTCTTAAAGCGGGCAAAAGAAAAGAGCCCCCTTAAGAAGCTCAGTTTCCCGTATATTTATTGGTTGTCGGTTATTCGCTCTCTTCCTCTTCCCCCGTCAGGATAAAGCGGCAGTACTCGGGCTTGTGGTCATTAAGGTAAATAACCAGTTCATTGAATCCTTTGGTGCATGCTTCCTGTTGAACGCGCGGGAGGTCAAACATATTCGTGACCCCGCTCTCCCTGATGGCTAAAATCTGCATCAGTATGGCCTCGTTCATCTGGCTTCCTCCATTTCTACCGATTCGGCGGCTGCCCGGCGCAGGATATCCATATCATAAATATTTGGCTTTTATCCGGGTGGTTACCTCCGGTTTTATTCATCAATCTTTCTGATTTCATCCTCACCGAAAACTACCCCCAGCCCGCTACCCGAGTCCCAGTCAACAAATACGGTGCCTGTATCGTCCACAAATGACACCGTGCCCTGGTCTCCAGGCTTCAACCTGGTATACGAGTCATCCATGCGCACCAGTTCTACCCGAGTACCCGGAGGATAAAATGACCTGAGCGCCTTTAACATTTCCGGATGAATCTGCTTCATGCTTCCTGCACCTCCTCCGGGTTGCGCTGACCGTTTTTGAAAGCGGCACTACCGCTTAGCTTAGAGAGCAAGACCTGTCGCTCCTTTTTGTACTCCGGACCTATAAATCCCAGCCGCAGCAGGAAGCAGCGAAAGGTGTACTTCTCATTGTCATAAGCCTTTTCGGTAGCCGTTACCCGCTTCTGTTTCTTGGCCATCGCGCAAAGCGCCCCGATGAAGCGGGCATAGGCGTTGACTTCTTCTGCCGTTAGGCTGCCAGAAAACCAGGGGAAGCGCAACCTGTCCTCGGTCTGCTCAATCGGCAGCCGGTCTGTGCCCAGGGCTTTTTTGATGAGGTTTTCCTTGCTCTTAACCAGCCGCTCCAGATTGGCAATGGCGGCTTCACTGAAACCCTCTCTGGGAAACTCGATCGCCAACTCGTCGGGCGCTTCGAATTGAAATCCTCGCCGACCAAGCTCGTTAAGCAGTCGCTCAAGGTCTTCGTCGCCGCTGATTTCACTGGTGCAAAGGGTGCCTTCCTTATTGACGGCATACTCGCCGACGACATAAGCAAAAGTCGGTGCGCCTTGGTATTCCGGCGCGGTATTCAAGATTTCACTGATCGCCATCACAAGTTCCTTGCGCCTGGCGCCGGTAACGTTAAACTTAAACTTAAACTCCATGGAATCGACCACCTTTCTATTTTGGTAGTCATATACATCACTCTACACCGGTGTAATAGCAAGCCTTTACACCATTTTTTCCACGCTTTCAAAGGGAATTTTCTGCCCGCCGCGCACAAGGAAAACACCAGCATCTGAGTTCTTAAACTCAATGTACCTTTTGACTATTACATCACAGAACTTCTCGTCCAGTTCCACGGTGTTGCAAATCCGGCTGGTCTGTTCACAGGCGATCAGGGTGCTGCCCGAACCGCCGAATGGATCTAGAACAATACAGCCCGTCATGCTGGAGTTTAGTATGGGGTAGGCTACCAGCGGCACGGGCTTCATGGTCGGATGATCAGTGTTTTTCCTAGGTTTGTCGAACTCCCAGATGGTGGACTGCTTGCGGTCGGAGTACCAGGCGTGTTTACCCGTTTTCTTCCAGCCGAAGAGTACCGGCTCGTGCTGCCACTGGTAAGGTGAACGTCCTAAGACCAACGACTGTTTCTTCCAGATGCATGTTCCTGACAGGTAAAATCCCGCATCCTTAAACGCTTTGCGGAAATTAAACCCCTCGGTGTCGGCGTGGAATACATAGATACTGGCATCCTTGGCCATTGCCTTTTCGGTCAGGGTGAAAGCGTCCAGCAGAAACTGGTAGAACTTCTGGTCCGCCATGTTGTCGTTTTTGATTTTTCCTGCCGTGCCTTCATAGTTGACGTTGTACGGCGGGTCAGTCACCACGAGGTTGGCTGGTTTCCCGTCCATGAGCAGAGAAAAGGTCTCAGCTCTAGTACTGTCGCCGCAGACAACCCGGTGCTGGCCCAAAAGCCACAGGTCACCCGGCTGGGTTACGGCAGGCTTGGCGAGTTCGCTTTCCACGTCAAAGTCGTCGTCTTTCACGTCCTCAAGAGCGCCTAGCAGCTTATTCAGTTCCGCATCGTCGAAACCCAGGAGCGATACATCAAAGTCGGCAGCCTGTAGATCGGCAATCTCCACCGAGAGCATTTCAGCGTCCCAGCCAGCGTTCAGGGCCAGGCGGTTGTCGGCAATAATGTAAGCCCGCTTCTGAGCTTCGGTCAAATGTTCTGCGAATACGCAGGGCACTTGGGTTATGCCTTCCTCCTTGGCGGCCAGGATGCGCCCATGCCCGGCAATTATATTAAGATCTTTATCTACGATGACCGGGTTTACGAATCCAAACTCCCGGAGTGATGCTCTAAGCTGGAGTATCTGTTCCTTGCTGTGAGTGCGGGCATTACGGGCATAAGGCACCAGTCGGTCGATATTCACTTTTTCAAAACGCTCGGTTGTGTTCATTCTTATCGTCCTTTCCTGCCTGACAGCAAAGCTTCCATAATGTCGTCCTGCGGATTGCCAACGAAGGCCGTGGTGCAATTCTGCTTAACAATGTCAAAAATCTCATACCAGATGAGGTTCGCCTGTTTCTGAAACGATTGGCTCATCTGCACGAACGGACTGGCCATCGCGCCGCCCGTGGTCGGGTGCTTGCCTAAGAGTCCGTAGGTACTGATGGCTTCTTCACACTGGATGTAGCGCGTAAACGCCTGGGCATACGCTTCGATCAGCCGCGGGTTGACGAACTTTTCGCAGCCGCGGTCTTTGAGCCATTTCCAGGTTTCTATGAACAGATCGCCAGCGCCCAGCGGCTTACCGTCTTTCTGCCTCGCGCTGAGGTAATCGCTGGGTGCGGGCATATCTTCTCCGTATAAATCTGCCGCATCCTCAAGTTCCTCCGCTTCGAGCATCGACTCAGGTTGCAGTTCCGGGGCTCCTAAAATCTTTGCAGCCTTTCCGGCTGTGATTTTATCAGCCAGGGATTGCGGCTTGTCGCCGGCGCGGACCCGGCGACCGCCCCTGTTCGTCCCATCTTTCGCCACAGGCCTTCACCTCCTTGCCAGGGCAGGGTTTTATCCCCCGTTTAAACCTCAGTTCATAAACAAGGGGCCGCACAGTCTTAAGACTGGCAGCCCCCGAGATTTTTTCTCCTAAGTCTAATTTCCTACCCTTAAATGTCTTTTAGCTTAATAATGGTAACGTTAGGATAAGTATTTTTTATCCTATTCACGTATGTACTTTTGTCCTCCTCAGAATAGAAGATAACATACCTATATTTTGCATCTTCATATTGGCTGACACGTTTTACGTCAAGTTCAAGCTTTCTGTTATTATCGGGAGTAACATTTGCAAAACATTCACAAATAATACTGTTATCGTGGGAAACGATGTCAAAACCATTTTGTGCACCCAGATTTACAATGAATTTAGCTTCCCCATGTCTATCCATCAAGATTTGTACTGCATCCAAGCTAACTAGATACGTAAAAGTCTGATTTGTTTGCTCTATAAAATTCTGTTCAACTTCGAACAAAGGATCAAGTCCGCATTTTGTAAACTTCACCATCTTCATCGCATCTACGCTATCTGTAGTGGAAAATATATTGCTAATTTTTTTTACGGTTGCCTCTGTGTTAGCCAATATCTTATTCTTATAGAATTGGATTTCTTGATAGTCATTAATCAATATTTGCTGACCCATAGCACCCTCCTTAAGTGTTACCATGTTTTACCTGTATTTTAAATAATATCACTATATTGCAAGTCTATCTCATATTACAAGACCTTGAAGCTTATTCCCACTTTGGTTTAATCCCCCGTTTGAACTGCCATTTTTGCACGCGAAGGGGGCCGCCCGTTCTCCAGGCGCAAAGAAACAAGGATTTTCCTCCCCCTCCCCTTGAGTGTTCTTTGTTTCTTTGTTATTATTTAATCAAAGATTCTTTGTATGTTTTCAGTTAGATCAGCATATACTACCAAAGGAGGAATACTAATGCCGCAAGTTAAAACCAAAGGAGAAAATCCTATGATAAAAAAACGTATCTCGGTATCTCAGAAACGCCAGATAACCATACCGATTGAGTTCTATAACAGCCTCGGCATTGACAAGGAAGTAGAATGCTATGTCCAAAACAATG
>Ga0209312_1000380_pt1 | contig 43666 bp, 34 predicted proteins | sample BioC13SIPDNA_4_FD_185744 | JGI IMG/M metagenome (GOLD analysis project Ga0209312, IMG submission 185744) | Anaerobic biogas reactor microbial communites from Washington, USA - Biogas_R1_B C13 SIP DNA (SPAdes) (version 2) | ecosystem: Engineered > Bioreactor > Anaerobic > Unclassified | place... | reverse complement strand
AAAACAGGGGTGTTTTGTTTTGAAGGGCTGATCGATCTCTTTGGTACAATACGAACTATTATGAACTTGCTTGAAATAGAAAAAGAATTGATCCAATGCCGGTGCTGTCCCCGTTTGACTGCCTGGCGGGAAGAAGTTGCCCGTGTCAAACGACGCGCTTTTTTGGATCAGGATTATTGGGGGAAACCAGTACCGGGTTTCGGAGACCCAAATGCCCGTTTGCTTATCCTGGGCTTGGCTCCAGGGGCGCACGGCTCCAACCGCACCGGACGCATGTTCACGGGTGATGGTTCCGGGGATTTTCTTTACCCCGCGCTTTTCAAAGCTGGTTTTGCCAGTCAGCCTGAAGCCTGGAGCTCTGAAGATGGAATGAAGCTAAAGGATGTTTTCATCACCGCAGTCTGCCACTGCGTGCCGCCAGGCAATAAGCCCACCCGGAAAGAGATCAGTAATTGCCTGCCCTGGCTCGTTCAGGAACTGGGACAGTTGAGAAACCTGCAAGGCATCATTTTATTGGGGAAAATCGCGCTGGATGGACTGCTTTCTTTGCCCGCTTATAGTGAAGTAGCAAAGAGCAAAATCAAATTTGGGCATGAGAAATTCTATGAGCTTAGAGAAGGCTTGCCCTGGATCTTGTGCTCTTATCATCCCAGCAGGCAAAACACGCAGACTGGCCGCCTGACCACCGAAATGTTTGATTCCATCTGGCAAAACGCCCGCGAACGCCTGAAATAGTTTCACTTTCTTCCGATATTCCTCCCGACTTCTGGCTTGACGTATAATGAACAACCTAATGGCTGGAGGCGCAATGGACAAGACTTATCGCTTGGATCAGAAACAATTTGAGCAACAAAAGAAGAGCATCATCTTACTTTACGGTGGCACCTCGATTGTGACTATCATCGTTCTTTTGCTGACTCAGCGATTTACCAACAGCTCCGCCTCACCCTGGATGATCATTGGGTTGATCCTGATCCTGCTCGTTTTTGTTGGATTCCGTTCTCTCCGTCAGCGCAGAGAACTGTGGGATCAATACCTGCTTACGGTAAGTGGAAACAGATTCATTCAAAGCCAACCAAATTATCCTGACATCCAGGTGGATCTGCAAGATGTTACTTCTGTGGAAGAGACCAAAGAAGGACTCTTCCTCTCTTCCAAACAAGGCAAACGCGTTTTTGGTATCCCAAGACAATTAAAAGAGGAAGATTATCAAGAAGTAAAGGCTATGTTTGCGGGTTGGTTTGAATCAGAACAAGACGTTAATGCTTCAGAAGAGTAAGTTTATTTTAGTTTTTTGAGCATGCGCCAGGCAGGCTCAGAGCAAGTCTGCCACTGACCAAACTGATCCTGATAACGCCAGCGACCCTCATCCGGAGCAATAACCCGGTAACCGTGTTTTTCGTACATGCGGCGCGCAAGAACATTGAGCCGGGCAACATTCAGACGGACACTGTCATAGCCCAGTTGGAGTAAATAATTTTCAACAAAAGTGAGCATGTGGCTACCCAGCCCCTGACCGCGGTATTCAGGCTTAAGCCTGAAGGAAAAAAGATAGGCACGGTGAATGCCGTCTGCCAGCTCGGCGTGTTTGGAATAAAGCAGCAGAAAAATCTGGCCGACAATTTCAGCCTTTTCATTTTCAGCCACCCAAATCAGAGTGCTGCCGTTGCGGCTGTTCTGAAAATGCTGGTGATAAAGTTTGCGAAAGTGAGCATACTCACCATCCCATTCCATCCCGGGCAGGTCTTCTTGCTGGGCGGGTCTGACCCGGATGTGCACGCCATCCGGCATCTGAAAGGATGTTTCGGGAAGGGTCTTGGTGTTCATTCCTTGAGTAAAAGTTGTTCCAGGAGTTTGATTTCTTCTTCGTAATTATTAACTTCGCCATCCAACCAGGCATTTTTTAAGCTTGTCAGGATTTGATCATAGTGGGGTGAGGGAGGGATGCCCCTGGCTTTCAGGTCCGCCCCGGTTGTGTAAGCTTTGATGGTCCGGTATTGCTCAAGATAATCCCGCAAAACCATCAGATTTGATTCTCCTTCACAGGCGAGCAGCAGAGCCCGGATCACCAAACTGGGGAAGCTTGACAGCGTTTCGGCGATTTCACTGGGGCGCATTTTTTGGATTGCAGGGATCAGGGAGCGCAATTGGGCGGTCTGATTGATCATGGAAATTCTTTTGGCGCTCAGCCTCAATCGGGTGGAGATTTCCCGCATTACATTGCTTGGGTAAACCTCCAGCCAGAGATACCAGAGAATCTTTTTCAACTCTTCCAGGGATAATAAGCTTTCCTCAAAACGCAAAATGGCGCATTGGATGCGGTGGTGGCGGGTGGTATCCCAGCCCAGATCAGGATGGATGGAAGCCAAAATGCCCAAATCTTGCAAGGTCAGCATGATCTCAGGTACTTTGCTTTCCTGAAAGATCAAATCAAATTCGTGTTGTATCCTGGCCCCGGAAAGTTCATCCAGCAATGGTAAACTGGCTTGCAGTAAGCTCAGGGTGCGGGCTTCAATCTTAAAATCGAAGCGTTCAGCAAAACGCACCGCCCGCAGCATCCTGGTGGCGTCATCGACAAAAGAAAGCGCGTGCAGAACCCGGATTTGTCCTTCCTTTAAATCGTCATAGCCGCCCCAAAAATCAAACAGCTGCCCAAAATAATCGCCATCCAGCCTGAGGGCCAGGGTGTTGATGGTAAAGTCACGCCGATGCAGGTCCATTTTGATGCTGCTTCGTTCTACCACTGGTAAGGCAGCCGGCCGATCATAAAATTCTGTACGCGCGCTGATCAAATCCAGATGCTCTGGCAAGTTTGCTTCTTCAGGTGAATCAGCAATTCCAATCCTGGTGATGATTTCAGCTTTGTGTTCTGCCAGGATCCACTTGGCTGTACCAAAACGCCTGTGGATAACCACCCGACCGCCATAGGCTTGCACTAGGTGCTGAGCGAACTCGATCGCGTCACCTTCAACCACGATGTCAAAGTCCTGACTGAATTTTTCCAGGAGTAAATCGCGTACAAAACCGCCAACAATATAAGCCGGCAACTGCTGCAGTTTAGCCTGTTCAGCAACTGCCAGGAGCAGCTTTTTACGGTCCTGGGTGAGCGCTTGTTCCAGGGCGGCAACCATGTCGGCTTGCGGCAGGGGGCCGGATGCAGAGTTTAAGGTGCTGATCAAATCCGTCCGGGTGACGATCGCGATAATTTTCCCGGAAGTTGGGTCCGCAACAGGGATCTGCCCCCAACCGCTGCTGAACATGACATCCTTCAGGCGGGAGATTGGGTCATTTGGTGAAACACTGACTTGCCCGGCTTCCATCAGATCACCAACCGTTTTTTCAAGGTTGTGTTGGAGCGCCCGGTCCACATTACGGCGGTTCAGCAAACCAATCAGCTGCCCATCCTGCACCACCGGATAGCCCTCATAGCCATAACGGCTCATCAGCCGGGCTGACTCTTGCATGGACATTTCCGGACTCAGGACCAGGGGATCACGCGACATGATGTGCCGCACCTGGAGCTCCGGGGTCACGATAGAAGGCAGAAATTGTAAAGTTTCCTGAATGGTTTCATCCATCAGCAGACGGGTATTTTCCGGCGTGGGTTTATCTGCGGGACGGATCAAGGCGGAGGAGGCTCTTTTGTGACCTCCACCGTTAAAATGGCGGGCCAAGCGTGCCATATCAAGGTTATCAACCGTGGAACGGGCAACCATGCGCACTCCCTGACGCGTTGTCACAATCAAAACCATGCTGTCGGGGTCCAAAAACTCCCGTAATTTGTGAGCGACTGAGGATATCTCGTCATTTAGATCAAAGGCCTCAGCATGAGCCAAAAGGATGGTGAAGCCTTCAATGGTGTGAGTGCTCAAATTCTTAAGAAGCCGGTCGTACAGCTGCTGCTGCAAATTTGAGAGCGGTGGGTTGAGGTAGTGGGAGACGATATTCAGGTCAGCTCCCCGCTCCAACAAAAAAGCGACCGCCTTGGCATCACGCGCTTTGGTGTTGCTGTAACTGAGGGAGCCCGTATCTTCATAAATCCCCATCAGTAGAAGAGTGGCTGAAAGACTTTCCAGCTCGAGTCCTTCCGCCTGAATTTTTTCCACCAGAAGGGTTGTGCAAGCGCCCGTGTTTTCCAATTGCATTTGCCAATCCGCGTTGGTTTGCACCTTGCGAGGGTGGTGGTCAATTACACTGACCTTGGTTTGATTGGTCAACCCACGCAACGTGACCATGGATTGGGTGTCGACCAGGTGGACTTGTTCGATGTTTCGGTTGGGCAAATCCTGAATAGTCGAGAAACCCAACTCATCGCCATAGCGCTCGATGAACTCGCGACCGTTGCGGTTGATTTGGCGGGGCAGCAGGGCAAAAGCCTCGGGAACAAGCAATTTAGCGCCGTGCATGGATGCCAGCGCGTCAAGGTCAGCTTGTTCATGAGTCAAAATCAATTGCATCTGGTCTCTCTTTCAGGCGTTGAAGGGTCAGTTCTCGTACCAATAAGCCTGATTTTCAGGGTTATAAGCATTATAAATTGATTGGGAGAGCCTGGCAAAAAGTCGATTAGCCGGATCGTAGAGGAATTGCTCTGGCGTGTGAGCAAAAATGGCGAGCACATAATCCCCACCGGGAGTGAAGATCAAGGCGGTATCACTCATGGTGTGGATCAAGCCATCCAGTTCGTTGGTCCAGCCGTGTTTGTGCGCGATAGGCGTGTTGGGAGGCAATCCTGCCTCAAGCAAGGCCAGGATTTTGTTCTGCTTGAGATACTCGATCATCAGGGAGCACTCAGTGGGTGTGACCTCACTGTTAAACAGACCTGTTTGGGTTTCTGAATTGGCACAAGCGTAGATTCTGGCGAGCAAATCACCAGCTTCCGATGGCACAGTCTGGTTATAAAAATCCGGATCGAGATTAATGTCTGTGCGCGAGTTTGCCGGGGTTGTGATCCGTTCCAGGAGTGGTGAGCCAGGCTCAAAATAGCCCGCCAGAAAAGTGTTCTGGTAGCCCAACTCGCGCAAATCCGCGGTGACCATGAGCGGTCCGCGGTTATTATCCAGATAAGCCTTCATCAAACCGTCCGCTGGTGGGTTGAGAGATTCCGCGATCATTTGCTGCATCCAGTTGTTGGCTTGCTGGGGGATCGGCTCGCTAACCCTCCGCAGGGTGGAAAGCATAATGGGGATCTTGATCGTGCTGGCTGCCGAATAAGCCACGTCAACCGGCACAGGCTGATGATCCAAAACCGCAAAGTGGAGCATTTGATCGCTTTGCAGGTCCCGTAGATAAACTTCAGCCAGGCCGTCAAACTTATCCAAAAGAATGATTTGCTTGAGCATACTTTCCAGATTTTGCCAGTCCAGGGGCAGGGCTGTTTGTTCTGTTACACGTAGCTCAAGTATCCGATCGGTAGGAGATAAGAGGGCTCTTTTGACTTGTTCAAGTGTTTGAGTGAAGGAACTGAGGCCATAGCCAGGCTGGCCAGGCAAGAAATTGGTGCTGTAGAGGACTGGAACAGGGGCTGAAGCCGGCTGGTTGTAGCGCAGGCTGAAAGTATCCTCCAAGATGCTTTGCATTTTGACTTCATCAAGGGAGTAGATCAACTCATATTCCAGGACTGAGTTCTGCAGCTTTTTGTTCCAGATGAAATCCCACCAGGAGCCTGACCCGCGCACTAATGGAATTTGCGCCAGAGAAGCATCCGCGTCCAGGTTGAAGCCTAAATCAGAGGGGCTGAACTGGATCCGCGCGTCAAGGTAGTGCAGTTCCACCGGTACAGCAAAGGCTTCAAGCAGGCGTTGTTTGGCGCTCTCAAGGCTTAAGCGTCCTACTGGCACACCTCCGAGTGTGGTACCAGCTGGAATCAACGCTGGTTCGGCTTGAAATCGGCGCAGTTCGCGCAGACCCAGCAGGAGGCTGGCTAAAAAAAAGGCCAGGCCAAGAGACAGCAGAGCCCACCGGAATCCGGTCTTGCGTTTTTTCAAACTTCGCCTTCTCATCTGGAAAATTTTACCATCACCGGGATAGGAACATAATCACTCCCTCTGGATTGGCTTTAAACTCATATATAATTAGAGTAAGGTAGTAGCAATTCTGAAGGAGAGCGCAATGACTGAGAAAAAAGCTCGTAAATGTTGTGGTTGGGGACTGACCAGTGCCGCCTCAGCATTGATCGCCGCAACTATTGGCTGGATCCTCTACAGCAAACGCTATATCGATCATCATGCCAAGCTGAAAATTATCCTTGATGCTGAACAGCACACTTTCGAGTCTGCTACTGCCGGCAAGATCAATTATTTTGTGAACGGCATCAAAGATAAAACTCCCATCCTGCTTGTACATGGCTTGCATATGTCTGCTGGACTGCATGACATGCTGCCGATCTTTGACGCCTTCCGAACCTCAAGGTTGGTTTACTCAATCGATCTGCCCGGTTTTGGCGGTTCTGAAAAAACAGACCGACCTTATCGGCCAAGTATGTACTCGGCTGCGATTACTGATTTCATCAAAAACAAAATAGGGCAGGCTTGCCACGTGGTCTCGCTTGGTAACAGCAGTGAATACGCGGCTGTTGCGGCGCACGAAGAACCGCAGCTGTTCAAATCGATCATTATGATCAATCCAAGTGGCTTTGAAATGCCTGACTCAAGTTCGATCTCAAGGCAAGATCGAGCTGAAAGTTTCAAGGATATCTTGCTTTCTTTGTTGAAAATCCCGCTGTGGAGTTTGCCGCTGTATGATGCTTTTGTCAGCAGGGCAAATATCACCAAGTGGTATACCAAGCGCTTTTCCTATGATTTGCCGGGAGAATTGATTGATTTGGCTTACACCTCAGCCCACCAACCCGGGGCTCACTTTGCCCCGATGGTGTTTTTGAGCGGTAAGTTGAAGGTTTGTAACGTGCGAGAGAAGTTCTATGAGAAAGTGTCTGTCCCGGTCCTGGCTGTATATGACAACGAACCTGGTATGAGCTTTGATATGCTTCCACAGTTGGTAAGGGAACATTCAAACTGGAAGGCTTTCCGCAGCCGGCACAGCAAGGGCATGCCTCACTTTGAAAGCAGCGGAGAATTGTTCCGCCAGTTTGACCTTTTTTGGAAAGAAAATTCTTGAGATCAAAGGATAGGGTTTAGATAAACATTATGGCAGATAAAGCATCCAGACCGAAGATACATCCGCTAAGCATTGCGGGAGGGATCCTGTTTGCCATCTTATTGGTTGGCGGAGCTTATCTGATATTTCGTTCTCAAACCCAAGCACCCAACCCGGCCCAAACGACCCCGGAGTATCTGGTTAACTTGCTGCCGGCTCCAACGGAAACTCCAACAACAGTCATTCCGACTGTTTTAGCGACCCCGACGCAGCAGGAAGTCTCCATCATCCCGCCGGATGTGATTGCCCAGGGCAGATACGTCAAAGTGGTTGGCACTGAGGGGCTGGGTTTGCGCATGCGCAGTTCCGCGGGCACTTCAGGAGAAATCAATTTTTTGGCCATGGACGATGAAGCCTTCAAAATCATTGATGGTCCGGTAGTCAAAGATGGATATACCTGGTGGCAGTGTGAGGCTTTATTGGACAAAACCCGCTCAGGCTGGGCGGCTGAAGATTTCCTGCAAGTGCTTGAACTGGAAACCCCGGAACCATAACTTAATCGGAAACTGGTGAGCGAATGAAATTATTCAACAAGATAAGCAACGAATCCAACTCAAACTTGAAAAAGCTCACATTTGCGGATGGTAAACCAGTCACCATCCAGGCCGCCCTGGCCCAGTCGGTTGGCATTACCCGAGATCACATGGAAGATGCCGCATTCAGCCTGGTGCTTCAAGAAGGCTATTGTGAGCAATCGAAACGGGCGGGCTTATTTATTGTTGCCGATGGGATGGGCGGTCACATGAATGGCGAGCTGGCCAGTTCGATCGCGATCCAAAAACTGAAAGAAAACCTGTCCCCGTTTCTGTTTTCCCACCAAAATGATGAAAGCAGCCTGGAAGAAGTGCAGCAAATGATTGAGACCGCCTTCAAGAGCGCTCAGCAAGCGGTCTTGGAGGAGGTCTCTGGCGGAGGGTCAACGCTTACGGCAGCTTTACTGATCAATCAGGATCTGTATCTGGCCCATGTGGGCGATTCCCGACTTTATCTGGTAAGCAAAGATGGCAGAACTGAAGTCCTGACCCGGGATCACTCCCTGGTGCAACGTTTGGTTGACCTGGGGCAGATAAACCAGTCGGAAGCTGAGCTGCATCCCCAGAAAAATGTGCTTTATCGGGCGCTTGGGCAAACTGACGGGTTCAAAGTGGATTTCAACCATCAAAAAATCACAGCTCCCGGGCACCTTATGCTTTGTTCGGATGGTCTCTGGGGCTTGGTGGATGACGGAAAAATGGCGGAAGTGATTTGTGCCAGACTGCCAATCGAAGAACGCGCGGAGAAGTTGTGCGACCTTGCAAACAAGGCTGGTGGTACGGATAATATCAGTGTCATTGTTGTAGATGTTTTTTAGGAGTGGAAAATGGATAGTAACAAAAAGAAGATCCTGGTTGTTGATGATGAAAAAGGCCTGGCAAAAATAATCCGCCTGAACCTTGAACAGGACGGCTTTGACGTGGTGGAAGCCAACAATGGCGCCCAGGCAATGGAGAAACTGCGTGTCAGTCTGCCTGACCTGATTTTGCTGGATGTAATGATGCCAGATGTGGACGGCTTCACGGTTTTGAGAATGGTGCGGGAAATTGGCAGCACACCGGTGATCATGCTGACTGCCAAAGGCGAAGAAGATGACAAAGTCAAAGGCCTGGAACTTGGCGCGGATGACTACATCACCAAACCTTTTAGTCCGCGTGAATTAACAAGCCGTATCCGGGCGGTGTTAAGACGGGGTAGTTTTTCAAAAGACGAAGAAACAGGCAAAATTGTTGTGGACGATCGCCTGACGATCGATTTTGACCGTCACGAAGTTTGGGTGGAAGGGGAGTTGGTACAGTTGCGCCCAACAGAATATCGTTTGCTCTATCACCTGGTGCAAAACGCGGGTTGGGTGCTGACTCACGATCAGATCCTGAACAAAGTCTGGGGCTATGAGTACGAGAACGAACCTCACTATGTGCGTTTGTACATCAACTACCTGCGCAAAAAGCTCGAAATTGATCCAGCTAATCCTGTCTACATCCTCACAGAACGAGGAGTGGGCTATCGTTTTGTGGACTACAAAAGGGAAAAACTGAGTTAAAAAACGAAAAAAATCTATGTATAATTAAATCGATTTCCCATCAATTCCGTTAATCTTTCCAGGAGGGTCGTGTGGCTAAGAAAAAATCCAAATCTGAATCAAAGAAAAAATCCTCTGTTAAGGATGAGAAGGCTGAAAAAGTCGAAGAAGTTGAGAACTTAGAGACAACTGAACAATCTGATGATCTTGAAAATGATCCAAAACCCAAAAAGCTGAAAAAATTATCCACTGCTGTTTATGAAAGGGAAATCGAAAAGCTCCAAATCGAATTGGTGAAGCTGCAGGGTTGGATCAAGGAAACCGGTTTGAAAGTTGTAGTTATTTTTGAAGGTCGGGATGCGGCGGGCAAGGGTGGCACCATCAAGCGTATCACCGAAAAGCTGAATCCCAGAATTGTGCGTGTTGTCGCTCTGCCAGTGGCAACCGAAAAGGAAAAAACCCAATGGTATTTCCAGCGCTATGTCGCGCATCTTCCAGCGGCTGGCGAGATGGTCCTTTTTGACCGCTCCTGGTACAACAGGTCAGGGGTTGAACGGGTGATGGGTTTTTGTACCCCCGAACAAGTGGAAGAGTTCTTCCGTTCTGTACCGGAATTCGAAAAGATGTTGATTCGCTCAGGCATCATTCTTATCAAATACTGGTTTTCGGTCAGCAATGAAGAACAGGAACGGCGTTTCCAGGCGCGCATCGATGATATCACCCGGCGCTGGAAGCTGAGCCCGATGGACCTGGAATCGCGCAAACGCTGGGTAGAGTATTCACGGGCTAAAGATGAGATGTTCCGTTACACGGATACGAAGTTGAGCCCCTGGTATGTGGTGGAAGCGGACGATAAGAAGAGAGCGCGTCTGAACTGCATCAACCACCTTTTAAGCAAGATCCCCTACGAAGATCTGACCCCCCAGGTGTTGTCTTTGCCGCCCAGGCAGGTGGATGACACATACGTGCGCCCGCCATTTGGCGACCAGACCTTTGTGCCTGATTACGAAATCCCTGAAGAGTAAGTTGAGCTTCCAAAAATGTTTGAACCGCCTTCTGGGGCGGTTCATTCTTTAATAAAAGAATTTGATTGTTTATTTTAAGATCTGATCAAGATTAAACAAGTAACCAGCGTTTTTTGTTAACTGCTTGCCAATATCTTCAACTTCCATTCCACGGATTTCGGCAATTTTTTGGGCGATCAGGGGGATGTAAGCCGGCTCATTGCGTTTGCCGCGATGAGGATGTGGTGGCAAGAAGGGGCAATCCGTTTCCAAGAGCATACTTTCAATCGGCAGGGCAGATACCAGGGCTTGTTTGTCTTTTCCATTTTTATAAGTTACCGGTCCGCCGATCCCGAAGACAAAATTACTCTCGAGCAAACTTTGGGTATAGTCGATTGAAGCGCTGTAGGAATGCATCACACCCGGGCGGGACTTGAGAGGATGATCTGCCGGGAGAGCGCGCTGCCAACCTGTGAGGATGGGCACAAGCTCCTGTGCGGATGAGCGCTCGTGGACCACAATCGGCAAGCTGAGCCGGGCGGCAAGCTCCAGTTGGGCTTCCAGGGCAATGTGCTGCTGCTCTGGCGAGGCGTGATCGCGGTAGAAGTCCAGGCCAATTTCTCCAATGGCGACAACCTCAGGTTCTTCGGCCAGGGTTTCCAGCTTCCTGAAAACAGAGGGATCAAAATTTGAGGAGTAATTTGGGTGAATACCAATCACGGCAAAGATGAAACCGGGGTACTGCCTGGCGAGCTTGATCGATTTTTCCGCGCCTTCCAAATCGATTCCAATATTGAGGATAAAACGCAGGCCAACATCTTTGGCTCTTTGGATGACCAGGTTCCGGTCAAGGTCAAAACTGTCAAAATCCAGGTGGGCGTGTGTGTCAGAATAGATCATGATTTCCTCTCAATCAAGTTTATCATTTTGGTCAGCAAAATGGCTCACTTGTATCGCTGCCATTCCTAGAGAGCGACAGGCGCTCTACGGGCAGCGTGATTTATGTTATTATTGTTCAAACTTTAGCACAAAAACATTTAACCCATTCAGCAAGAAGCGAAGGTTAAATTTTTTTGTGTGCTACCAGGACAAAGAAATAGAATGAACATATCGTCATACCTTTTTGGTTGGATCCTTGCTACACTTTTGGGGGCAATTTTTCATCTTTGGCGTGACGGGGGAATTGGCAGCCTGCTGCTCTACTTGTTGTTGAGTTGGGGCGGTTTTTTGGTTGGTCATTGGGTTGCCAGGAGTTTTGGCTTAGCCATCATGAATGTCGGTCCTGTCTATCTGGGTGGCGGAATCCTTGGCAGCGTTGCCTTCCTTTTCCTGGGGCATTGGATCGGTAGAGTTGAACCGGATTTGATTTCAAAGGCAGAGCGATGAATTTTGAGGGGGAAGATCAGGTCAACCTGGTAAAAGAAGGTGATCTGGTACAGCTGCACGGCAGCAGTTACAAAAACAATTTACTGCTCATGAAGGCGGGGGAGATTTTTCAGACCCACCGGGGGGTGATCAAGCATGATGACATCATCGGGCAGCCCTGGGGCGTGCAATTAAAATCCCATAGTGGCAATCCATTTTATGTGCTTCAACCAGGCATCTCTGATCTGGTGCAAAGCATCAAACGCACTACCCAAATCATGTATCCCAAGGATATCGGTTACATCGTCCTCAAATTAGGCATTGGTCCGGGCACGCGTGTGCTGGAATGTGGCGGCGGTTCTGGCGGTTTCACCACGGTGTTGGCTTACCTGACTGGTGATACTGGAAGAGTGTATTCCTACGAGAGAAATCCAGAAGCGCAGAAACTGGCCAAAAAGAACCTGACCTTGTTTGGTTTGGAGGATAGGGTTGAATTCAAGCCTGGGGATGCGGCTGACGGTTTTGAAGAACGCAACCTGGATGTGATTTTTTTGGACCTGCCCAATCCCTATGATTATATGGAACAAGTTCAACGCAGCTTGAAGGCAGGCGGCAACTTTGGCACTTTGTTGCCAACCGTAAACCAGGTCGAAATCACATTGAAAGCGCTGACCCACAGCAACTTTGCCTTTATTGAAGTCTGTGAAGTGCTGCTGCGCCATTTTAAGTCGGATTGGACCCGCTTTCGTCCGGTTGACCGGATGGTTGCCCATACCGGCTATCTGATCTTCGCCAGGGCGATCCAGCAAAGTGAGCTTGAGCTTGGTGAACAGACTCAGGAGGTGCTTAATGACAAGCCTGAGGTGGAGGCTTGACAGCTTTGATCGACATACCCGCAAACTTGGCTGACAGGTTGGCAGAGCACGCAAAACAGCCTTCCGTTTGGGATGACCCGGAGTTTGACCGGGGGGAAAGAAAGTTAGTGCCGGCTGCTGTGCTGGTGCCGTTGATCCGTATGGGTGAGCAGTGGCATTTGGTCTACACCCTTCGTTCCAACCTCTTGCACGACCACAGCGGACAAGTTTCTTTTCCGGGAGGGTCCTGGGAAAATCATGACCCTGATCTGATTGCCACGGCCTTGAGAGAATCCAGGGAGGAAATAGGACTCGATCCAGCAAAAGTTCGTGTTCTGGGCTGCATGGCAAAGATGGAAATGGTGACTCATTTCAAAGTTACGCCAGTGGTAGGAGTGGTTGATTGGCCGACGGTGCTGACAGTCAACCCGGATGAAGTCGCGCGGGTTTTTTCCATCCCCTTGGATTGGCTCGCTAGTAAAGAAAATCATGATTTTCAGGTGCACACCCACCGGAGCAAGGATTTCAATGTGCCTTACTTCAAGCCTTATGATGGCGAGACAGTCTGGGGAGCCACCGCCATGATAACGCTTGAGTTGATCAGAATCTTTACAGCCTGGGAATAATTAACAATAAATCAGGATAATGAAAAGACCTGTTGATAAAACAGGTCTTTTTATGAGCTTTAGAAAAAAGATTGGGAGATTATTCCTCTCCTTCTTCCTCTTCTTCTTTCTTACCTTTTTCCAGAACTTCAGGTTCAACGTCGAGTTCTTCAACTTCGGCAGGTTCTTCTTCTGCTTCTTCAGCAACGTAACCAACAGAAACGATCACTTCATCCGCTGGAGTTAGGATGGTGATTTTGTCACCCAATTTCAGTTCACCAACGGTGATAACGTCTTCAGCAGTGACGATACCACTCAGGTCAACTTCGATGCGCTCGGGCAGCTCGTTTGGCAGAGCTTCGATTTCGAGTTCGTTCAAAGTTTGGTTGATCAGAGCGCCAGCAACTTCGTCCAGGACGGGGGCTTCGCCGATCAGTTCAATGGCGACACTGGCTTTCAATTTCTCAGTCATGGAGATCGCCAGAAAATCGATGTGCAGTAATTCACCAGTAACAACATCGAGTTGTCGATCGCGAACGATGGCTTTGGTCTTTTTGCCATCTAGATCCAAATTGATCAGGGTGGTGGGGGTAATTTTTTTCATCATCAGGGACGTTGAATGAGCTTCCATTTGAATCGGATAGGATTCAACCTTGTGTCCGTAGACAACGCCTGGGAGCAGTCCCTGACGGCGCAATTGAGAGACCTGCTTACCAGTCACCTTGCGCTTTTCAATTTTGATATTGGTTTCTTCTTGTTTTGTAGTCATATTTCCTCCGGGCGCCTCTCACCTTTGCGGTTACCCTCGCCCTTATATTTACCAGACGGATTTCTGGCGACTGGTAATTTTACTCGTTGGAGAAAGATAAGTCAACCGCCAATGCTTTTTTCGATAAATTTAGGCCATTATTTTTGCTTGCATATGGGCTGGCTGCCTTATAATAGCTATAGCGGAGGACCTATGTGCGGAAGATTTACGATGGCTATCGATACGGATGATTTACGGACCTGGTTGGATCTGGAGCAAGCTCCTGAGGATTGGGAAAAGCGCTATAACATCGCCCCGTCTCAGGATGTGGCAACCATTCCAATGATTGAAAACAGGAATATTGTGTGGATGCGTTGGGGGCTGGTTCCCTTTTGGGCTAAAGATCCTTCCATCGGCTACAAGATGATCAACGCCCGGGCTGAAACGGTGGCAGAAAAACCTGCTTACAGGAACTCCTTCAAAAACAAACGCTGCCTGATTTTGGCTGACGGTTTTTACGAATGGAAAAAAGTAGGCAAAACTTCGATACCGTTTTTCTTTCAACTTGAGAATGGCGCGCCCTTTGCTTTTGCGGGTCTCTGGGATGACTGGGAGAATAGAGGAGTATCTTCTATGCCGGGCATCCCGGGTTTGACAACCTGCACTTTGATCACAACTGAAGCTAATGGCAATGTCTCACCAGTCCATGGACGGATGCCAGTAGTTTTGACGGGCGAAAAAATGTGGGACTGGCTGGGTGAAGATGATCCAAAACGGCTTTTGAACTTGCTCAAGCCTTTACCCGAAGGGCAGCTAAACAGTTGGCAGGTAAGCCGGGATGTGAACAGCCCCCAAAACCAGGGGAAGTATTTGATCGAACCTGACAATGAAGGACTGCCTGGAATTTTGAACGATTGACCGGGCTGCCTGAGCAATACAGCACTTTATATTTAAGCGTTCTAATGTAAAATTACCTTTATCAATTCAGGGACAACAGAATTTGGAGATCGAATGAACCTAATCCGACGCTTGACACTGGCATTGTTAATGCTTTCCTTATTGTTATCTGCTTGTCAGCCGGACGCAACAGAGGTCATCCCGTATCCAATTGAAACCGAAATCCCAATCTCATACCCTGTCGAAAGCATCGAAGAGACCCCGGCGGTTGAAGTTGTGCCAACAGAATCTGTTGAAGAAGACCCCCAGGGCTGGTGGAACGAGGTGGTCTTCTATGAGATTTTTGTGCGCTCTTTCAAAGACAGTGACGGCGATGGTGTTGGCGATTTTCAAGGCATCATCTCGATGTTGGATTATCTGAATGACGGCAACCCTGAAACAACAGATGATCTGGGCATCGGAGGCATCTGGCTGATGCCGATCATGCCTTCCCCTTCCTACCACGGCTATGACGTCACCAATTATCTGACGGTGAACCCGGAGTACGGAACAATAGCCGATTTCAAACAACTTTTGGAAGAATGCCACCAGAGGGGCATCCAGGTTGTGATCGATTTTGTGATCAATCACACTTCCAGCGAACATCCCTGGTTCCTTTCTTCGCAAGATCCAGCCAGCGGTTTTCGAAACTGGTATGTCTGGGCGGACAAAAATCCTGGCAAGTCCGGACCCTGGGGACAAAACGCCTGGTATGAAAAGAATGGCGCTTACTATTACGCTCCCTTCTGGAGCGGCATGCCCGATCTGAATTACCACGAACCCATGGTCACCAAAGCCATCTATAATGCGACGGAGTTCTGGCTGGATTTGGGAGTGGATGGCTTTAGAGTGGATGCTGCCCGCTACCTGTTTGAAGAGGGCGTGACTCTGCAGGACACCAAAAGTTCGATTGCCTGGTTCCAGGACTGGCGTGAGTTTTATCAGGAGATCGATCCAGAAACCTATACCGTGGGTGAAGTCTGGACGGATACCCAGATCATCGCCAAGTACAACCAGCCAACCCGGGGCATGCAAACTTATTTCATGTTCGATCTGGCTGGCGATATTCTGGGCGGAATTTACTCTCCCGATCCTTCCCGGATTATGAAGAGTTACCTGGACACTTTGGAATACTTTCCTGATCAGCAGTTTGCAACTTTTCTGACCAATCATGACCAGCAGCGGGTGGGCTCTTACTACAACGAACGTCTACTGCAGCAAAAGTTAGCCGCTTTCGTTTACTTGACCGGACCGGGAACACCTTACATTTATTATGGAGAAGAAATTGGCATGATCGGTGGAAAACCGGACGAACTGATCCGCAAACCGATGCAGTGGTCCGCTAGCCCCAACGCTGGTTTCAGCGAGGCAGAGCCCTGGCAGGATCCGGCTGAAGGATGGCAGGAAAGCAACGTTGAGCTGCAGGACAAAGACGCAGAATCGCTGTTGAATTGGTATCGGGGCTTGGTCAATACCCGCAATCAGTTGCCCGCGCTTCAAAAAGGGGACTATTTGCCCTTTACCTCCTCCTGCCGCAGGCTTTACACAGTGGCCAGAGTGCTGGATGATCAGGTGGTGCTGACTATTGCCAATTTGGGCGTCCAGACCATGGAAGATTGCACCATCTCGCTTGAAGCAAGTCCATTAGCCGGCACCTGGCAAGCGGAAAGCGTTTGGGGAGCGCTGCCTTTTGAAGAAATCACCTTTGAGTCAAATGGAAGTTTGAACGAATTTTTAGTCGCGCCGCTGCTTGAAGGCGGCCAGACGATGATACTCACGCTGAAAAAATAATTCGGCAATTTTTGCACTAAGGTAAAGGAGAACGATGAAAACCATCAGCAAATTATTGAGCATAGTGCTTCTTTTGGCACTCCTGGCCGGTTGCTCAAAACCAGCCACAACGCCGGAAGTGACGCAAGCCCCTGTGGAAGAGCAGCCAGTTGCGACAGAAGAAACAGAGGAAGTTGCAGCCCCGACAGAGGAAGTGGTCGAGGACTTGCCGCTGTATGTGAATCTGACCTGGCATCAGCATCAGCCTTTGTATTATAAAAATGAGGATGGGGTTTATACCCGTCCTTGGGTGAGGGTGCACGCCACCAAAGATTACCTTGATATGGCTGAAATGATCGACCAGGCCCCAGGCATGAAGGCTACCATCAACCTGACGCCTTCGCTGATCCGCCAATTGGATGATTTTGTAAACAATGGCACCAAGGATTTGTATTGGGAACTGGCTGAAGTGCCTGCCGCGGAACTCAGCCTGGAGCAAAAAACGTTCATTCTGGAACGCTTCTTTGATGCCAACTGGGATCACATCATCGCCGTATTTCCGCGCTACCAGGAGCTGCTCGATCTGCGTGGTGGAACTGACGCAGAGGCCATAGCAGCTGCCGTCGAAAGCTACACCGAACAGGATTTCAGAGACCTGCAAATTTGGTTCAACCTGGCCTGGGTGGACCCGGATTATCTGGCTCAGGAACCCTTCAAAGCCCTGGTAGACAAAGGCAGGGATTTTAGCGAAGAAGATAAAATAGCGCTCTTTGAGGGCATCTATGACTTGATTGCCCTGGTTATCCCAACCCATAAAGAACTGCAGGATAAGGGCGTGATTGAGGTAATCACCACACCCTACGCTCATCCAATCCTGCCGTTGATTTATGACAGCGATTTGGCACTGGTGGGTAATCCTAAAGCCATCATGCCGACTGAACGCTTCAGCTATCCTGAAGACGCGCTGGCGCATTTGGCCAAAAGTGTGGAAATGTATGAAGAGCATTTTGGGCAGCCTGTGCGCGGTCTTTGGCCGGGTGAAGGCTCCGTTGCGGAAGAAATTGTGCCGATGGTTAGTGATGCTGGTTATGCCTGGATGCAAACCGGTGAACCTGTATTGGTTGCCAGCCTTGGTTTGGAGGGAGATCGTTTTGCCAGGGACGGCGAGGATATCGTCACCGACCCGGATACCTTCTACCGACCTTACTACGTGCAGGGAGAGACCGGCGAGAAAGTCGCGGTCTTTTTCCGTGACTGGAGTATCTCCGACAAAATCGGCTTTACCTACTCAGGCATGAGCGGCGAAGCAGCCGCCAATGACATGGTCAGTCGTTTGGAAGCCATTCGTGAAAAGTTACAGGGTGTGGAAGGTCCTCACATCGTCAGCATCGTTGTGGATGGTGAGAACGCCTGGGAAAATTATGACAATGATGGCAAAGAATTCTTCCACTATCTTTACAGCCTGCTCGGTCAGAGTAAGACACTGAAAACCATCACCCCGTCTGAATATCTTGAGCTTTATCCTGAACAACGTGAACTGGAGACCCTCTTCCCGGGAGCCTGGTTCAGCGCTAATTATGATACCTGGATCGGTGAGGCTGAAGAAGCCGAGGGTTGGAACCTGCTCGGACAGGTCCGCTCCGATTTAGCCAAGGTCCAGGCTGGTGAGATTACCGCTGAAGGTGGCGATTTGGAAGAGGCCTTCGACTTTATGTACCTGGCAGAGGGCTCGGATTGGTTCTGGTGGTATGGCACCGATCAGGATTCAGGACAGGATAGCTATTTTGATTTGGGTTACCGTGAGCTGCTGAAAAGCGTATATACCTCTCTGAATCTGGAACCGCCGGCCAATCTGGATATCCCTGTCATCCAACCCCAACCGGTGAAGGCAAAAACAGCAGTGAATGGCGAAGGCACACCGGAAATTGATGGTCAGGTTGAAGACGAAGCCTGGAACAGAGCTGCCAATTATGCAGGAGTAAGAAACAGCCAGATCAAAGATTTCTATTACACGCTTGATCAGGAAAACTTATATCTACGGCTGGACCTGGAAGAAGCTCTGTCTGGCGATCAGGCTGTGCAGTTGTATTTAAACCTTCCGGCAGAACGAAACCGGATGTTGACCGGCTTGGAGGAAGATGTCAGGCTGACCATGCCTGCGAACAAGGTCATTTTGATTAATCAAAATCAAGGCGTGGGAACTCTTTACCAGAATGACGGCTATACCTGGTCAGAGCAAGAGGCTGTTTTTGGTCAGGCTGCTTTCGGTCAGAATACGCTGGAGTTGGCACTGCCCTTGTCTGTGCTCGGTGAAGTAAGTTCAGGGGATACCATCCCCTTCCAACTTGTACTCAGCGGCACTCCAGCGCTTGTCTTTCCTGCTGAGGCTCCAGGAGTCATTCAATACTTCAGTTTTGAACCACTGACAAGCATTTTGTTGGTTGAAGACCCTGAAGGCGATGATTCCGGTCCAGGCACTTATACTTATCCCACTGACGGCGTCTTCAAAGAGGGCGATTTTGATCTGACCTCATTTGAAGTTGCCAGTGATGGAGCAAATTTGGTCTTTACCTTTGCGGTCAAGGCTCCCATAACCAATGGTTGGGGTTCTCCTTCCGGTTTCTCGGTGCAGACTTTTGACGTGTATATCGACAAAGACCCTGCCTCGGGCACCGGCGCGCGTATGCTCTTACCTGGACGTAACGCAGCTCTGAGTGAATCTGATGGTTGGGAAATCGCTTTATGGGTGGAAGGCTGGACCCCGCAAGTGGTCGTCCCTGACGCTTCCGCGGATAACGCACCGGTCAACTACACCGAAGCCACCAGTGCTATGAAGATTTACGTAGATTCTGGTCGAAACGCTGTAATCGTTAGTGTCCCGACCGAATTCTTTGGCGAAGGTGACCCAACGGATTGGGCTTACGCGGTGGCAGTGCTGGGGCAGGAAGGCTATCCGGCTGATGGGGTTTGGCGGGTGCGCGATGTCAGTATGAAAGCTGAGGCCTATCGCTTTGGCGGCGCGCCAGCCGACAATAACCATACCCGCATCATTGACCTGCTTTTGCCGGGAGATGCTGAAATATCCCAGGCGGATGTTTTGAGTACTTACCCCTCATCCGCTGCACCCATTGATGGCAAAGGTCCGGATGACTTTGCAATCGTCCCTTTGAACTTTGTGTCCAGTAACGAGTAGAAAGTTTTTTTGATCATGAATGAATTTAAGTTAACCACCACTCCAAGAGAAGACGTTGAACTGGTTTTAGATGATGGCCGCATCATCACAGGCAAGCGCGGCGCCAGATTGGAAGATTTTATCAATGTAATCCAGGATCCTGAAACGCCATTGATCGTAGGTGTGATTTTGAACGGATCTTTGCGGGAGCTTACTTTTCCGCTTGAGCAGGATGGAGTCGCCAGCCTGATTACCATGGGTGACGCGGATGGCGGACGGATTTACCGCCGTTCGCTGGTCTTTTTGCTGGAGGCGGCCTTCAAGCGCTGCTTCAAAAACGGCCAAATCAACATCGATCATTCCGTCTCCTCTGGCGGTTATCACTGCCAGGTACATAATTTGGAAGAGTTTGGTCAGGAGGAACTGACCTTGCTTGAAAAAACCATGCGGGAATTAGTGGAAGAAGATATCCCGTTCATCCGTGAGACTGTGCCTTTGGAAGAAGCTGTAGACTACTTCAAGGCGACAGGTGAACAGGATAAAGTCACCTTGCTGAAGTATCGTCAGCGAAAGGATTTGGTGCTTTATCGGGCTAAAGACGTCCGCGATTATCACCACGGCTACATGGTGCCCTCCTCCGGATATTTGCGATGGTTTGAACTTAATTTGGTCAATAAGGGCTTTGTGCTGCGCTTTCCCCGCCGACATGCTCCAAACACGATTGAACCCTTGGGTGAATTTCCAACCTTGCTGAAAACCTTTCAGGAATATGGCGATTGGCTCAACAAACTCGGCATCCCCTCTGTTGGCGCCCTGAATGACGCAATTAAAAGCGGGCACTTCGATGAAGTTGTCTTGGTATCCGAAGCTCTTCAGGAAATCCAAATTTCCGAAATTGCCGATCAAATCTCCGAAGCCAGAGAAAAAATTGAGGTTATCCTGATCGCGGGTCCATCCTCTTCGGGGAAAACAACTTTTTCCAAGCGCTTAAGCATTCAACTGGTAGCCCGGGGCATCAGCCCCTACGCCATGGAGATGGACAATTTCTTTGTAGACCGGGAAAGGACGCCTCTGCTGCCTGATGGCAGCAAGGATTACGAATCACTCAGGGCTTTGGATTTGAAGAGACTCAATCAGGTTGTGCGTGAGCTGGCTGCCGGAAATGAAGTGCAACTGCCTCACTACAACTTCCATACGGGGAGAAGTGAAGAAGGCAAAACCGCGAGGCTGAATAAGGGCGATATGATGATCCTGGAAGGGATCCATGGACTAAACCCAAATTTACTGGGAGATGTTGACCCGGAAAATACTTTCAGGATCTACGTTTCCTGTCTGACGCAACTGAACCTCGACCGCCACAACCGTATCTCCACCACTGATACCCGCATGCTGCGCCGGATCGTCCGGGACGCGCGCGATCGGGGTTACAGCGCAAGCCAGACAATCGCTCGTTGGGAGTCTGTGCGCCAGGGAGAAAAAGTACACATCTTTCCCTACCAGGAAAACGCGGACGTGATGTTCAATTCTGCTTTGGCTTACGAGCTGACCACGCTGAAGCCCCTGGTAGAGCCGCTTTTGCGCCAGGTCAGTTTTGGCACCAAAGAGCATATTGAGGCGAAACGCTTGTTGAAGTTCCTGGAATGGTTCCTGCCTACAACGGCAGAATTTGTTCCAGACAACTCCTTACTGCGGGAATTTATTGGTGGTTCAATCCTGACCGATTTTTCCATGTGGAAAAATTGAACCTCAATTCCTTTTAACTAAAAAAGGTCTGGATTTTTGTCCAGACCTTTTTGCTTAATTTGAGATCAGCCCCCAGCCATTGATTTTTTGATCATTACTGACAGCCTGCGGACTCCTTCACGAATCCGTTCAGGATTGGTGGCGGAGAAGTTCATGCGCATAGTATTTTTCGGGCCGTCAACAGGATAAAAAGCCGTGCCGGGCACATAAGCGACCTTCTCTTCTACAGCCTTGGGGAAGAGCTCCAGGCTGTCGCAACCTTCAGGCAGGCGTAGCCAGAGGAAGAGGCCGCCCTGGGGGACTGTCCAGCTTGTGCCTTCGGGCATGAAATCTTCAAAAGCTTGCAGCATGGCATCGCGACGTTCTTTGTAAACCCTGCGGATGGTGCAGATGTGATCTGGCAGCCACTCTGAGCTGGCTAATTCGTATGCCAAATACTGGTCAAAGGTTGAACTTTGCAGGTCAGCACCTTGTTTAGCCTGAACCATGCGCTTAATGACCTCCGCCGGGCCGATCACCCAACCAATCCGTAAACCGGGGGCAAGGATTTTTGAGAATGTGCTGGTATAGATGACATTCCCGGAAAATTCCGCATCAGCGCAATTGTGATATTTGGCATCCAAAGCTGCAATCGAGGGCAGGTGTTCCCCTTCAAAAAGCAGTTTTCCGTATGGATCATCTTCAATCAAGGGCACGTTGTAATGGCTTGCCTGTTCGATCAACTGCTGCCGGCGTTCCAGGGTCATGGTGACGCCCAGGGGATTATGAAAGTTTGGCAAAACATACATAAACTTTATGTTTTGTTTGATCAGATCTTCAAGTGTCTCTGTCACCAATCCGTCTTCATCCGTATCGGCGGTCACGTAGGTTGGTCCATAGGTGTTCCAGGCTTGGATTGCGCCGAGATAAGTAGGGGATTCGGTCAAGACACGATCGCCGCGGTTGATGAAAATTCGACCAATTAAATCAAGCGCTTGTTGTGATCCCGTGGTGATCATGATGTTGTCTTTTGTGACTTTTAGATTGTATTTGTTGACATCCTGTGCGATCCAATCGCGTAAGGGGTCATAGCCTTCGGTTGTGGCATACTGGAGGGCCTTTTTTCCGTTTTCAGTCAGAATTTTTTCACAGGCAGCTTTAGTTTGCTCTAAAGGAAATAGTTCAGCAGCAGGAAAACCTCCTCCGAAAGAAATCACATCCGGTTGATTGGTTACCTTCAACAGCTCCCGGATAAAAGAGCTTTTCATTCTATTTGTCCGATTAGCGAAACGAAGTTCCCAGGGTGTTGGCATTATTTTTACTCTCCTTTTAGTTGATTGATGCTATTTCATGTAACGACTGACAATAGTTGCAGTGCCAGGCAGTGCTACCCGATCGCCCAGGGTGAGTTGAGCGGGTGGGTTCTGGCGCCAGTTAGGGGCATTCTGGAAGATGAAGATCTTGGTGCCTTCGACTGCGACCTTTTTGTCAACGAAAGCTTGACCGGTGAGATATCCCTGGCTATCGATGGCACAGCTGGTGACTTTGCCGACCATGCGACCTTTCATGTCGCAGACCGGATCTCCGTGATGCGCCATGCGGACCGCTTTTTCGTCGAAAGTAAAGCGGGCTACCACGCCTGTGCGCTCAGCTTCCCGTTTGACAAAGGCTTCCCGGCCGATAAACCAGGCCGAGTTCAACTTGAGGAAAGGCAAAAAGCCGGCTTCGCCAATGGTGAGGTTCAGCTCTCCGCCCATTTCGTGTCCGTAGAGGGGTAAACCAGCTTCTGTGCGCAAGGAATCGCGCGCGCCCAAACCACAGGGAAGCATGCCCAGGGGGGTGCCAGCTTCCATGATGGCTTCCCAGAGCTGCACGGCTTTATCAGGATGCACAAAGAGTTCAAAGGCCATCTTTTCGCCGGTGTAGCCTGTGCGGGAAACGATCGTGTCAACACCAGCTAAGACGCTTTGGCAAATCTGGTTGCGATCGAGCCGGCGGATCTTGCGTTGTTCAGCGGGCTCAGCCAGTTTGAGCAAAATATCCCGGCTGAGTTGCCCTTGTAAAGCAATGTCAACCAGCATGTCTTTGCCTTCTTTTGGATCCTTGAGGTTACGCAGGGTAACAAAGCGGCCAAATATCGTGACCCAGGGTCTTTCACGGTCAACCATAACCTCGCCATCTTTGACAGCATTAAGCCAGGCCCAGTCTTTTTCTTCGTTAGCCGCGTTCACAACCAGGAGATATTTTTCTTTTTCGATGCGGTAAATGATCAGATCGTCGATCACGTTCGCGTCCGGGTCCATGAAATGCGTGTAGACGGATTCGCCAATGTTGCGGAAAAGCACATCATTACCGCAGACAGAATCAAGGAATACGGCAGCGTCCGGACCTTCAGCCAGGAAGACACCCATGTGGGTGACATCAAACAAGCCAGCCGCTTCTCTTACAGCCATATGCTCCGGGACAACAGAGCTATACCAGAGCGGCATCTCCCAACCCGCAAAGGGCGCCATTTTCGCTCCCAGAGCGATGTGGTTATCATAAAGCGGAGTCCGCTTGAGGGGTGGGTCAACCGGTTCAGTCCATTCAAACTCTGGACGGGCATCAAAACTCACGTCTTTTGGCATACCTACAAAGTAAGGTTTGTAGAGATCCACTCTTTCGCCTTCAGGTTGAGCATAAACCGGGTCAGCTTTGTGAATCGAGACGGGACCGGGGATCCTTTGGGTCAGGTCTTCGTCGTAGTAGATAAAACCAGTTGAAAGTCCAACGATCCAAAGGCCAGCCAGGCCAAGTTTCTCTGCAGGAACAGTCAGGTTGAAGCGGTAGGGGTTGATGCAGGTCAGAACACCTTCGATATCCCCTGATGTGGTGTGCATCATGGTTAGTTGGGAATCACCGGGTTTGAGTGATTCAACATCACTGGTTATGGTCAGGTTCAGGAAAGCCCGGACAGTTTCGCCGGTCATTTCAAGCGCGCCTAATTTGGTCCTGGGATGATCCTCAAGGTAGAAGTAATGAGGAAAGCCGTGGAATTGCTCAATTTCGTCGATGCCTGGCTTCGCGTCAGCCATAGCCCTGACCTCGCTGTTGATGCGGATTAGGGTTTCAAAATCAAGCTTGGCTCTGGTCTTGTTACCTGTGCGACCAATCATATGATAAGGAGTGGTCACTTTAAACAAGCGATCAATCATGCCCGCGATCTCACGCATTTCCTTCTCTTTGAAGCCGCGTTGAGTCAGCCAGGTTGTGCCCATGCGGATCCCGGTTGATCGTAAAGCAGATTTGTCTCCGGGAATGGTGTTGCGATTGACCACGATCCCAGCCAAATCCAGGATTCTTGCTCCCAGATCGCCGTTCAGGGGAATGCCGTCAGGGCTCTTGTAAGACTTGCAGTCGATCAAGCACATGTGGCTGTCAGTGCCTCCGTAGGGCACCCTGACACCTAATTGTTTGAATTCTTCTGCCAGAGCTTTGGCGTTTTTGAGGGTCTGATCCTGTAATTCTATGAATTGATTGGTTGAGGCAAGTTTGAAAGTCAGTGCCATCGCAGCGATGGTGTTGACATGAGGTCCGCCTTGTTCACCGGGGAAGACACCTTTATCAATTTGCTCTCCCAGTTCGCGGTCATGGGTGATAATCACCGCGCCGCGGGGACCGCAAAGAGTCTTGTGGGTTGTGAAACTGACAACATCGGCAATGCCAATGGGGGAGGGAACCTTTTTTGCGGCGACCAGGCCGGCAATATGAGAAATGTCGGCTAATAACCAGGCTCCCACCTCGTCCGCGATCTCGCGGAACTTTTGCCAATCCGGAATCCAGGGGTAGGAGGTAAAGCCAGCGATGATCACCTTTGGTTTGGCTTGCTGGGCTAATTTTAGAATTTCATCGTAGTCTAATTGTTCAGTTTTGGGATTAACGTTGTAATGATAGGCATTATAGAAAAGACCGGATCGATTGACAGGCGAACCGTGCGTAAGATGACCACCATGCAAGAGGTCCATGCCCAGAATTGCGTCACCGGGGTTGATCAGGGCAGTGTAAACCGCTGTATTAGCGGGAGCGCCTGAAAGCGGTTGCACGTTGACCCATAAATCGTCCGGGATCAAGTTGTTGGCGGCAAAAAGCTCAGCCGCCCGCCGGCGAGCCAGGGCTTCAACCATGTCTACGTATTCAACGCCCTTGTAATAACGGCCATCGCTGTGACGGCGGTAGCGGCCAAGTTGGCGGGCGTAATCCATGATGGTGTCTTCATCCTGGTAGTGTGTTTCAGGACGCGGGTAACCTTCACCGTAAATATTCGTGAATGGTGAACCCAGCAGATCCCGGACCGCCATGGGGGCGATGCTTTCACTGGGAATCATGATCAGACGCCTGGCCTGACGTTCGGTTTCAAAATCAACCAAACTTTTTACGTTTGGGTCGTACCCCTCAACTGATTTTTTAAACAGATAATCGCTCATGAAATTGCCTCATAAAATGTGAATTTCTCTTCCAGAAGGAGGAGTGGAATGGATTTTGTCAGTGTAAGTTAACTTGGATAGTTTGGGTTGATTTACTATTAAGAACATCACTACAATGCGGGGATTGCAGCCAAAATCAAACAGGATTTCTACGTTACCCATCAAAATCAATTGTACCTTATAACGCCGGACTAAGGTTGCAAAAAGCCGGAATATTTTTAGCCAGTCAGCTGAATTTTTCTCTTCCATGCTGTACTATAATCAAACCATGCCAGAGGAAAAGAAAGAAAAACTGACAGAAGAAGAAATTCTGATCAATAAATCGCGTACCGATCCTGAAGCTTTTGGGCTCTTGTACGAGCGTTATGTTGATAAGATCTTCAATTACGTTTACTTTCGGGTGGGCAGTACTGATGACGCGCAGGATCTGACCGCAAAAGTGTTTTTCAAGGCTCTCAAGAGTATCAGCAGTTACCGCCACATGGGGCTGCCTTTTTCGGCCTGGTTATATCGCATTGCGCACAATTTGGTGGCAAATTACCATCGCGATCGCTCCAAGATGGTTGAAATTTCAATCGAGAATCTGACCATAACCGATACGAGCAAAGCCTCTGCGCCAGAAGTTCAACTCTCAAAGCAGCAGGATAACGCTTATTTGCTCAAACTGATCAACGATCTTTCTCCTCAGAAAAAAGAACTGATCATTCTGAAGTTTGTCCAGAGGCTGTCAAATGAAGAAATCGGACAGATTTTTGGTAAGACTGAAGGCGCGATCAAAAGTTTGTATCACCGCACTTTGTTGGAACTAAAAGATCGGGCCAAAGATGATTCAGATACGCGTAACCTCTAAAAGAGTTTGGGGTTTATTAGACTAAGGAGAAACTTTTTCATGGAAATGGTACGAACATCGAATAATGAGCTGAGTCAGCTTGAAGATCAGATAGCCCAACAGCTCAGTTATCTGACGCCAGACAGCAGGTTTGTAGAGGATTTGCGCGGTCGCTTGGTCTCTTCCCGGGTATTTCAAAGACGCCGCGAGATAGGTGCGATCCTGGTTTCCAGTTTGTCGATTTTTTTCCTGGGAGCCCTTGCCTTTAGTGTGGTGCAATTGGTCAAAAAACAAATCAAGTAGCCAGGCGCTAACAAAATTAAAGAATAAGAGCGTCCGTTAGGACGCTCTTTTGGTACCAGAAAACTTTGAGACCACTCAGTCAGTCAAAGTATCGCGCAGCCATTCGCCAACCAACCAATATTGGAAATCGCGATGGTGATAGGAATCAACCGCGGCGACAACGGCGTAAATTAAGGCTCCAACAGGGATCAGTGTCAGGAAGAGGGCGATAGGAAAGCCGCAAATCCCAATCAGGACAATGCTCAGCGCGGCTGAGAGCGCCCAGGTGATCCCCGCTAAAACACCAGCGCCAACAAAGAAAATCCCTTGGAAAACCAAAGCTTGCAGGCTTTGATAAGCCACGTATTTAGAACGGTCTTTGTAGGCCATATAAATGATCAGAGGCGGCAGGATGCCCAACAAACCCGTAAAAAGATTCAGGAAGACTCCCAGGTGAGCGAACATGGCCAACGTGCCTTCCTCAGAAGGGTCAAGGCTGGGCTGGGGATTGTATTTTGTTTCTGTTGAACCAGTATCGTTCGAATCGATGATAACCGGATCAGGATTAGTGTAATCAATGTGATCAGTCATAACAAAACCTCACTTTCACTTCTTAGTTCAATTATAAACCATGCTGGAAGGCTTTGGATAAATCAGCGCTGACATTTCAGAAGATTGGTATCTGGTCAGGATAAGTTTTGTGGGGCAAAAGTACCCGAAACTTCACTTTTCAAGGAAGACACTTTATTAAATTCAAGAAAATTCGTTTATCAAATAATTCTGTTTTGAGCTTTTTCGGTTCACGGCTGTGATAAAATTTTCCCATGTCTCCTCGAATCGTCTTCATGGGTTCGCCCGAATTTGCTCTGCCAACACTGGAAGAGCTGCACCTCAACTACAATGTTGTGGGTGTTGTCACTCAGCCTGATAGGCCATCCGGGCGGGGCAGGAAGCCTCAGCCATGCGCTGTCAAAATGTTGGCGCAGGAGTTGAAGCTGCCTGTTTTTCAACCCGAATCACTTCGGAAACTCTCAGCAGTGACCGAATTGGCCAAATGGAAACCCGATTTGATCGTAGTGGCAGCTTTTGGACAAATTTTGCCCAAAGCGGTCCTGGAGATGCCAGACAAAGGCTGTCTGAACGTACACGCCTCGCTTTTGCCGCTCTGGCGGGGAGCATCACCCATCCAGGCAGCTATTGCCAATGGCGATGAGCAGACCGGTGTGACCATCATGCAAATGGACGAGGGCATGGACACCGGCAATATTTTGGCTCAAAGACGTGTCCCAATCCGACCCGGCACGACCGCCGCGGAACTCTCAAACCAATTGGCTTACCTTGGAGCGCGCACGCTGATCGAGGTTCTGCCGGCTTATTTGCGAGGAAGCCTGGCTGCGATTCATCAGGATGATTCCAGGAAAAGTTTTGCTCCAAAACTCAGCAAAAAGGATAGCATCCTTGACCTGCACTTGCCGGCCCAAAAGCTGCTCAATCAGATCCATGCCTACCAACCCTGGCCAGGAGCCGTGTTTGATTGGCAGGATAAGCGCATAAAGATCCTTGAAGCGCACGCTCACCCCACCTTTGAGTGTGAATCTGGCGGACATTATCTGGTCAATGGTCTGCCAGCCTTGGGGACAGGCGAGGGCTTGCTGGTTTTGGATTCACTGCAGCCCGAAGGCAAGAAACCAATGGACGGAAAATCCTTCTTAAATGGTCATCCGGATTGGTTGGACTAACTCATTTCAATAAAACAAAAACCAAATCTAATTTTCTTCGCGGAAGAAGGACTGTTTCCACTCGTACAGTTTGTTGAGTGCCTGGATCGGGGTCAGCGCTTCCAGGTCTAAGTTCTTGAAGGCGTCCTTAAGGGGATTGTTTTCCGGGAACAAGCGCAGTTGTTCTTTTTCTTCTTTTAATTCTGGCAAAGTTGTGCCGGAGGTGGCTTCCAGTTGCTTTAAAATTTCATTGGCACGCGATATTACCGAGCTGGGTAAGCCAGCCATTTGAGCTACATGGATGCCGTAAGAGCGGTCTGCCGCACCGGGAACGATTTTGTGCAGAAAGATGACCTGATCATCAGCCTCAGAAACAGCAACGTTATAGTTGCGCACACCCGGGTACAAATCGGCTAATTCGGTGAGTTCGTGGTAGTGGGTCGCGAAAAGCGTGTAGGGTTTGAGCTTGGGGTGGCTGTGCAAGTGTTCGATGATCGACCAGGCAATCGATAACCCATCATAGGTGCTGGTACCCCGACCAATTTCATCCAGGATGAGCAGGCTGCGGGGGGTGGCGTTGTTGAGTATGTTGGCAGTTTCGAGCATTTCCACCATAAAGGTCGATTGCCCTTGATGGATGGCATCCTGAGCGCCAATGCGGGTAAAAACCCGGTCCACGATGCCAATTTCGGCCTTTTCTGCCGGCACAAAACTGCCAATTTGAGCCATCAGGACAATTAGCACCACCTGGCGCAGGAAGGTTGACTTGCCGCTCATGTTTGGGCCGGTGATCAAACGAATAATCTCGCCTGGCTCAAAAATCGTGTCGTTGGCGATATAGCGCTTCTGGCTGGTGATGCGCTCAACAACCGGGTGGCGGCCTTCCAAAATCATGATCCCTTTTTCTTCAGTCAATTTTGGGCGCACATAATTGTTCAACGCCGCCACTTCCGCCAGGGAAAGCAGACAATCCATCTGCGCCAGTTCGCGGGCAAGGTCGAGCAGATTTTGGCTGGACTTGCCTAATTGAGCGCAGACCTGTTTGAAAACTTTCAATTCAATTTCATGGATCTGGGTTTCAGCGTTGAGTACCAGGGATTCATATTCTTTTAGCTCAGGTGTGATATAGCGCTCACTATTGACCAGAGTTTGCTTGCGGATGTATTCCTCCGGGGCTTTGTCAGCCAGCCCGCGTGAAATCTCAATGTAGTAGCCAAAAACCTTATTGAAACCCACGCGCAAGGTCTTGAGACCAGTTCGCTGGCGTTCGGAAGATTCAAGCGAATTGATCCAATCCCGGGCGTGTTTGGAGGAAGAAACGACTTGATCCAATTCCTTCGAGAAACCCTCACGGATCAGGCCGACATTGTTCAGCGTGGCCGGTGGGTCGTCGCTGATGGCGGCATTCAAAAGTTCCAACTCAGGCTCAAAGCCTTGCCAGGTTGCAAGAAGAGGCTGGAGAGCCGGGTGTTCCTGGTCCAATAATGGCAAAAGCTGCGGCAGGACGGTCAAATCTTCCCGCAGGGCAAGCAGATCGTTGGGGCGGGCATTGCCGGAATTGATGCGATTGACCAGTCTTTCGATGTCATGCAACTGCGTAAGCAGCTCAGCAATTTGCTGGCGCTCCACTCCTCTCTCAAAGAAGTAAGTAACTGCCTCAAGGCGTTGCTCTATCATGGATACATCCAGCAGAGGCTTGTTCACCCAGGAGCGCAGCAAGCGTTTGCCTATGGCTGTGTGGGTTTTATCCAGGACTCCCAACAAAGAACCCTCGGTTTTGTTCTCCCTCAGGGTTTCAGTCAGCTCTAAATTGCGCCTCGTTTCCGCGTCCAGCACCATGAAATCCGCTAGGCTGTAGGTGCTGAAGCTCAGTTCCAGCTTCTGCGATCCTTTTTGGGTTTCCTGCAGGAATTTCAACAGCGCGCCTGTAGCTCTCACTGCCAAAGGATAGGGTTTGAGCCCCAGCCCTTCAAGATCAGTAAGGTTGAACTGGCTTTTTATCAGCTCCTGGGCCCGCCCGGGTTCAAAATACCAGTTGGGGATGCGGGTCAGGTTGAAGTCAAGTTTTTGTTTTTCATCTAAAGCGTCTGAAACCAGCACTTCTGCCGGACCGATGCGCTCCAATTCAGCCAAAAGCTGTACCTGAACGTTGGTTTCCGAAAGCTCAGTGGCAGCCAGTTCGCCCGTGCTGATGTCAACATAGGCTAAGCCAGCCTTATTATCTTGCTGAAAAAAACACGCCAGGTAATTGTTTTTGCCGCTGGGCAGCAGATTGGGCTCGACCAAGGTTCCTGGTGTGACCACCCGGATGACCTCGCGCGGGAAAATCCCTTTATCAGGCTGCTCTCCCACTTGTTCACAGATGGCAACGTGGTAGCCTTTTTCAATCAGGCGTCCAAGATAATTGTCGACCGCATGATAAGGGATGCCGGCCATGGGCACCCGTATGCCTTTGGCAACCGGCCGTGAAGTCAGGACGATGTCAAGCACTTCAGCGGCTGTGCGCGCGTCATCATCAAAGGTCTCATAGAAATCACCCAGCCGAAAGAACACGATCGCGTTCGGATATTGCTTTTTGATATCCAAATACTGCTGACGGATGGGTGTGACTGAATCAGGCATGAACCCTACTTCAAATTTTCATTGATATAGGCGGCCACCTGGTCAAGTGCTTCAGCCAATTTTGACGGATCCTTGCCACCTGCCTGAGCCATATCCGGTCGGCCACCGCCACCGCCGCCAACCACCTGAGCTGCCCTTTTGATCAGCTCTCCGGCTTTGAGCCCTCGGGCAATCAAGTCTGGAGTAACAGCAGCGATCAGGATCGGTTTTTCATTAGTAACAGTACCTAAAACGACCACGCCACTGGGGTGTTTTTGGCGGAACTGGTCCGCCAGAGAGCGCAAGGCGTCAATGTCAGCATTTGCAATGATGGCGCTGAGCACCGGTACACCGGCAACTTCCATGACTGAGTCCAATTTCTGTCTAAAGGCCTGATTCGCCACTTCCGTGCGCAGCTGTTCCAGCTCAGAACGGGTATGTTTCAAGTCAGTTTCAAGCGCTTCGACCTTGCCCAAAGCTTCAGCGGGATTGGTCTGCAAGAAGGCAGAGACCGCATTTAAGTGATTGAGCCGTTCACGCGCAAAGCGATAGGCTGCCAGTCCGGTTACCGCTTCGATGCGCCGTACGCCGGCAGCCACAGAAGACTCCGAGATGATGTAAAACGAACCAATTTGGGCGGTGTTGTCCACATGGGTGCCACCGCAGAGCTCATAGGAAATCCTTCCACGCTCATCTGCAACTTCGATTGTCCGGACTGTGGAACCGTATTTCTCCCCAAAGAGCGCGATTGCGCCTTCAGCTTTGGCCTGGTCCAGGGTTTTGGTCGTCTTTAGAACGGGATATTCGTCAGCGATCATCTGGTTAACCAGCGCTTCGATTTTTAGTAGATCAACTTTTGAAACCGCCTGGGGATAGTTGAAGTCAAAACGCATGCGTTCCGGATCAACATAAGATCCGGCCTGATGTAATTTCTCACCCAACACTTTTCGCAAAGCAGCGTGAAGCAAATGGGTACCGGTGTGATTGCGCATAGTCGAACGGCGCGGCTCTTCATCTACTTTAACAACAGCCAGATCATCTACTTTTGGATTGCCAAAGAGAACTTTGCCCTTGTGGACAATTGCCCCGGCAGCCGGGCGCGAAACTGCATCCACCCGAACTTCCCAAAGACCAGCAGGGTCGGAACTGATTTTGCCTGTATCCGCCACCTGACCGCCGGATTCAAGGTAAAGGGGCGTTTTGGCTACCAGGATTTCGACCTGGTCGCCTTCTTTTGCCGAATCAAGCGCTTTGCCGTCCTGGATGATGCTTAAAACCTTGGTATGGGTTTGCATGGAAGAGTAGGGGTCGTGAATTACGCCGTCGGCTTCAAGCAAACCATTCTGCTGCAGTTTGGCAATTTGGTTTTGGTAGAGTTCGGTGTTCAGATTCTGGATTTCAGCAAAAGCGGAACCTTTACCCGAAGCCAGCCGATGGGCTTCCATTGCCTCGAAAAAGCCTGCTTCGTCAACCTTCAGATCAGATTCTGCCAGGATGTCGCGCGTGATTTCAACTGGGAAACCCAGGGTCGCGTAAAGATCAAATGCGCGCTTGCCGTCCAAAGTGCTCTTGTTATCGGCTTCAAGTTCTTCAATATACTCTTGCAATTGAGCAAAACCACTATCCAGCGTTTCGGCAAAGCGTACCTCTTCAGCCGTCAGGGTTTCAGCAATCAATTGCTGGTTGGCCAGTAATTCCGGATAGGCTTGCTGATAATCATTGATCACTATCCGGGCCACTTTTGCCATAAAGGGTTTTGTCAGGTTGATTTTGCGGGCAAAACGGGCAGCCCGGCGGATGATCATGCGGCAGACGTAATTGCGTCCGATATTGCCGGGGATGACCCCGTCCGCGATCAGGAAAGCGGCCGCGCGCACATGATCGGCAATTACCCGATAGGGGGTCAGGTTGTCCTTGCGTTCCTGGTCGGTCTGACCGGCCAGGCGTTGGGTCTCATCCAATAGTGGTTTAAGCAAATCTGTTTCGTAGTTGCCATTGACTCCCTGGATAATCGAGACAATACGCTCGAAGCCCATACCGGTATCGACGTGGCGCTTGGGCAGGGCTTGGAAGTCCGTTGGGGAGGTGCGGTTATATTGGATAAAAACGTTGTTCCAGATCTCCACGATGCGGCTGCAGTCGCCATTGACTTCGCAGTGATGACCGGGGATATCTTTCAAATTGCAGAATTCAGGTCCGAAGTCGTAGTGGATTTCCGTGCAGGGACCACAAGGTCCAGTCTCAGCCATTTCCCAGAAGTTGTCTTTGCGTCCACCCTGAACCAGATGTTCAGGGATGAATCCTGGTTGAGCCAGCCAAACATCCCGGGCTTCTTCATCCGCGGGCAAATCGCCCTGGTCATCCACAAAATAGCTGGCGTAGAGACGCCTGGGGTCAAGCCCCCATTCCTTGGTCAGCAATTCCCAGCTCCAGCTGATGGCTTCTTGTTTGTAATAGTCCCCAAACGACCAGTTGCCCAACATTTCGAAAAAAGTATGGTGAGTGTTGTCGCGCCCAACGGTATCAAGATCGTTGTGTTTACCGGAGACACGCAGGCATTTTTGCGAATCGACCGCCCGGGTATAAGGGCGGGTTTCCGTGCCCAGAAAGACGTCTTTGAACTGCACCATGCCGGCATTGGTGAAAAGCAGGGTGCTGTCGCCGCCCGGCACAAGCGATGCGCTCGGGACGATTGTGTGCCCCCGCTGGGCAAAAAAGTCGAGGAAAGATTGACGAACCTGATTTCCGCTTAGAACCATAACAAAACTCCAAACTTGGTTTGATTTAACTTAAAAATTATACTTGATAACGCCAGACAAAACCCTTCGTGTGATAAGGACGGTCTTCGATTTTACGATTAGTTTGGTCAACCAACAAAACTCAAAGTAGTCCTCGATCTCGAAACATCAGTTCCCTGACAACAACTCCCTTGTCCTGGTTTTATGGTTATTCCCCGGAAAAAACCTCCTGCTTCATCCATGGCCTTCTTTGCTCTGCTTTCTTTGTGAGCCCATTACAGTGATAGAATTACAAATTATCCTGCCATGTCGATTTTGCGTAGAATCTCCTTCTCACTCTTTCGTTCTGTAATTACCCTGATTCTAATTACAGCAGCCCTCTACGCCACGGTCATGCTTACCCCACCGGAAACACTTGCTTCCCTTTACATGCCTAAAAGAACTTCCCCACGCATGACAGAGGAGATGTACGCGGAGCTGCTTCAGGATATGATCGAGAAGTATCACCTCGATGATCCTTTCCCTGTGCAATATGCCTATTGGGCAGGCAACCTGCTACGAGGGAATTGGGGTTACAGCCCCAATTTACAGGAAGATGTTTTTGTAGGTCTGCTTCGCCGCCTTCCTGCAACGTTGGAACTCACATTTTATGCCATGTTGATCTACTTTCCTTTGGGAGTTCTTAGTGGGGTTTTAGCGGGCACCAGGAAAAAAGGCATATTTGATCGATTATTCAGATCAACCGCTTTTGTAGCCACATCCTTAACACCGATGATTTTAGCGATCATCATGATCGTGGTTTTCTATATTACTCTGCGTTGGTTTGCTCCTGGACGCCTGGGTACCGCCTTTGCGCCGTTGATCGCGGCTGAAAATTTTAAATCCTATACTGGTTTTCTGACAATTGATGGCTTGTTAAATAAAAATCCAAAACTTTCGCTGGATGCATTTCGCCATCTGGCTATGCCTGTGCTTACATTGGTGTTTGCTCAATGGGCTATTCTTGGGCGGATCACAAGGGCCTCGATTATCGAAGAAAGCCAAAAGGATTACATCACTGCCGGAAGAGCTATGGGTTTACGCGAGTGGACCCTATCCTGGCGTTACGCCTTGGGGAACGCTGCAGCACCGGCTCTGACCCACACCATGCTCACGGCGGCTTCCTTGATGACGAATGTTTTTGTCGTAGAAATTATCTTCAATTACCCGGGTCTTTCCACGGTCGGCGTGAAGAGCCTGGCCTTCATCCCGGACGCGCCCAGCGCGATGGGTTTCGCGATTTACAGTACCGTTCTTGTTTTAGCCCTGACGACCCTGTTGGATCTACTTAAAGCTGTTGTGGATCCTCGCTTGAGGGAGAATTTCTAAATGGGCATCACCAGAAAATTTTTATCGCACTGGCAGAACTGGCTTGGTTTGATCATCGTCACAGCCTTCGTATTAACCGCGCTTTTTGCTCCATTGCTTTCTCCAATGGATCCTGAAGGGCAAGATAAGGTTGTTCAAACCTATGTACGCGTACCCCAGCCACCTGGTCCTGGAATGCCTTTGGGTACCTTACCAGACCAGTCCAGTGTTTATGACGCACTTATCTGGGGAACTCGCGATGCTCTCAAATTTGGTGTCGGGGTGACTTTGGTAATTTTCTTTGTTGGGACATTAATAGGAACGCTTGCTGCCTTTTTGGGTGGGACCTCGAACTCTCTATTAATGTGGACCAGCGATATTTTCCTGGCATTTCCTGTTATTGCGGGAGTGGTTTTTTTCAATCAACTTAGCAACTCGATGCTTGTTAACCTGGTAAGTACATCGGATTTTGCCGGTTTTCCTCTGGATTACCTGGAAAAATGGGGATATTTAAAAGATTTCTATCCACTTCTTAACCCATTATTGAAGCTTAACCCCGCAGCTGTCACTTTTGCCCTGTTTTTATGGGTACCTTATGCTCGTGTGATGAATGCTTCGGTGATGCGACTTAAGCAGGTTGAATATGTACTGGCGGCACAAGTCTCCGGAGTCAAAAATTACCGTGTGGTCTTCCGCCATCTGATTCCTAACGCGATCGCGCCGGTGTTGGTTATGGCTGCCAAGGATGTCGGGGCGTTGGTTGTGCTGCAGACCACTTTTTCATTTATTGGATTAGGGCATTCCACTCCCTGGGCTTCAGCTTTGCTTTCAGGTCGAGATTGGATTTACTCTCCCAAGGGGATAATTACGTACTGGTGGGTTTTCCTCCCAGTTACTGTTGCCTTGATCCTGTTTGGCATTGGATGGAATTTGCTTGGAGATGGGCTGATAGATGCCATCAATCCCAGGTCAGACCAAAAATAATTGTTTCAGTTCAATTTTTCAACCAGAAACCCCGGTAGGTTCCCGGAATAATTCTTGAAACAATGTGATGTTTTAACCAAGGCTCTTATGGTTTGGAGCTTATGCTGGAGTAAGTCCGCGCCAGGTTTGCGTTGGTAAGAGGGTATAAGGTGGCCTCATTCCGGCCTACGAAAGAATTAAACGAAAGGCGGAATGGCGTTTTTGCCCGCCACTCCGCCGATAGTTCTGATTGCGCTGGTCTCATGACCGGGCGCACCCATCTGCAGATTGTTAAAACTCAGCAAAGATCAATATAATCGAAATTCGCTTCTTTCTTCGTCAAAGACTTCCCGATCCAAAACGTGTGTGGTGGGGACAAAGTTCATAAATCCACGCGTGATTACCAGGCTGCTGGTTTTGGCCCCGCCCGGGAAGAAGCTAACGCCTTCCAAAACGGCTTTTGAAGTGGTCATGATGGGTGTGACCGCCGTGGCGCAGAAAACCAAATCATCAGCCGGAGCAAGGTCATCCTGGGTGTAAACCTCGCCAAGTCTCACGCCCATGTTGAGCAAGCGTTCTTTGTCGGCTTCATTTTTGGGCTTGAAGATGGCCTGCATCTTCCCTCCCAGCAACTTTACCGCGGCAGCCGCTATAACACCTTCCGGAGCTGCTCCGATACCCATGACAGCATGCACGCCAACGCCCTTGAAGCAGCTGAACACGCAGGGCATCAGGTCTCCGTCCATGATCAACCTCACTCGCGCTCCAGTTGAGCGCAGCCTGGAGATCAATTCCTCGTTTCGGGGTCGGTCCAAAACCGTTATGGTGAGTTCAGCTTTGTCCCGCCGTTTGAGTGCCTTGGCAAGGCGATTGACATTTTCTTCTGGTGAAAGGCGGATATCCACGTAATCAGCAGCATCTTTGCCTACACAGAGCTTATCCATGTACGTATCCGAAGCTTGGGTCAGCCCACCGCGGGGAGCCGCAGCCAGAACACAGACCGCGCCTGAATTCAGGTTAGCGGTTGCGTTGGTGTTTTCCAGGGGGTCAACGGCGATGTCGATGTTCAGATTGCCTTTTCCCAATTTTTCGCCAATAAAAAGCATGGGCGCGTCGTCCCGTTCCCCCTCTCCAATTTTTATTTCACTTGATATTCCCGGGATGCGATTCAAAGCTTCCCTCATGGCATCCACAGCTGCCGCGTCAGCCAAATTTTTATCCCCATGTCCAGCAGCTCTCGCGGCAGCCATGGCCGCGTTTTCGGTCACTTCCAATAATTGCCAGGAAAGACTCTTATATAACGCTTTCAGATCGCCTGAGTTTTTTTCTTCAGCCATTACTCTCCTTTTATTAATGACAATAGTATCCAAGCTTTCCAGTCAGTTATCCTAAAATTTTCCTTATCAGCAGCCACCTTTCCAATTCAAATGTTAATAATTGTTAGTTACGCCCATTATACTAGCAGGAAGGGGTATGCTCCGAAGAAGATTTAGGAAAATTAAGTTCTTGAGTTTGATTAACAAAAAGGAATGCTACAAAATTTTTGTAGCATTCCTTATGTAAATTATTTGTGCCTACTAAGCAAAATGCATGCTTTTATTGATGTAAATACATCACTGCTTTGCAAGCGGCATTAACGATCGGGTATGCAATAGGTGAGGAGGTTAAGGCGGGGTGGGTGCCCATCTGGAACATAACCATTTCATCAGCAGTCATGTGGTGCATAATGCAGGCGCTGAGGACATTGATCATTTCACCTACGGATTTGCCACCAGAGATTGAACCACCTAACAAAACGCCGTTTTCCTTCCCAAAAACCAGTTTCACCTTGGTGAGAGTCGAGTTGGGCATGCCGCCTGGATGAGTGTCAGGTGATTCGGCTTTGCCTACGACCACATTCATGCCAAGTTGCTTTGCCTGGCGTTCGGTCAGACCGGCTACCGCAAAAGCGCGTCCATTAACTATGGTTGAGAAAACGCTGATGGCACCGCAGTTGCTGTGCACTGGCGAGTAGAGGTTCGCTCCGGCAATTCGAGCTTCAGCTGTGGCGATGGAAGCCAGCATGGTATTAACGGGTCTGCCGGTAAAGAAGGAGTGCTTTTCAGCGCAGTCACCGCAAGCGTAAACATCAGGATCGGTATAAGTGCGCATGTGAGCGTCAACCCTGATAGTTCCGTTAAAACCGAGCTCGATGCCGCTTTGTTTTGCCAATTCCGCATTTGGTTTGGCACCAATTCCAAGAATTACCATATCGGCTTTGATCTCGGTACCATCCGCCAGGAGGACACCGCTTACCTTATCGTTACCAAGAATGGTCTGCGCTTTACTGTTGGTCAGAACTTTGACACCAGTTTCACTCAGTTTTTCCTGGGCTTCAGCACAGAATTCATCATCTAAAGCCATTTGCAGACACTGGGGTAGGGCTTCCAGGATGGTGACATTGATATCGCGGCCTTTGCGGCATTCATCCGCAAATTCAACGCCGATAAATCCACCGCCGATAATGACTAAATCCTTGACGTTGATCATTTCATCATATACTTTGGAGAGATAATCAAAATCTTTCCAAATTGCGTAGACATTTTTCTTGTCGATGCCAGGAATTGGAGGCACGATTGGCATGGAACCAGTCGCAAATACGAGTTTTTCATATTTGATCGGTTCACCATCTTTTAAGGTTACGATTTTGTTTTCACGGTCTACATCGACCGCTTCATCCTTGATCAACTCAATTTGGTTGTTCTCAAGTAATCCATCGGGGATGACGTTAAACTGAGGACCACCAACAGTACCGTAGATATAAGGAATACCGCACGGGATCAAGATCGTCCCTTCCTTGCGCACAACAACCACTTTCTTATCAGGGTAATGCCGCCTGCAGCTGATTCCAGCAGTGATACCAGACAAACCGCCTAGAACTAAAACATCAGTTTCCTTCATAATTGCCTCCATTTTGATTTTTTTAGTATTAATGGTTATTAGTCCACTAAAATGTTGATTTTATTTTAAACCCAAAACTTGAAAATTTGATAAGTAATTTCAGAATTTCGAGAAAAAAATTGGGTTCTCGCGTTCTTGTAGGACTAAATGGTGGTTTTTCGTCACTTTGCCAAAGGTTTGCTTGAATAACACGAATAGCACCACCAACGTTTGCGTAGTCAGCTGGTCTTGCCGGAGTCAGTCCGTGTCAGGTGAAAATGAGACCAAGAATATAGGGCGGTCTCATTCTGGCCTACAAAAGAATTAAGTTATATTTTGGACGGATTTGTGTAGCTTGAATTTTTAATCCATTGTTTGTCGATAAGACAAAGCGCGCTGCAATGTGTTTTGATCAGCGTACTCGATATCCCCACCCACAGGCAAGCCTCGTGCCAGGCGGGTGACCTTTATCCCCAGGTGGGCAATACGCTGCTTTAGATAGAGAGCAGTCGCGTCCCCTTCCATGGAAGGGTTGGTGGCGATGATAACTTCTTTGGTCTCGCCCTTGTTCAAACGCTCCAGCAAGGGGAAAATATTGATTTGGTCAGGTCCGATGCCTTCGATAGGGGAGAGCACACCCATCAATACGTGATACTTACCCTGGTAGGAGCCAGTCCTCTCAATCGCTAAAACGTCCAGAGGTTCTTCTACCACGCATATGATCTCATCGCTTCGATTTGGGGAGGAACATATTTCGCACAGGTCTTCCCCAGCCAGCGTGATATTGAAACACTGCTTGCACTGGGAAGTGTCCTTTTTGAGCGCTTCAATCGCCTCAGCCAGATCGAGCGAGAGTGTTTCAGGTGCTTTCAGCAGAAAAAAAGCCAGGCGCGAGGCAGATTTTGGGCCAATGCCTGGCAGCCGTGAGAACGCGTCGATCAAATTCTGGACTGGATCGGGAATGGAGCGCATTTTCAGCGACCCATTCCGAAACCGGAAAGCATGTTAGTAAAGGGAGCCATTTTGTCGTCTGAGAGTTTACGGGAGCTTTCCAGAGCCTTGTTGACGGCAGTCAGTACCAAATCCTGCAGCATTTCAGCATCAGCGTCTTCCAGCAGATCAGGGGCGATGCTGACGCCTTTACAGACTTGATCTCCGCTCATGGTGACAGAGACTGCTCCCCCGCCAACGCTTTCGGTAATGGTTTCATCGGCCAGTTCAGCCTGTGTTTCCGCCATTTGTTCTTGCAGTTTGGCGAGTTGAGACATCATATTGCTTTGACCTTTGCCCCCTCCAGAGGGTCCGCGATAACCTTTAGCCATTTTTTATTCCTTTCCTGCCTGGGTCGGATCACTTTCAAGCAGTTCTCCGTTCAGTTCGTTGATTGCGTAATCGACCAGGTCGATTTCCTTATTTTTCTCTTTGGTGTCCAGATTGACTTTTTGATCTCCAACCGTACATATAAGCCGGATATCCTGACCAAAAACCTTGCTCAGCATGAAATTGACCAGTTTGCTGGCTTTTTCTTCCATGATGCGTTCCCGCAGGATCTCACTGTCAAAGTTGAGCACGATAGTATCACCACTGGCTTTGATCAATTTACCAGAATTGACTACCGCGGCAGTAATCCGGTTTTTGGAACCGACAGCTCTTTTGATCCGATCCCACTGCGAGAGCGCCAGCTCAAGTGTCAAGGGGGTGCCTGGAGCAAATGTTGAGGTTTCTTCGACGGGTTCGCTTTCTTTTTTCACGCGTTCCACCTTTTTTGCATCCACTCCTTTGACACCGTTTTCAGTTTTTGAATCAAGTTTGGATGGGGAGTTTACCGGAGCTTCGGCTTGGGCTGCTGCTGTTGGCTGCGTCCGGAACATGGAAGCTGCCAAAGCGAGTTCCAGCCCCAGGCCGGGGTGCCAGTTGGCTTTCAAATCAGTGGATGCGTCTGAAAAAGCAGTGATGATTTCAATCAGTTTTGTGGTTTCAAAATTTGCCGATTGTTGGGTCATTTTCTCGCGATCTTCAGGGGTCAGTTCAAGATCCTGGCCGGCCTGCAGCTTGATGATCAACAAATCACGCAGATAATCGACGATTTGACGGGCGTATTGGCGCGCGTCGGTACCTCCGTCAAGCGCTTTGTGGATAATTTTGAGCCCCCGGCCGCTGTTTTCTGCCTGGATTGCATCAACCAGCTCAATAACGGACTGGTTGGTTGCCGTGCCGAGCACTTCCTGGGCGATTTTTAAGGTCACCTTTTTGGATATGGAAGAAAGTTGGTCCACCAGAGAAATCGCATCGCGCATAGAACCAGTCGCTTGGCGGGCTATCAAGCTGAGCGCTTCAGGCTCGATCTTGATTTTCTCTTTTTTTGTCAATTCACCAAGTTTTTCGATGATGATCGGGACCGAGATCCGCCTGAATTCGTGTCGTTGACATCTGGAAAGGACGGTAGCTGGAATTTTGTGGATTTCAGTCGTACAAAGGATGAAAATCACGTGAGAAGGCGGCTCTTCCAGGGTTTTTAGCAACGCGTTGAAGGCCGAGGTTGAGAGCATGTGCACTTCATCGATGATGTAGACCTTGAAACTGCCCTGGGAGGGCGCGAAATTGATTTTATCGCGCAGTTCGCGCACATCGTCCACGCTGGTGTTGGAAGCCGCGTCAATTTCGATCAAATCCAAAAAGCGGCCTTCATTGACAGCCAGACAATTCTCGCACTTGTTGCAGGGTTGCTTGGTCTTGTCCGGGTCAAGGCAGTTGACCGCTTTGGCCAGCAGTCGGGCGCTTGAGGTTTTGCCAGTGCCCTTGGGTCCGCTGAAGAGGTAAGCGTGGGCTACCCGATCGGTGGCAATCGCGTTGCGCAGGGTTTGCACAATGTGATCCTGACCTACAACTTCTTCCCAAAGAGCGGGACGCCAAACGCGGTAAAAAGCTTGAGACATAATTTATCCTTAAGGTACCTGCCAGGCTGCCTGCAGTTGTCCGGCCTGGTCAACCAGATGAATTTCATCACCGGAGTTCCAGAGCGCCTGGTCTGAATTCCAATATAACTCGATTACTGAATCGACGCCGTGCTTCGAGTAGAGCCGCACCGCACCGTTTTTGTTTAAATTAAGGTAGGGAAGATTGAATTTTTCCCCCGATAGGGAAGAAATTGACCATCCATTCAGATTGACGCTGGTGTCACTTTGATTTCTGATGAGGATGTATTCAACATTCAAGTCGCCAGCCCCAAAAACCCCTTCAATCGATAAGAGGCTGTCCTCTGCGATTGTTGCTGAAACAGCTGTCGCTTCTGATTGGGCAGTGGGTTGACTGGCCAAGGTGGCAGCGGATGTTGGCTTGGGTTGAAAAACCGACTGGTCATTACGCTGTTGCCAGAACCAAAGCACGGCCAGCATCGCCGCCGCGGAGACAATGATGTTGAGCACCAAAAACGGAAAGGTCTTTTTCCAAAACTTCATAATTTTCTGCTGCTAATCATAGCATAAAACGCTTGAAAGTCCGACTTTCAATGGACTTGTAGAGCCAGATAAACAGGAAATAAAACTTAAAAATTCAAGGAAAAAACCTTAACAAAATCATAACAAGAAATTCAACTTGTTTTAACTAACGCGGGTTAATATAATTCAAGTTCGCGTGACCATTGTTTCTCTCCTTTCAAATTGCGCGAACAGGATCGGATTGTGAAAATACAATTAGTAGATCAAAACTAAAACAGCCGCAGGTGAGGCGGCTGTTTTAGTTTAAAGTGCTACATTTACAGTCTTTTTATCAGGTAATCAGTTCATTCAGTATTTGCCCCAAATCGCCCTGCAAGACAGAGCTGGCAATCGAATCATAGGGCGTGGGATCACGATTGATCAGGATCAGGTTTTTTCCCCGGAAATAATGGATCAGTCCAGCAGCCGGGTAAACAAGCAGTGAAGTGCCGCCAATGATCATCAGCTCTGCCTGGCTAATAGCCCTCTGCGCTTGCTCGATCAACCCTTCATCCAGCAATTCCCCATAAAGGACAACATCAGGACGGATCAAACCATTGCAGACCGGGCAGCGCGGCACTTCGCTCAATTCCCAAACCAAATCAGCGGGGTAATCACGTCCGCATTTCAGGCAATAAAAGCGCTCCATATTTCCATGGATTTCAAGCACATTTCTTGAACCAGCTTTTTGATGCAGCCCATCGATATTCTGAGTGATGACGGTCGTGCTCGGCTTGGCAGCCTCCAGCCTGGCCAGGCTAAAATGGGCTTGGTTTGGTTTAGCCTTGGGGTAATGCAGGTTTTCGCGCAGATAAGCATAAAATTCTTCAGGATGGCCGACCATGAAATGGTAACTTAGCAGCGTTTCAGGGGTGTATTTGGTTTGACGCTCTTGGTTATATAGACCAGTGGCAGAACGAAAATCCGGGATCCCCGAAGCGGTCGA
>Ga0209312_1000374_pt1 | contig 43905 bp, 34 predicted proteins | sample BioC13SIPDNA_4_FD_185744 | JGI IMG/M metagenome (GOLD analysis project Ga0209312, IMG submission 185744) | Anaerobic biogas reactor microbial communites from Washington, USA - Biogas_R1_B C13 SIP DNA (SPAdes) (version 2) | ecosystem: Engineered > Bioreactor > Anaerobic > Unclassified | place... | reverse complement strand
CCCCACGATGATCCGGAGCTGGTGGCGGGCGTGGGGGCAGAACGAGTTCCCCTTCCTTTTCGTGCAGTTGGCCAATTTCCTGAAGGTCAAGGAAGAGCCGGGCGAGAGCGAGTGGGCCGAGTTGCGCGAGGCCCAATCGATGACCCTGACACTACCAAAGACCGGCATGGCCGTCATCATCGACATCGGCGAGGCCAACGACATCCACCCCAGGAACAAGCAGGACGTGGGCGACCGCCTGGCGCTGTGGGCGCTGGCCAGGACCTATTTCAAGGATGTGGTCTACTCCGGACCGCTGTATTCGTTCATGAACGTTCGGGGCTCGGAGATCGTGCTGCATTTCGAGCACGTTGACGGCGGCCTGGTCGCCAAAGGCGGCGAGCCGCTGAAGGGCTTCGCCATCGCGGGGGCCGACCGGAAATTCGTCTGGGCCGAGGCACAAATCGAGGGCGAAACGGTGGTGGTACGCAGCGACAAGGTCGCCGAACCGGTGGCAGTCCGGTACGCCTGGGCAGACAACCCCGTGTGCAATCTCTACAATGCGGCGGGGCTTCCGGCCTCGCCCTTCCGCACGGACGGCTGGCCGGGCATCACCGTCAACAACAAGTAGCGGGCCCTGCCAGGCAGGATCGTCCGCCGGTATGGCATTTACGGTCTCATCTGAATTCGAGGACATGGAGAATGAACAGTCACGTGTGGCCCCGCATGGGAAGAAAACTCGCCGTCGGCACGACGGCGTTGCTGCTGACAATGGTCGCGATCGCCTCGGCCGACATCCGGCTGCCGGCCGTCATCGGCGACAATATGGTGCTTCAACAGGGCAAGGAGGTGGCGATCTGGGGCTGGGCCGATCCCGGCGAGCAGGTTCGCCTGCGTCTGAGTTGGGATGGCGAAGAACAGAGGACCGACGCAGACGGCAACGGCCAGTGGTTTTTCACGATCGCGTCTCCACCGGCCGGCGGCCCGTATGAAATGACGCTTTCCGGGAAGAACACCGTTCGCATTGGGAACGTGGCGTCGGGGGAGGTATGGGTCTGCTCGGGTCAGTCCAACATGGAATGGCCGCTCCACTCGGCCGCAAACGGGTCGCAGGAGGTCGCTGCGGCCGACTATCCAAACATCCGGCTGTTCACCGTCCAGAAGAAGATCGCCGACACGCCCCAGGACGACTGTACCGGACAATGGAGCCCGTGCTCACCCGAGACGGCCCCGGGCTTCTCGGCGGTTGGGTATTTCTTCGGCAGGCACCTGCACAGGGAACTGAACGTTCCCATCGGCCTGATCAACACCAGTTGGGGCGGCACTGTCGCCGAGGCCTGGACCAGTGCCAACGCGCTTGAGACGATGCCGGAGTTCAAGGCCCAGATGAACCAGATCGCCCGAGCCAAGGCCGATCCCGACGGGTCGCTGAAGACTTACCGCGAGGAACTGGCCCAGTGGCAGAAGAAGATCGAATCGGCCGGGGCAGAGGGCGCCGGCTGCATCAAGCCGGGTTTCGACGATTCGACCTGGCAGCAGATGGGACTGCCCGTGCTCTGGGAGCAGGCGGGCCTGGCGGACTTCGATGGGCTGGTCTGGTTCCGAAAGACCGTCACAATCCCCGATTCCTGGGCGGGCAAGGAATTGACGCTCGACCTGGGCCCGATCGACGACATGGACACCACATGGTTCAATGGCGTAAAGGTTGGCGGACACAATGAGTCCGGGCAGTGGCAGGTTGCCCGCCGATACAAGGTGCCGGCGGACCTCGTCAGAGCTGGGCGCAACATAATCGTGGTCCAGGTACTCGACACCGGGGGCGGCGGCGGGATCTACGGGCAGGCCGAGCAGATGAATCTCCGGCAGGCGGGCACTGACGACGCCGTCTCGCTGGCCGGCACGTGGCGATACAAGGTGGGCTACGACCTCGCGTCCATGCCGCCTCAACCGCAGCCGCCCGTGTGGGTCAACAACCCGAACGCGCCGACGGCCCTGTACAACGGTATGATCGCGCCGCTGATCCCGCTGGGGATTCGCGGCGCCATCTGGTACCAGGGCGAATCGAACGCCGGCCGGGCCTACCAGTACCGCGAGCTGTTCCCCACGATGATCTCGAACTGGCGAGAGGATTGGGGACAGGGCCCCTTCCCGTTCCTTTTCGTCCAACTGGCCAACTTCATGGCCACCCAGCCCGAGCCGGGCGACTGCGCCTGGGCGGAACTGCGCGAGGCCCAGACGATGACCCTGGCGCTGGAGAACACGGGCATGGCGGTCATCATCGACATTGGCGAAGCCAACGACATCCATCCGAGGAACAAACAGGACGTGGGCAAGCGTCTGGCGCTGTGGGCGCTGGCCAAGATCCACGGCAAGGCGATCGCCTGGTCCGGGCCCCTCTACAGGTCCATGAAGGTCGATGGCGACGAGATCGTTCTGCACTTCGACCACGTCAACGGCGGTCTGGTGGCCGAGGGCGAGCCGCTGAAGGGTTTTGCCGTCGCCGGGGCCGACCGCAAATTCGTCTGGGCCGACGCCAGAATCGACGGCAGCACAGTCGTGGTGCGCAGCGACAAGGTCGCTCGACCCGTAGCGGTTCGCTACGCCTGGGCCGACAATCCGGTGTGCAACCTGTACAACGGCGCGGGCCTGCCGGCCTCGCCCTTCCGAACGGACGACTGGCCGGGGATCACCGCCGGCAAGAAGTAGTCGGCACTCGTCGAACAGTGTGCAGGTCCAAAGACCCTGAAGGCTGGGGCCTCGGCGCCGGGGGTGGTTTCTGCGCCCACAGACCCATGCAACGTCTGGCCCGATAACCCCGACTCCAATACCCACGTCACGACCCCTCAGGACGCACCGAACGTCCGCAACCGGCGCCAAAGCTGGCGACGACGGCGGCGAAATGACGATATTCCCTCGAAGGAGCCCGTTGGGAATGTCGATGAACCAGATGAGCATGGCAGAAGGTGTTGTTGAGATCGCTGAGCCCGTGAAACGTCTGACGCTTCCGAAGAATCGAAGACTGGTGAGCAACCGCCAGTTCAAGGCCGTCCTGGACCGCCGCCGGCGTGCCGGCGACGCCTTGCTGACGCTGTGGGTGGCTGAGAATCGGTGCGGCCATGCCCGCCTCGGCGTCTCGGTGGGCAAGTCGTGCGGCAACGCGGTCGTCCGCAATCGTCTGAAGCGGCTGATGCGCGAGGCATTTCGGCTCAGTCAGGAACAGGTTCCCGCCGGGTATGACTACGTGCTGATGATCTCGGCTGGGATGGCAAGGAAACTGAAGCACCCGAAACACGGCCCGGAAACCGTCCGCTCCCTGACGCGGCAGAAGGTCCAGACCTCGCTGCTGGCGCTGGCAAGGACCTGTTTCGAGACGGATTCGGCCGGTCGGAGCCGGCCCCAGTCGAACGGGCCGCAGCACGGATCCGCACAATGATCGGGAACACGCCGTGACGGAAGACGCGAAACTGATGTCGATCGGACAGGCCGCAGAAAAGGCTGGTATTTCGCGCCAGTCCCTGCAATACTACTTGATGGTTGGACTGCTGGAACCGACGCAGACCGCCTCGAGCGGCAGGCGGCTGTTCGATCGGGAGGCGGTGGATCGCATTCGCCTGATCAAGAAGCTCAATGACAGCGGCTATCCCCTCCGAGCGATTCGGGAACTGTTCATGGAAGGCCGAACGGATTTGAAAGGAAGCAGCGGTGAGTGACTACGAATCCGCCCAGAGGCGGCGTGACGTCATTGTCGGCATCTTCGTCATCGTGGGCCTGGGCGCCTTAGGGTGGATGATCTTCAAATTCGGGGATCTGCCCACAACCGTCAGCCGGATGAAATCCTTCCAGGTCTTCGTGAAGTTCCCCAGCGCCCCCGGCGTGCAGAAGGACACGCCGGTGCGATTCTGCGGCTATCAGATCGGCAGGGTCACTACCGTCATGGCCCCGAGAATCCTCCAAGACCTTCACACAGGCAGGGAGTATCATCAGACCCTCGTCGTCCTGAGCATCGACAGAAACTACACGGACATCCCCTCGAACGTGGACGCCAAACTCATGACGCGGGGGCTGGGCAGCAGCTACATCGAATTGAAGGTCGATCCGGAGAAGCTCCCGGCCCCGCCGCTGGACCCGAGCCGCCCGGAGACCGCCTTCCTGACCGAGGGATTGACGCTGCAGGGCTCCACTGGACTGACCAGTGAGTTCTTCCCGGAGGAGAGCCAGAGGAAGCTGAACGAACTCGTCGACGGCATCGGCGCATTCATCGGCAACGCCAACGACATCATCGGCGATCCGGACAACAAAGGAAACATCAAGGCGACCCTCGCCCATATGTCCACGGCCACCGAGAACATCTCCGTCGCGATGGCGCGGGCCACAGAGATGATGGATAGCGCCGAGAAGACGCTTGCCGAATACCGGGACCTGGCGCAGACGGGCACGGCAACACTCAAGAGCGCCGACGCCAAGGCCGAACAACTCGTCGCCGCCCTGGTCAACACCAGCGCCGACATCAGCAAGGCCATCTCGCAACTGCGGCTGGCGATGGAAAAAGTCAACGCCGGCCAGGGCACCGCCGGACGACTCGTCACCGATGGACGCCTTTACGAGAAGCTCCTCGAAAGCACCGAGCAGTTGAACGTCCTGCTGAAGAACTTCAAGGAGCTGGTCGACAAGGTCAGCGAGAAAGGCCTCCGCTCGATCTACTGATCGGGCAGCAGTCTGCCAGGCACCGATCACTGCAATGCCCGGAAGGTGTACGGATCCTGTTTGCCTGGCGACCGCAGCCAAGATATGATGTCCCATACGCACGGCCAGGATATGGTGGCGGCAGGAGACGATGGGACAGGAACAAGAACACTGGGTATATCTCGCCGCGTCGGATCGCCACGCGGCGGCCCGGGCCAATCGGCGGATGCAGACGATGTTGTTCGCAATCCTCGCATCGTTTGTGACGGTCGGCTGCTGGGCATGGTGGGGCAATCAGCCGGATAGCACCCGGCCGGGACTGGCGCTGGTCGCGACGCTCTGGACGGGCGGGATGCTGGTGTCAATGCTCTGCTTCTGCGTACGCGGCATGGTCAAAGGCGGCGAAGCCGCAATCGGCGCCGACTTCCTCACCGCCAGTATGTCCGCCTCCGGTCCCGGTATGACCATCGTCGAGTACAAAGACATTCGCGCCGTCAGCATCGGTCTGTCGAAGGATCGCATCGTCGAGATCGGCATCCGCATGGGAGGCCTCACGATGCTTTCCATCCAACACGTGCAAGACCCGGCAATCGCCGTCCGTGCGATCTTCGAATGGGGTCCCACTCACGTCAAGTGGCGCCGCTTGCGCTGGCCCTGGACGAGACTGACCCGCGATGAGGTCCGCGCCCTGATCGACCGGGCCGACCTGCCAAACATGGACGCGCTGCTGCCGCCGGGGGCCAGATGGGCCCGCGTAGATGACGTGTTTGTCCGCGATGCCAAGGGACGTCTGTCTGTCGGCGAATCGCCCCGAAGCGTTTCCATGGTGAGCCGCCGCTCGGCGACAGACTCCGGCGCCCCATAGGCCCCGCGCCGCTTTGCACGCGCAACAGCAATCCGACGACAGCGTCCCTCCTGTCCGCGGATAATGCGGGCAGGCGTAACGAGGAGGCTGTCGATGGTCTCGGGTGACATGGACACGGAGAGGACCGATCCCACGCCGCTACACCGTCTCCTCGGAGAAGTGGACGTAGGTGAAGCACTCGGGGATGTGGGAGTCGTAGACGCCGTGGGTGTTGAACGACCAGCCGACGGACGGATCGGTCAGGCGGCCATTGTAGCGCAGGGCCTCGAAGCGGGAGAAGTCCATTCGCCAGATGTCGCCGTCCCTGGGGGGCAGGCGGCGGCCCTGGGCCAGCGTCTTCATCCCCGACCAGGGAAAGGCCAGCTCGACGGTCCAGCCCCGATCGACGGTGCTGCTGTCGTTCAGCTTGCCGTCGACGTGGACCGCGGACTGGAGGCCGGGGAAGTCCCAGTCCATAAACGCCCACCGCCGGCCGCGCGGATGCTTGCCGTAGCGAAGGCCGTCCTGGAAGCCGCCGAGGACGTCCACGGTGCGCGTCAGAAGATCGAATTCGGGCTTGTCGAACGCGCCGCCCTTCTTGTAGGCGTCCTGCCAGATGTAGAAGACCTCGTAGATCGTCCCGCGCGCGTTGATCTCGAACTCGTAGTAGCAGTCGGGCCCGGCGATGAAGACCTCGACGTCGTTCTCGAAGTAGATCGGCGAATCGCGCTGTGTGAAGTGGGCCTGTACGTTGGGCTCCTCGATCCAGAAGCCGATGTAGAGGTTCTCGTCGTCCCAGAGGGCGGCCATGCGCGTGTCGAGGAAGCCGGACGCGCCCGTGACCATATCGACGAATCGCGGCGACTTCGGCGCCCGCTGCCAGACGGCTTCGGAGAGCCTGCCGTCGACGACGATCTTCTCGCGGGTTCGCCGGCACGTGTAGTGCCCGACGTCCTTGTCCTCACAGCCATGTCTCTGCGTCATTCGCCTACCTCGATCTGCATGTTGCGGCTGCCGGACTCGGGCTGCGAGGTTCTCTTATTGCTCCAGCCGGCTCACGCCCTCCGGCGATCTTGAAGCACGAAATCCGTCCCGGCCGCGTTACTCGGGCACTTCGAATGCATCGAGCTCCTGACCGCAGGGGCACTGCTTCTGATACCAGACGATCTCGGCGCCGCACTTGGGGCACAACCATTCCCGGCGTTGGGCTTCGAGCCACTGGGCGACGCCCTGGCTCCGGATGAACTCCAGGTTCGGCTCCATTGTCCAGTGGTGCGGCCATTTGTCGCCCATGAACGCGGCCAGATCCGAGCAGGGATAGTCCTCGCAATGGCAGCAGAAATCAAGCCCCTTGTTTCGCGTGCATACGCGGAACCTGCACTGCCGCACGTACTCGTCGATTCTCTCGCTGAGGCAGCCGTCGCAGTCGTCGGCCCCGCACGCGCCGCAAAACAGACCACATGGACCATAGGGTGATGGTTTCATAGCGGTCCCCTTTCCCAGCGGACGTTACGCATCTGTTCGCCTGCACCGACCCACGGTCGCCGCCGGCAGACGACCGATTATCGCGGTAACGGATACAGAGGACAAGAACGAATCGCCATGTCGCGTTCCACCGCCGGAACCGCAATCCGCACAACGTGCGCCGACTCGCGGTAGACACCCTTTCGTTCCGTGTCGTCCACGACCACCGGGTGCAGATGACGATCCTCCAGGAGCCCCACGATCCGGGCCACCTCGTTCACGCGCCTCGTACACCGTAACGAGTTCAGCCATGAAGCATCCCTTCCCTTGTGGATGGGTGTCGTGACACGAATCCGCAATCGAACGGGTCTCAGCGGAAGACTGCGTCGAAGGGCATCATCATGACGACGCCTTCGGTGCGAATCAGTTCGATGCGCTGCAAGGCTTGGAGCAACGCCCGGGCCCGCTGCGGTTCGGTCCTTCGCAGCAGATCCAGCAGACCCGCCATCGCCGGGTGATCGGCGAAAAGGCTCGCGGCGGCGATGGAGATGTCGCTCGGTCGTTCGCCCTTGCCGGAGTACTGGTCCATGAGCATGGTGATAAAGTCCTGGGGTTCGGGAATCACGCGGACCTCGTAATCGTCGAGCGAGGCCTTGGCCGCGACGTATTGGACGGCCTGTTCGAGCCCGCCGATGCGGTCGACCAGACCGAGAGTAAGGGCCTGTCTGCCCGTATAGACGCGTCCGCCGGCGATCTCGTCGAGCGGTTGGGTGAGCTTGCCGTCGCGGCCCTGGGCGACGTGGCCCTTGAAGACGTCGTAGACAGTCTGCATATATCGTTCGAGCACCTGCCGCTGCGGATCGTCGAACGGACGGTCGCTGTTGAAGATGTCGGCGTTGGCCCCCCGCCGGTAGCCGACCCAGTTGACGCCGAGCTTGTCCCACAGATCGGCGGTCACGAGCTTGCCGCCCACCACACCGATGGAGGCGGTGACCGTGATTTCATTGGCAAAGATTGTCTCGGCCGCACAGGCGACGTAGTAGCCCCCGCTGGCGGCGGTGTCGCCCATCGAGACGACGAAGGGCTTGCGGGCTCGGACCTTCCGGGTGGCGTTGAGGATCATCTCGCTGGCCTCCGCCGAACCGCCGGGCGAATCGACGCGCAGGACCACCGCCTTGACCGTGTCGTCGGCCGCCGCCGTTTCCAGGGCCTTGCGGATGTTGCCGCCGTAGGCACCGCCGACGGAGCCGAACGGACTGGCCTGGCCATAGCCCGGCACGATCGCGCCCTCGACATAGACGACGGCGACCGCATCCTTCTGCGGCTTCTTGGGCGGGTTCATCATCTCGGCCAACAGGGAGAAAACGGCCAGTGGATTGGCCAGGTTGGGCGTCGTCTTTTCGTCCCGGCCATAACGATTGTCGAATTTCACCGGCCTGCCGATCTCTTTTCTGACCAGGGCCAAAAAGGCGTCCCGCGTCTGGATCGCGTCGATCAGGCCCTTTTCCAGGGCCTCATCGGCCATATACGGCCCTTGGTCGATGAGGTCCCGCACCTGCTGGGCTCTCATGTTGCGCGCGCCGGCGATCATGCGCACGAGGCTGTCGTAGTAGCCGTCGAGCAGCCAGTTGACGTTCGCCTCGGCCGGAGCGCTCGGTTCGGTGCGGGTGAGCATCTCCGCTGCGGACTTGTAATCGCCCATGTGCATAAAGTCGGCCTGGACGCCGATCTTGTCGAGCAGGTCCTTGACGTAGAGCGATTCGCCGTAGATGCCGGTCAGCCAGAGCATCGATTGAGGCTCGACGCTGAGCCGGTCGCCCGCACAGAGCAGGCCGTAGACGAACGTGCTCATGCTGGGGGTGTGGACGTAGACCTTCTTGCCGGCGGTCCGGAGCCCCCCGACGGCATTGCGAAGCTCCTCCAATTGAGCCAGCCCGAGCGACATGTTGTCGAAGGTCAGGACAACCGCCGCAACATGATCATCGGCCGCGGCGCGTCCTATCAGGCCGACCAGTTCGCCGAGCGATGTGATCTGACCGCCCGTGAGGCCGAAGGGATCGACCACGGGCGATTCGCTCAGCATCCCAGTCAGGTGAAAATGAGGTACGACCGCTTCGACCACCCGGCCAGACGTCTGGGCCGCCACCGAGACACTGGAAAGAAGCCCCGCGACAATCCACAGAAACCACACTTGTGAAGATCTCATGGCACGTCTCCTGTTCGTCCGCCTGCATCCCAATCCGCGTTCACATCAGGGCGGCAATGCACACGCCGCAACACCCATATAGACGCACCGCCGGCGCAGAAGATCAACAGAAATCTTCCCCCACGCCCGGAAGCCCCGGAAGGGGCGGCGACGCGGGCTACTTCTGGGGTTTCTTGCGTTTGTCGCGGATGAAGATGGATCGGGAATGGCCGTCCCCGTGCGCGCGCTCTTCAACGTCGAACAGCTTCGTCGCCAGCGCCAGCTCGCGCAGCTTGGCGTAGCCGTAGTTGCGGGGGTCGAACTCGGGGGCCTGCTTGGCGATGTTGCTGCCGACGGCCCGCAGATGGGCCCAGCCGCTCTCGTCGCTGGCGGCTTCGACGGCGCTGCGCAGCAGGGCCACCAGCTTCGTGTCGCCCTTGAGTTCGTTGGCGGTCTTGGGCTTGACCGCCTCGTCGGTGTCTTCCTCGAACCGCAGCACTTCGGTGAAGATGAACTTGTCGCAGGCCGAGACGAACGCCTTGGGGGTCTTGCGCTCGCCGAACCCGTACACGAGCAGCCCTTCTTCGCGGATGCGCGAGGCCAGACGGGTGAAATCGCTGTCGCTCGACACCAGACAGAACCCATCGAAGCGCCGGGCGTAGAGCAGGTCCATCGCGTCGATAATCATGGCGCTGTCGGTGGCGTTCTTGCCGACGGTATAGCGGAACTGCTGGATCGGCTGGATCGAATGCTCCAGCAGGACGGACTTCCATCCGCCCAGGCTGGGGGTGGTCCAATCGCCGTAGATCCGCTTGACGCTGGCCAGGCCGTACTTGGCGACTTCCGAGAGCAACCCGTCGGTGATGGAAGCCGGGGTGTTGTCGGCGTCGATCAGGACCGCCAGCATCGTTTGCGTGTGCTTGCTTGCATCCATTTAGATTTCCCTGCGTCCCTTCGATGACCCGCATTCGAAGGCGGGACGCCTCCGACACGGAGCGACCAGGCCGGCCGCGACACGCCAGAGAATACGATCGGCAAAGGAATGACGCAAGAGAAAAGGGGCCTTTACACGCTGACCTGCCCGACGAAGGGCGACAGCTCGCGAAGGCGTTCGATGATCTGCGGCATCTTCTCGATGGTGAAATCGACCTCGTCTTCGGTGTTGTACCGGCTCAGGCTGTAGCGAATCGACCCGTGGGCGGCGGTGAACGGCACGCCCATCGCACGCAGCACGTGCGAGGGCTCCAGCGAGCCGCTGGTGCAGGCCGAGCCGCTGCTGGCGCAGATGCCGAACCGGTCGAGCATCAGAAGGATCGCCTCGCCCTCGATGTACTCGAAACTGATGTTGGTCGTGTTGGGCAGCCGGTTTTCGGGATCACCGTTGATCCGGCTGTCGGGACAACTCGCCAGGATAGCGCTTTCGAGCTTGTCGCGCAGGGCCTTCACGCGGGTGTTCTCGTCGTCCATGTACCGGGCGGCCAATTCGCACGCCTTGCCCAGGCCGACGATGCCGGGCACGTTCTCGGTGCCGGCGCGGCGGCCGCCCTCCTGGTGCCCGCCGAGCAGGAACGGAGCGATCCGTGTGCCCTTGCGGACATAAAGCACGCCGACGCCCTTGGCCGCGTGCAGCTTGTGGCCTGACAGACTCAGCAGGTGGATTGGGGTTTCGGAGAGATTCAGCGGGATCTTGCCCACGATCTGGACCGCATCGGTGTGGAAGGTGATGCCGCGTTCGGTCACCATCTCGGCGATCTTCTCGATGGGGAAGATCGTGCCCGTCTCGTTGTTGGCAGCCATGATGGTGACGATGGCCGTGTCGTCGTCGAGCTGGCTTTCCAATTCGCCCAGATCGAGCCGCCCCTGCTTGTCCACGCCGAGCTCGATCACGTGGTAGCCCCGGTTTTCGAGATCGCGGCAGACCGTCAGAACCGCCGGATGCTCGACCCGCGTAGTGATGACCTTGCGCCGGTGCGGCACGGCGGCAAGCGTCCCGAGGATTGCCGTGCTGTCGGCTTCGGTGCCGCAACTGGTGAAGATGATCTCGCTGGGATGACAGCCCAGAAGAGCCGCCACCTGCTCGCGGGCCTGGCGAACCTGGATGCCGACCTGCCCGCCAAAGGTGTGCATGCTGGAGGGATTGCCATACAGGTCGCAAAAGTAGGGCTGCATGGCTTCGAACACCTCGTCGGCCACCCTCGTCGTTGCGTTGTTGTCGAAGTAGATCGTCTGCATGGTCCGCCTATCCTTTGTGGACATGGCCCTCTTCCACGGAATCCTTGTCTTCCTCGACGATGATGTCTTCCGAGACGAACTCGCGCAGCTTGGTCTCGACGACGTCCTTCATCGTGAACTCGGCCAAATGGCATTGCGCGCACATCCCGCGGAAAGCGACGGTGACCTTGTCGCCCTCGATGTCGATCAGCTCGATGTTGCCCCCGTGGGCCCGCAGGGCCGGGCGGATCTGCTCGTTGATCGTCTGCTGGATCAACTGCATCTTCTGGATGTTCGTCAGTTTCCTGCCCTTTTGCGGCACCGGCGGCACGCGCCGGCTGGCCTTCTCCCCCTGGATGCGTTCGATGATCTTCTCAATCTCCCCGTGACATCCCCCGCAGCCGCCGCCGGCCTTGCAGTAATTGGTCACCTGCTCGACGGTCGTCAGGTCGTTCTCCCGAACGACCCGTTCGATCTCCACGTCGGTGACGCCGAAACAGGTGCAGACCACGTGGCCCTCCAGCTCGTGCTTCTTCACTTCGCCGCCCTGATAGTTGGCGATCGCCGCTTCGAGCGCCTCGCGTCCCATCACCGAGCAGTGCATCTTCTGCTCGGGCAGGCCGCCCAGATAGTCCGCAATGTCCTTGTTCGTCACGTTCATCGCTTCATCGAGCGTCTTGCCCTTGATCAGTTCGGTCAGCACCGAACTGGTCGCAATGGCGCTGGCGCAGCCGAACGTCTTGAACTTCGCGTCCGCGATGCGCCCGTCCTTATCGAGCTTGAACGTCAGCTTCAGCGCGTCGCCGCACGCCAGAGAGCCCACCTCGCCCACACCATCGGCGTTCTCGATCTCCCCGACGTTTCGCGGGTTGAAGAAGTGCTCTCGCACCTTGTCCGTGTATTCCCACATGGTCTGCCCTGCAGTTTTGAGTGTTTAGTTTTGAGTTTTGAGTTCGGTCACCGCCGTATCAGGAGCGCTTCTCTTGGTCTTCACAATACTGGTCAGCATACGTATCAACTCCTCAGAGTGTGCGAGCAACTCGTTCACATCATCCCCGCCAAGAATCCCTGCGTCAATCAGAAGCCTCAGCCAATAGTTGGCTTCTCTGGCCTCCTTCGAAGCGATGGACATCTTGGCGGCAAACTCCCTGCGGCTGTAGCCAGCCAAAGCCTCCTCGACGTTGGCGCCAATGCTCGTCCCACATCGGAGAAGTTGACTGGCCAGTTCGAACTGCTTCTGCTGCTTGAGTCGAGCACAAAGTCGTATGACCTCAAGGGCAAAAGCATAGCTCTTCTGTTTGACAATACTGTCAGCCATGAACTCAAGACTCAAAACTTGAAACCAAGAACTAAGAACTGGCCTTCAGGGCCTGTTCGAAGTCGGCGATGATATCGTCGATGTGCTCGGTGCCGACCGAGACGCGAATATAATCCGGCGTCACCCCGGCGGCAAGCTGTTCCTGGTCGCTCAGTTGCTGATGGGTGGTGCTGGCCGGATGGATCACGAGCGTCTTGCTGTCGCCGACGTTCGCCAGATGGCTGGCGAGCTTGACGCCGTCGATGAACCGCACGCCGGCGTCCTTGCCGCCTTTGATCCCGAACCCGAGAATGCCGCCGTAGCCGTTGGGCATGTACTTCTTCGCTCTGGCATGGTCGGGATGGGAGGGCAACCCCGGATAGTTGACCCAGGCCACCTGAGGCTGCGCTTCGAGCCACTTGGCCAGCGCCAGGGCGTTCTCGCAGTGCCGCGGCATCCGCAGATGCACCGTCTCAATCCCCTGGAGCAGCAGGAATGCGTTGAACGGCGACAGGCACGCGCCCGTGTCCCGCAGCATCGTGACCCGGGCCTTGAGAATATAGGACAGGTTGCCGAACGCCTCGAAGAACCGCATGCCGTGATAACTCGCGTCGGGCTCGGTGAATTCAGGGTACCGCCCGTTGTTCCAGTCGAATCGGCCCGCATCGACGATCGCCCCGCCGATGCTGCTGCCGTGGCCGCCGACGTACTTGGTGCAACTGTGCACGACGAGGTCGATGCCGTGCTCGAACGGCCGGAACAGGATCGGCGTCATCACCGTGTTGTCGCAGACCACCGGGACCCCGCGCTCGTGCGCGATCCGGGCGATCTCGGCGTAGTCGAGCACGTCGTTCTTCGGGTTGCCCAGGCTCTCGATGTAGACCAGACGCGTGTCGTCGCGAATGACCTTGGCGAAATTGCTCGGCTCGCGCGCATCGACGAACGTCACATCGATCCCCAAACGCGGCAGCGTGTGACTGAACAGGGTCACGGTGCCGCCATAGAGCGAGCTGGACGCGACGATGTGCTGGCCCGATCGACAGACGTTGAGGACCGCGGCCGTAATCGCCGCCATGCCCGAGCTGAAGCACAGCCCCGCGACGCCGCCCTCCAACGCCGCCAGACGCTTCTCCAGCACGTCGGTGGTGGGGTTCATGATGCGGGTGTAGATGTTGCCGAACTCCTGCAACGCGAACAGCCTCGCCGCGTGATCGGTGTCCTGAAAGCAATAGCTGGTCGTCTGATAGATCGGCACTGCCCGGCTCCGCGTCTCGGCGTCCAGCGCATGGCCGCCGTGCAACGCAAGCGTCTCGGCACGGTATTGACTCTGCTCCATCGGTGTTTCTCCTGTCATCCAGGCGGGGACGGTCGCGCCTCAATTCTTCGGAAGGATTTCCACCATGCGGTCCAGCGACCTCTTCGCCCTGGCCGCGATGTCGGAAGGTACGGTGATCTCGTACTGCATGTTCTCCAGCGACGCGACCACTTTGTCGAGCGTGGTCTTCTTCATGTTGGGACACACACCGCGACGGCTGGCGGCAATGAACTCGGCGTCGGGCCGCGCGTTCCGCAGTGCGTGCAGGATGCCAATCTCGGTGGCCACGATGAACTGCCCGGCCTTGCTCGTTCGGACGAATTTGAGCATCTGCCCCGTGCTCAGAAGCTCGTCCGCCAGGGCCTTGACCGGCTCGGAGCACTCCGGGTGCGCCATCACCACCGCGTCCGGGTGCGTTGCGCGAAGGTCGCGCAGCTCCTGCTCCCCGATGAACTGGTGAGTCGGACAGTATCCGGGCCAGAGGACCAGGTCCCGGCTCGTCCGCTCCTGGACGAACCGCCCCAGGTGCCGGTCGGGCACGAAGAGGATCTGCCGATCGGCCGGCAGCAACCGAACGACCTCGACGGCATTGGCGCTGGTGCAGCAGTAGTCACTCTCGGCCTTGACCTCAGCCGGACTGTTGACGTAGCAGACCACCAGGGCGTCCGGGTGCTTTGCCTTCAACTGGCGCAACTGCTCGGCGGTAATCATATCCGCCATCGGGCACCCCGCGCTCGGCTCGGGCATCAGCACGGTCTTCTTCGGCGAGAGGATCGCAGCGGTCTCGGCCATGAACAGGACGCCGCAGAAGACGATGACGTCCGCGTCGGTCTGCGAGGCCTGGATGCTCAGGCCGAGCGAGTCGCCGCTGAAATCCGCCAGATCCTGGATCTCGTCCGGCTGGTAATTGTGCGCCAGAATCACCGCGTTTCGCCGCTTCTTCAACGCGTCAATCCGTTGAAGCAGTCTCTCGTCCAATTGGGTCAGTGAAGCGATACTCACGTTTTCCGTGTCCTTGTCCTGGTCTTCTTCTCGTTCTTACGGTAGATGAGGTCGGGGTTCGGGCTCGACACGGTCACTCCGGGCGAGACCGACTCCTTGACCCAGGTGTTGCCGCCGATGACTGCGCCCTTGCCGATCGTCACGTCGCCGAGGATCGTCGCCTCGGCATAGATCGTCACGTCGTCCTCGATCGTCGGGTGGCGCTTGCCTCCTTTGATGATGCGACCGCGTTCGTCGCGCGGAAAGCTCAGCGCCCCCAGCGTCGTCCCCTGGTAGATCTTCACATTGTTGCCGATGACACTCGTCTCGCCGATCACAACGCCGGTGCCGTGATCGATGAAGAAATTCCTGCCGATCCGGGCGCCCGGATGGATGTCGATCCCCGTCTTGGTATGAGCGCACTCGGACATGATGCGTGGGATCAGCGGGACCTGGCGGACGTGCAGCTCGTAGGCGATCCGATGTACGGCGATGGCCGTGATGCACGGATAGCTGATCACGATCTCCTCGTACGACCGCGCCGCGGGGTCCCCCTCGAACGCCGCCTGAACGTCGCCCTTGAGCATTTCGCGAATGCGCGGGAGCGAATCCAGAAGCTCCAAGGCCACGTTCCACCCCATTCTCTCACAGTCGCATCGCTCGCACTTCTGCACGCGGCACTGGTACTGATAGGCGCGCTTCGCCTGCTCGGCCAGTTCCGTGTACACCTGGCTGAGGATATCCCCGATGACATACCTGACATTGGACCGGGTCACGGCCTTGTTGCCGGTATGGCCCGGAAAGAGCACTTCAAACAGCAGTTCCAGAATCCCAAGAATCTGTCCGCGCACGGGCAGGTTCGCCGCATCGATGAAGTTGATCCCCGAGTCCCCTTGATAGGTCTCGACGATCCGCTCCACGAGCGTGCCCAGTCGTTGGTTTGTCAGATTCCTGCCTGCCGCTGCCCTGCCCGATCCCAGGCGTCCGTTACGCCGTTTCGGGATCAGGCAATCCTTCATATAACTCGGTCGAGACATACCGTTCCCCAGTGTCGCAAATGAACGTCACAATGACCTTCCCCCCATTCTCCGGGCGTTGGGCCAGGTGCGTTGCCGCCCAGACATTGGCACCGCCGCTGATGCCCGAGAGGATGCCCTCCCTGGCGGCCAATTGGCGGGCCGTGCCCAACGCGTCTTCGTTCGTGACCTGCACGACCTCGTCGATCAGATCTACCTTCAAAACCTCGGGCACGAAGCCGGCGCCAATCCCCTGGATCTTGTGGGGCCCCGGCTTGCCACCCGACAAGACGGGCGAGGCCGCCGGCTCGACCGCCACCACCTTCAGGTCGGGATTCTTGGCTTTGAGAACCTCGCCGCAGCCGCTCAAGGTGCCCCCCGTGCCCACGCCGGCCACCAGTATATCAACATGCCCGTCGGTATCGACCCAAATCTCTCGGGCCGTCGTCTCCCGGTGCGCCCTGGGATTGGCAGGGTTCTTGAACTGCTGGAGCATCAAGGCATTGGGGTTCTCGGCCACGAGTCGCTCGGCCGTCTGAATGGCCCCTCCCATCCCGTTCTGCGCCGGCGTCAGAACGATCTTGGCGCCGAGCAGTTGCAGGAGCTTTCGCCTCTCGATGCTCATCGATTCGGGCATCGTCAGCGTCAGGCCAATCCCCTTGGCCGCACAGATAAAGGCCAGCCCAATCCCGGTGTTTCCGCTTGTCGGCTCGACGATGACGGTGTTCGGGCCAATCTGGCCGGCCTGCTCGGCCTCCTCGATCATGTATTTGGCGATGCGATCCTTGACGCTGCCGCACGGATTCTTCGACTCGAGTTTGACCAGAACCGTCGCCGGGCCGGGATTCAGTCGGTTCAGCCGCACCAGCGGCGTGTAGCCCACCGCCGCTGCAATACCTTCAAAAACGGCACTCATGGCGATCTCCCAAAATTGTCAGATGCTGTAACTGGGTGTTGGGGTCTGCACTCGGTGAACCAGGTCCGCCAGGGTGATCGAGCCCAAAACGCGATGGATCGCCTCCTCGACCTGTATCCAGACCTCACGGGCCACACAATCGGCCGCACGATCGCAGTACTCGCGGTCCTCCGTACATTCGGCCGTCGTAACAGGCCCCTCCAGACACCGAAAGACCTCGCTAAGCCGGATCTGCTCGGGCAAACGAGCGAGAACGTACCCGCCTTTCGAGCCCCGGACGCTTCGGACGAAACCCGAGGAACGCAGCAGGCTCATCAGTTGTTCGAGATACTTCACCGAGATCCCCTGGCGCTCCGCAATGGCCTTCAATTGGAGCGGCCGCTTCTCTTCATGCTGGGCCAATTCGATCACCGCTCGGATGCCGTAGCGAGTTCGTGTCGAGAGTTTCATTGCATTTATCTCCTACTATTCCCATTGCTTTTGTATACTACAAGTCCGAGTCCGTCAACCCTCTCGTTAAAAAAAAGAAAAGGGCTGACAAAAAACCCTCTTTCACAGTGTTGTACAGGGCATTCAAGGTCATGGTTCACTTACCCGGCTCGTCCAGGTCGCAAAAGAGCGCTCCAAACCGTCCCGAGCGTGATTTCAACGAAACAACAAGAGGCCACATGCCCAACATATAGCAGGTCTACACCCGGCAACACACCCCATATAGGCGAGGCCGAGCCAATCGCGAATTGTTGGCGCATCTGACTGCACCTTGACAGATATTGGACGTAAGTCATATTGTGCTTGTTTGATCGGTCCACGCGAACGGGTTTGGGCAGATACAGCATGGACAAGGGCATCCGCAAACGAGTCGTCTTCATCTGTACATATGCGCCGCGAAAATGCGGCATCGCAACATTCACCAGCGACCTGATCAAGAGCACCTCGGCGGCTGCCGAGGGCCAGTTCGAGCCGCTGGTCGTGACCATGCAGTCAGATCCCGCCCTGAGATACGACGACCCGGTGAAGTTCGAGATCCGCCAGAACGTCCGAAAGGACTACATCTGCGCCGCCGACTACATCAACTTCAGCCATGTGGACCTGGTCTCCGTGCAGCATGAGTTCGGCCTGTTCGGCGGCCAGGCCGGTGCCTACCTGGGCCTGCTGCTCAAACGCCTCAAAGCCCCGGTGGTGACCACGCTGCACACGGTCCTGGAGCATCCTGAGCCGGACTATCGTGATGCCATGATGGAGTTGTGCGAACGCTCCGACGTACTTGTCACGATGAACGAACGCGGCGTGGACATGCTCAGTGACATCTATGGGGTCGGCCAGGACAAGATCCGGCTGATTCCGCACGGGATCCCCGACCTGCCGTTCGTCGACAGCAACTACTACAAGCACAAGTTCGGCCTGGAAGGCCGACGCACCATCCTGACGTTCGGCCTGATCAGCAAGAACAAGGGCATCGAGGTCATGCTTCGAGCGATGCCGCGTATCGTCGAGGCGCACCGGGACGTCATGTACATCATCCTGGGCATGACACACCCGCTGGTCCAGAAGCACGAGGGGGAAGCGTATCGATTCGGCCTCCAGCAGATCGTCAAGGATCTGCAACTGCACGACCACGTGATCTTCCACAATCGATTTGTCGATGACGAGGAACTGCACAACTTCCTGTGCGCGGCCGACGTCTACGTGACGCCGTACCTTGGCCGCGAGCAGTTGACCAGCGGCACCCTGGCCTTTGCCGTCGGCACGGGCAAAGCGGTCGTGTCCACCCCCTACTGGGCGGCGACGGAGCTTCTGGCCGACCGCCGGGGCCGGCTCGTTCCCTTCGGCGATTCGCAACAACTCGCGCAGACCATTCACGAGTTGCTGCAAGACGAGAGTCTGTTCTACGAACTGCGAGGCCGTGCATACGACTACGGGCGATCGCGCACCTGGCCGAAAATCGGCCAGGCCTACTGGAAGCTCTTCAGCGAGATCGAGATCCCGGTCCGCATGCCGACCCGCCGTGCGCTGACAGCCGCCGAGACCCTCTCCAGCATCGAGGTTCCCGAGCCTTCCCTGGACCATCTGATCAACCTCACCGACGACACGGGACTGCTCCAGCACGCCCGGTTCGCCATCCCGAATCGCGACCACGGCTACTGCGCCGACGACAACGCACGCGGCGCGATCGTCGCGACCCGATACCATTCCCAATACCCCGACGCGAGAGCCATTCGCCTTCTGGATGTCTATCTGGCGTTCCTGATGCACGCGCAGAACCCGGACGGGTCCATCCGAAACTTCATGGATTTCGATCGAAGCTGGCGGGCAGACGAACCAGCGCACGACGCCCTGGGACGGACCCTCTGGGCACTGGGAACGGTGATGGCCTATCCGCCGTCCCCGGCGCATCTTTCCCTGGCCAAGGAGTGTTTCGACCACTCGGTCGGTCAGGTGTCCAGGCAGCACCCACGCGGCATGGCCTACGCCATCCTGGGCATGTGCGACTACCTTCGCCAGTTCCCCGGCGCCAGCGACATCAAGCGAGAGCTCGAACTGGCCGCCAACAGCCTCGTGCGACAATACGAAGAGAACCGGCACGCCGATTGGGAATGGTTCGAGGATATTCTGACCTATGACAACGCCATTCTCCCGCACGCGTTGTTCGCCGCGGGTGTGGCCTTCGAGAACGCCACGTACATCAAGGTGGCTCGAAAGACGGCAGCGTTTCTCCTGGACAACACGTTCGACGGCGACCACTTCAGCTTCGTGGGCTGCATCGGATGGTATGAACGCGGCCAGGCTCGCGCCGTCTTCGATCAGCAGCCGATCGAAGCGGCGGGCACCGTCATGATGCTCCGTGCGGCCTTCGACGCGACGAGAGACGCCGCGTTTCTGACCCTGCAGCGGAAGGCCTTCGACTGGTTCCTCGGGGCCAACGATCTGCACGTGGCCCTGTACGATTTCCAGACCAAGGGATGCTCGGACGGGTTGATGGCCGGCGGCGTCAACGGCAACCAGGGCGCCGAGAGCACCGTGAGCTTCCTTCTGGCCCTGCTGTCGATCGTCGAGAGCTACGCCACGATAGACAAGATACGCGAAGCGGGCGGCGCCGATCCGACGGAGATCGAGACAGCCGACGACGATTCCGGCGGCATGAGCGATCCCATGGATACCGACCCACGTCCGACGGGAAGATCGGCGTGACAGGATTGTCACGTGGCTTCGGCCCAGAGACCCCGGTGACGTTTCGCATCGTGCGGAGTCCATCCTGTGGGCTTGCCAACGTCCCGTCCCCAACGATATGATGGCGGTCACCAGGTCGCCGTTCGACAGAGCCGAAAGGAATATGAGGCCGCATGAAGATCGCCACGTTCAACGTCAATTCGATCCGTGCGCGTCTGCCGATCGTTGTCGATTGGCTCCGTGCCAACACACCGGACGTGCTGGCGGTCCAGGAGACGAAGGTCCAGGACCCGGACTTCCCGGGCGAGGCCTTCGACGAGATCGGATATCGTTATGTCTTCCGAGGGCAGAAGAGCTACAACGGCGTGGCGTTGTTTTCGCCACACACGATCGATAACGTGGAATTCGGCCTCGACGATGAGCCGAAGGACGAGCCTCGCCTGCTGAAGGCGTCGGTCAACGGGCTGACGATCGTCAACACCTATGTCCCGCAGGGCTTCCAGCCTGATTCCGATAAGTATCGTTACAAACTCCAGTGGTTCGCCCGACTGGGCGCCTATTTCCGCCGTCGGTTCAAACCGACCGACCCGGTGCTCTGGCTGGGCGACTTGAACGTCGCACCCCAGCCGATCGACGTGTACGATCCCGAGGCCCTGCTGGGGCACGTCTGTTTCAATCCACAGGTCCGGGAGGCGCTCGAGGGCGTGATGGCCTGGGGCTTTGCCGACCTGTTCCGGCGGCACTGCCCCGACCCCGGCCACTACAGCTTCTGGGACTACCGCGCCAGCAACGCCTTCAAGCAGAACCTCGGCTGGCGCATCGACCATCTCATGGCCACCGAGTCCCTCGCGCAGAAATGCACCGCCTGCTACATCGACAGTCGGCCCCGCGCTGCCGCCCGCCCCAGTGACCACACCCCCGTCGTCGCGGAATTCGACTGGTGACAACGAGGACAGGAGCAAAACCATGCAGCCACAGAAACGGCAAGAACTGGATTGCCCCCCGCTGTCCCGCCGCAGCTTCGTGAGAGGTTCACTCGCATTCGGGGCGGCTCCATCGTTGCTGGCGGCCGCCGGCGCTGCGGCGCGGACCCGGCGGCGCGACCGCCGGCCGAACGTGCTGTTCATCCTCACTGACGATCAGCGTTCCGACGCGATCGGCCTGGGCGGCAACCGGCATCTGAATACGCCGCACATCGACCGTCTCGGGCGCGAGGGCATCCACTTCAGGAACACCTTCTGCACCACGTCGCTGTGCTCGCCGAGCCGGGCCACGATTCTCAGCGGCCTCTACGCTCACACCCACGGGGTCGTGAACAACTTCACCGAGTACCCCACCGACCTCCAGAGCTTCCCGCTCGTGCTGCAGTCGCAGGGCTACGACACCGCCTACGTCGGCAAGTGGCACATGGGCGAGGAGAACGACGAGCCGCGTCCCGGCTTCAACTGGTTCGTCACGCACAAGGGCCAGGGCAAGTACTTCGACACGGAATTCAACTTCAACGGCCGGCGGCGCGAAGTGGTCGACGGCTACTACACCCACGTCGTGACCGACATGGCCGAAGAATGGCTCAACCGCCCGCGCGACGACAAGCCGTGGCTGCTCATGGTCGGCCACAAGGCGCCCCACAGCTTCTACTACCCAGAGCCGAAATACGAGCACGTTTTCAACGATGTGCGCATCCCATACCCGGAAACGGCCTTCATGCTCGATGACAAACCCGCCTGGATCAAGGACCGGCTGCGCACCTGGCACGGCATCTACGGCCCCCTGTTCGACTGGCGCAAGGAGTTCCCCGACGACCGCCCCGAGGCCGTCAAGGACTTCGAGGCGATGACCCGCGCCTATTGGGGCACAATCCTCAGCGTTGACGACAGTGTGGGCCGGCTCTACAAGCGGCTGGAGGAGCGCGGCGAACTGGATAACACGGTCTTCGTCTTCATGTCGGACAACGGCATCCTCAACGGCGAACACGGCATGGTGGACAAGCGGACGATGCACGAGCCGAGCATTCGCGTGCCGCTGGTGGTGCGCTATCCGGGTTTGACGCCGGCGGATCAGCCCAAGGTCGTCGAGGAGCAGGTGCTCACCACGGACATGGCCCCGAGCATCCTGGAGTTGTGCGGCGCGCCGCCCTTGAAGGACATTCACGGTCGCTCGTGGGTCCGGCTCGTCCAGCGGGGCGACCGCGCGTGGCGCAAGAGCTGGTTCTATCACTACAACTACGAAAAACAGTTCCCCTACACGCCCAACGTTCGCGGCGTGCGGACCGACACGTGGAAGTACGTCCACTATCCGCACGGTGACGGCAGCCCCGACCGCCACATGGCCGAGCTCTACAACATCGAGTTCGATCCGGAGGAACGCTACAACCTGATCGGCAATCCGAAATACGCCGGTGTGGTCAAGGAATTGAAGGCCGAGCTGGCCCACACGATGAAGCAGGCCGGCCTGACGCAGGCGACGGACAAGATGCCCCTCGACGAGGGCATCAAATCCGAGCTGCCGGAAGAATCGATTCGCTGATCGCCCTCCACGGCAACACCGTGACTTGCAGGAGATCCTTATGCGGACGTCTCATCATTGGATTCTGGTGTTTCTGTCGCTGTTGTGTGCCGTCGGTTCGGTGCGAGCGAAGGCCGTCGAGAAGCCCCGCGTGATCGTCTCGACCGACATCGGAGGCAGCGACCCGGACGACTTTCAGTCGATGGTCCATTACCTCGTCTACGCCGACCGGTTTGACACCGAGGGACTGATCAGTTCGCCGCCGCACGCCGGCCGGGCCGTGCACATCCTCGAAGCCATCGAAGCTTACGAGCACGACGACCCCAACCTGCGAACCTGGTCGGCCGAGTACCCTTCGCCTCAAGCCTTGCGAGCGACTGTGCGCCAAGGCGCGATCGATCCGCAGGCCGGCGACGTCCCGCCTGAGACGATCAGCGACGGCGCGAAACTCATCGTCGAGCGCGCCCGCGACGACGACCCACGACCCGTCTGGGTTCTCGTGTGGGGCTCGATCACCGATGTCGCCCAGGCCGTCCACAAAGACCCCACCATCAAGGCCAAGCTGCGAGTCTATTCCATCGGCTCATGGAACACCCGCCAGGACCCCAAGTCCAGGAACTATCTCTATGCGAACCATCCCGACCTGTGGTGGATCGAGAGCGACACAACATTTCGCGGCATGTACATGGGCGGCCAGCAGAGCGGCGACCTGGGCAATCGGAGCTTTCCGGCCGAGCACGTCCAGGGCCACGGCCGGCTGGGCGAGCTGTTCATGGCCAAGAAAGCCGACATCAAGATGGGCGACACGCCGAGCGTGCTCTACCTGCTGCACGGCGATCGGGACCGGCCGGAAACCGAACACTGGGGCGGCGCCTTCGTTCGCCCCGACCCGCAGGGCCGACCCACCTACTGGCACGACGACCCCAGCGACGAGAACCGCGACCACGACCGAAACGGCGCCAGGACCGTCAACAAGTGGCGCGCCGACTACCTGCGCGACTGGCAGCACCGCATGGATCGGGCCAGACAAGCCAAGCCGGAGGGGCGATGATAAGACGGCCGCTTCTGCATGGCGGCTGATCGGAACGAACCTTGCCTGTCAGGGAGCGGTGGACAGACTGATCGGTCCGATGTACCGGCGGGCGACGACGACGTCATCGAACCAGACCCGGCTGACGTGCCCAGGGGGCGCTTTGGTGATGTACAGCAGCAGCCACAGGAAGTTCAGGTCCAGTTCGTCACTGCTGCGCCAGCGGAACCCCTCGAAGGGCGCTGCGTCCGGATCGGGATGGAAGCTGTCCCACACCCATTTGCCGCGTGGGAACCCCGGTCCCAGATGACTGACGAGCTGGCCGTCTTTGATCCAGGGCTTTCCATCGATCCAGATCGCCTGTTCGCCGTTGCTCTCGCCTGGCGGGTCGTTCATCTTCATCATCAGCTCGACGCAGATCCATCGGCCGCGATCGACCTTCAGGGCAGGGTCGTTGATGAAGTCATTGCCCCATGACCGGCCGCCGGGCGCTGAACGCATGCCCATCCAATACGAGTAGAAGTCCCACCGCCACTTCTCGCCAAAGGGCTCGACGCCCGTGCTGAACCGCTCGTCGCCGCGCGGGCTCGTCCCGGCCCCGCCTTGCGGCCACGGCGTCGACGGATGGTACCCGCCCAGATGGACGAAGTGATGGATGGGAAAACAATCCGGATCGAACTTGACATAGAAGCGAAGGAACAGCTTGTCGTGGCCCGGCAGAAGCCGGCGATACAGATGCCCGCCCGTGCTGCGACCGCCGACGTGCGTCATCAGCAGCGAGCGCTGCCCCGAGCTGACCGGCGGAACGTCGGCCGACAGCGACATGATCTCGGCGTTCTGCACGCTCTCCCATCGCGTCGCCACCGCATCGAGCGATTCGGCCTCGAAGCTCTCGGCGAAGACAACGTTGGGGTCGCCTGCAAGACCGACGTCACCGGGATACCTGCGAGCCAAACCCTGCAGATCATCGGCGGGGCATAGAGCCGCCCCGGCAAAACAAAGCCAACCTGCCGCCCAAAAACGCAACCTCATCAGTAAACCTCCGGCACAAACGTCTGATCGGTGATCGGCGGGCGGACGTAGCCCTTCTCTTCCTGTCGGGGCGGCAGCTCGATGGGCTCGGGCGTCAGGTCCCGATACGGAATCTGGCTCAGCAAATGGTGGATGCAGTTCAGGCGCGCCCGCCGCTTGTTGTCGGCAGCCACCACATACCACGGGGCCTGCTTGATGTCCGTGCACTGGAACATTTCGTCCTTGGCCTTCGAATATTCCACCCAACGGGCACGAGACTCCATATCCATTGGGCTGAGCTTCCACCGTTTGACCGGATCGTCGATTCGGGCCTGGAAGCGCTGCTCCTGCTCCTCGTCCGAGACCGAGAACCAGTACTTGATGAGGATGATGCCCGAACGGATCAGCATCCGCTCGAACTCCGGACAGGACCGGAGGAACTCGCGATACTCCGGCTCCGTGCAGAACCCCATCACGCGCTCGACGCCGGCGCGATTATACCAACTCCGATCGAACAGCACCATCTCCCCGGCCGCCGGCAGATGAGCGACATACCGTTGGAAGTACCATTGCGACCTCTCCCGCTCGGTGGGCGTCGCCAACGCCGCCACCCGGCAGATGCGCGGATTCAGCCGCTGGGTAATCCGCTTGATCACCCCGCCCTTGCCGGCCGCATCGCGCCCCTCGAACAAGACCAGGACTCTGAGGCCCTCGTGCCGAATCCATTCCTGAAGCTTGACCAGCTCGATCTGAAGCTTGTTGAGCTCGCACTCGTAGACCTTCTTTTTGATCTTGCGGGCGTCCTTCTTCTGGGGTTCGATGAATCGCGCCGCTGTTCGGTCGCGCGCCGAACTCGCATCGGCCGACCTCGATCGCTTATGGGACTTTGTCGCGTTCATGAGCCTTCCTTCATCGCGAAGCCGGACGCCCCCCCGGCCACGGCGATGGCAGCGGACAGGCGGTCTGGCTATGACCATTTGTCGGCCAGATGAACCATCGGCTTGACCGACAAGGGTGTTGTCGCTACCTTCGTTTCCGTCAGAATGCATCGGGACGCCGATTTTCGGCCCTCTCTTTGGAGGTTGACCCATGGACAGACAGAAGATCAATCGCCGCGAATTCCTGAAGGTCGTGGGTGCGGGGGCGGGGGCGGCCTTGGCCGGCACCGGGCGTTTGGTAACCGCCGCGGACAGAACCAAGCCGGCCCAGACGGCGATCCCCCGCTGGCGAGGGTTCAATCTGCTGGACTACTTCTCGCCCCGGCCGATGCGGCCGAACAGCTCCAGCCGAACCACCGAGGACGATCTGCGATGGATGAGCGACTGGGGCTTCGACTTCGTTCGTCTGCCGATGGCCTATCCGCAGTGGATCGATTTCGACCCATCGCAGCGCATCACACCCGACGATATGTACAAGATCAAGGAAAGTGCCCTGGAATACATCGACGGGCTCGTGGAGACGGCCCACAAGCACGGCCTGCATGTCAGCCTCAATTTCCATCGCGCGCCCGGCTACTGTGTCAACGCCGGGTTCTATGAGCCGTTCAATCTCTGGAAAGACCAGGAGGCCCTCGACGCCTTCGTCTTCCACTGGGGCATGTGGGCCAAACGATACAAGGACATGCCCCCGTCGAAGATCAGCTTCGATCTGGTCAACGAGCCGAGCATGCGCGAGGACATGAACGACCAGCACTCCAAGCGCGGGCCGGTGCCGGGCGACGTGTATCGGCGCGTCGCCGAGGCGGCGGCCAAAGCGATCCGAGCAGCCAACCCGAACCATCTGGTCATCGCCGATGGCAACAACGTGGGCAACGACGTGATCCCGGAGATCGTCGATCTGAACATCGCCCAGAGCTGTCGGGGGTACAATCCCGGATATATCTCACACTATAAGGCGCCGTGGGCTTTCTCCGACGTGGAGAACCTGCCGGCCCCCGTCTGGCCTGGGACGATGGGCGGCCAGTACTGGGACCGTGCCCGGCTGGAGAGATACTATCAGCCGTGGATCGATCTGGCGAAGAAAGGCGTGGGCGTGCACTGCGGAGAGTGCGGCTGCTGGATCAAGACGCCGCACGACGTCTTCCTCGCCTGGTTCGGCGACGTCCTCGACATCCTGACGACCAATGGAATCGGCTACGCCTTGTGGAACTTCCGCGGCCAGTTCGGCATCCTCGATTCCGGACGCGAAGACATCGAATACGAGGACTGGCACGGCCACAAGCTCGACCGCAAGCTGCTCGACCTGCTTGGCAGGTATTAACCCGCATCGACGCCCGCACGGCGTGTCGCATGGGCCGCCGGCTCCGGGCCAATCACCGCAGCATTTGGGCTATACCAAATCCAGAGTCAGCCGCACTGCCGAGGCCGGCGGAAAGGCGTAGATCAGGTCGGACCCTGTAATACGCGCACGACCGTCCAGGGGAATGAGAACATTCGGGTTTTCGAAACTGTTGTGCGCACGGATATCGTGATGCGACAGGGTGCGCACCGAGGCCTCTCGAACCGTCGCTCCGGGGATGAGAATCTCCGTTTCCCGTGTCTCCGTGATGCTCGGGTTGACCACCGTCAAGACCAGGCGCTTGCCGTGCAGAGACGCCGAGCCGGCCAGCCCGGACAGGGTGCCGTCGCCCTGGTGGATGTCCGGCGCGGAAAACTCGGTGCGTACGGATTGGCCCTTCTGGTGGGCGGCGTACATTTCGAAGACATGGTAGTTCGGCGTCGTGATGAACTGGTCTTCATGAGCGAGGAACAGCGATTGGAGATTGTTGACCAGTTGGGCGATGTTGGCCATGACCACCTTGTCGGCGTGACGATTGAAGATATCCAGGGTCAAGGCCGCCACCAGAGCGTCGCGCAGCGTAGAGGTCTGGCCGAACAGATGGGTACGGTGGACCTCCGTTCCGGCCGGGTGCCATGTGCCCCACTCGTCGATCGCCAGCTTGACCCGATGATCGGCGTCGAACTCGCCCATGGCGGTCCAGTGGTTTCGGATCAGCCGATCCATGGCCGCCCCCTTGCGCAGCAATTCGTACCAATCGTCCGGCCCGAAATCGAGGGCCCCTTTGCCGGCCGTTCCACAGTAGTAGTGCAGTCCCCAGCCGTATACGCGATTCAGGTACCCCTTGCCGCGCCGTGTCAGAGCTTCGAAGAAACCCCGTGTCCAGCTTTCATCCCAACTGTTTGGGCCGGCCGCGATAAACGACGGGGCCACATCGAAATGCGGGACCCAGGAAGTGAAACGGCGAAACTCCGTCGCATACTCCTGTGGGGTGAAGTCGCCGCCACAGCCCCAGGACTCATTGCCGACCCCCCAGAAGCGCACACGGAATGGATCGCGACAGCCGTGGGCCTCCCGCTGCCGGGCCAGGGTCGTCGCACCGGCCGGCGCATTGCAGTACTCGACCCACTCGTGAAAATCCCGAGCGGACAGACCGCGCACGTTGGCCGCCAGATACGGCTCGGCGTCGATCAGGCGGCAGAAGGTGATGAATTCGTCCGTCCCGAAGTGGTTCGGCTCATACTTGGCCGGGCCATCGGGCGCCCCCTGCAGAAAGCCGGTATTGATCCAGAAATTGGCACGAGATGGACGCTGGTGACGCGGACCGACGCCGTCGCGCCAGTTGTAGCTGTCGGCAAAGCAGCCCCCCGGCCATCGCACAACCGAAGGTCTCAGACGACGCATACAGTCAACAAGGGCCTTCCGCACGCCGGCGTAGTTGGGGATGGCTGATTCCTCACCGACCCAGATTCCGTCATAGATCACGCCGCCGATGTGTTCGGCGAAGTGTCCGAAGATATCCGGCGAGATCGCACCAATCGGCTCGTTGAGAAGCACGTCGATTTTGCATCGCGAACCTGCCGCGTGAAGCGGCAAGCCGCCGCTCAACATCAGGGCACTTGTGCAGGCGGCTTGTTTGAGGAAGTCACGTCGCTGAATCATCGCCATCGGAATGCTCCTTCTCTTGTCGGAATTCGCAACCCCTGTCTGCCGGGCCACTCGAATGCTCACTCGAATCTCAGGATCGTCAACGAGTTCGCGGGAAACGCGTAGATCACCGCCCGACCGTCCGTGTTTGTTGCCAGAGGCCGGGTCTCTTCAATCGGAACGATGCGCCGCGGCTCCTGCGGACTGTTGATCCCGTCCAGTTCGCCCGTCAGCGTCACGACACGGACGGTATCGTTCTGCGGAGCATAGTCCTCGAATTCGATATGTGCCTCCAGGGACCGGGACGCCATATTCACGACACGGAGGACGACGGTGCGTCGGTCTTCGCTGCACGTGGCCGTGACATCCAGATGTCGATCCGGGTCCTCGACCGTGGTCTTCAGACACAGAGGCTGGTAGTGGGCGGCGAACATCTGCGTAACGTAATAGGGAGGCTGAGCCCAGACCTGCGAAGGATCCAGGAAGAGCAGGCCCTGATCCCAGCCGTTCTCGTTCTGCCCGTACGGTTGCAGGCAGTTGGCCGAGCAAACGACGGGCACGTCATTCCCCTGTCGCATCAACTCATTGATGGCGTGGGCGTTGGACAGGGCCCGGCGCAGGGCATGATTGCCGGCATTGAGCTCGAAGACCGCCACCTTGAACCGCGCCTCAGGCCGAATCTGTCGCAAGGCCGCGATGAAACTGGGGATGCCTCCCAATCCGTCAGGTTCACGCGGCCGGTCGGTCCAGACGTGCACGTCGAACCAGACCTCCTGGCCATGCCGGACGGCGAGATCAAGGATCTTCTCATGGGCCGCCAGAGTGGTAATGCGAGGGGCACCCTGGAAATCGTAAGGATCCCGGATCACTCGGTCGTAGGCGAAGTCGCCGACAACGACGGTGATCGTGGGGTCCTTTTGCCAGATCGCCTCGGCCATCGGCTTGAACCGCTGCCAGTACGTCTCGTCGACAGCCTCTTCATTGCCGAGCTGAATGTACCTCAATCGGTACGGCTCGGGCCGCCCGTTCTGGGCGCGTCGGCGTCCCCACTCGCTGTTGACCGGCCCGTTGACATACTCAACGAAGTCCGCCATGTCCTGCGGCGTCTGGCCCATGTTGAATGCGGGAATGGCGAGGAATCCGGCCGCCCGACAGAAATCGATGAAGTCGAGGATGCCCCAGCCATTGCTGGAGTGGGGAAACCAGAACCCCCTATACGCCGGACGCAGATCGCGCGGACCGATCATGTTCTTCCAGCGATAGGTGTCGATGTTCACCATGCAGCCGCCGTAGCGAAGAACGGTCAGGCCCTGCTCGATCAAAGCCTCGGCAACGTCCTTGCGGACGGGCAGATCTTTGAACCGACCCCACGGACCGGGCTGCAGGAAGGCATAGCCCAGATCGACCGAACCAGGCCGCACCAGTTTGACAGCGAACCGCGCGCTCTTGTCGGTTCGGTCGGGAGTCAGCGTGAAATCGAGACGCCGCCATGAGCCGGCCTCCAGCGACAGGGCCTTTTCCGCATAGACATGCGCGCCGTCGGCGCTTTCCAGGGCCACGCTCACAACAGTGGGCTTCTGACAGCGCGCCCATATCAGCCCTTCGTACGGCTTGCCGGCCCGGACGCAGAGACCCCAGCGGTTCAGACCCTGGTTGTCGATTCCCACTTCGCCTTGGCCGTCGACAAACGTCACGCGTTGACTGTGCCGGCCCGTGAACGGCTCGTCCACAATCAGATCGTACCGTCCCCGGACCGATCCGCGTTGCAGCGGTCGCCACATGCCGCTGACGTTCCCCAGGTCCTGTCTGGGGCGAACGTCCAAGCGGGCCTGCTGTCCGTTTCGGTCGATCACGAGATTTCGAAAGCGCGCATCGACGTGCCAGGTGCGCAATCCCACACCGCCCGCCGCCATTGCGTGTTCGGCGTCTTCATAGAGGAGGACCCGCGTGCCATCCAGCAGAATCTCGAGGGCCGGCCCCTGGCAGGAGACCTCCAGGGCGATCCACCGATCGAGTGGAACGTCGCAGGGCGTGTCGCTGATGTGTTCCCAGTTGTGACGGTGACGCCCGAGGCGCAGGAGTTGCCGCGCCGGGTTCAGGGCGATCTCGTAGCCGATGAACGCGTCGGCTCCCGGGCCCGCCTCCCTGACCTTGACGAGGAGTCCGGCGAATCCGTCCTGCCTGGAGGGCAGCTTCATCTCGACGCGGACTCGCCCATCGCCCAGATCGATGTCCCTGGCGACAATCTTGCTGCCGCCGTCGCCAGCCACACAGAGATCCTCCCCGCAGGACGTCCACTCGCCGCCGTACCGTTCGAAGCCCTCCCAGGACACGAGGGCGGGCTCTTGAAAGCTCTCCCCGTAGAGCATCTGGCTGTAGATTCCGCCGTAGACTTCGTGGTTGACGTCTTCCAGACAGGCGCCGGTCATGTACCGCGTGATCCGATGGCTCACCTCGTCGCCGACCCGGATCGTCGCCACCTCACCGCTTTGGGCGCCCGGGGACAGCATGCAAATCATCAATAGAATCGTTGCGTGCGCACGGCTCATGGCCGATCACCTCCTTTGCAGTCAATGGAATCGCCGACGCCCTCAGGGCATACATGTGCCGGCTGACAATCTGGTCCTGGTATTCCGGCGCCAGCTCACAGAAATACCCGCTCCATCCCCAGACGCGGACAATGAGATTCCTGTGCCGCTCGGGATGGCGCCTGGCGTCCCGCAAGGTCTCGATGTCGAGCGTATTCAGTTGCAACTGTTGGCAGCCCAGGTGAGCGAAGGTGCGAATCAGCATGGCCACCCGACGAATGGAACCCGGATCGCGGAACACCGACTCGGCCAGTTCCATGGTGATCGGTCCGCCATTGCAGATCCGGGCGTAGTCCAGCTTGCTGAACGTCTGCAAGACGCTGATCGGACCTCGCACCACGGCACCGGGAGAAGGCGCCAGATTGGCGCTGAAAAACTCCCCTCGCCGGCGGCCGTCCGCCGTTGCGCCCACAACCGGTTCGGACATTCCCCGACGGCCCTGCGCCAGCCATACATAGTACATGGCCGAACCGCTGCCGGGCCGCAGAAGACCGCCTCGCCCGTTGTCACCGTACGATTCGCAGGCACCGGCGAACCGGTCCAACAACCACACGAGAAGGGCATCCACCGACTCGTCGTTGTTGCCGACTTTGGGAGCGCTGTGCTTGAGCTCTCTCTCGATGGCCTCGTATCCCTGAAAGTCGCTGTCCAGGGCCCGAAGCAGATCCGAGGCGCTGGCGGTCCGGCGTTCGAAGACCACCTTTCGGACCGCCGCCAGGGCATCTGCAGCGCTGGACGAGGCCGCCCCGTGAATCCCGAAGTTATTGTACTTGAGCCCGTGCGAGCAATCCCGCCCCGTCTCCAGGCAGCCGTCCATCAGCACCGAGTAGTAGGGCGCCGGCGGCAGGAAAAGATCGCGATAGGCATCGGCCAACGACCTGACCTGGGCCTCGATGTTCCCGGCCGTACGAGCCAGGATGCCTTCGAAGCTCTCTGCCTTTCTCAGGCCCTCGACAATCCCTTCATGAACGGCCGCCGGCAGCGAGACGGCGCCGATGTTGACCACGTCCATGCCCCTGCCGGGAATGATGTACTCCCAGCAGGCCGCCACCGTATAGTCCCTGGCGTCTTCGAGATCGTATCCATGTCTCACAAGACCGGGAATGACCACCTCGTCATTGGAGTACTGCGGGAATCCCAGCCCGCGCCGGGTCAGTTTCGCCGCCAACTCCAGCAGGTCGAGATCCGTATCCGGCGTGACACGCAGGTTGATCTTGGGATCGATCATGCTGACTTCGAGGGCCACACGCAGGGCCATATAGGTCAGCGGATTGACGCCGCACGAACCGTCGCGCCGAACGCCGCCAAGCATGAGGCTCTGGCCATTGTCCCCCTGCTGCACCCCCGGATACAGATCGCTGTCCTTGTTCAGGGAGATAAAGAACTCGGCCAACAGCGCTTCGGCTTGCGGCTCATCGAGACGTCCGCTGTCCAGATCGGCCTTGAGATAGGGCCACATGTACTGGTCGAATCGCCCCAGACCACAATGGTAGTGGCCGCTCATCCACAGCACCGCGTGACAGAGGCGCAGAAACTGAAGGGCTCCACGGAACGAACGAGGTTTGCGCGCGGGCACCTGCTCCAGCACGTCTGCCACATCCTGCCGGAGCCTCTCTCGCGCCCCGCGGGCATAACGATCGGCCAACGCCAGCACCGCGTCGATGGTCTCAATGGCACAATCGAGGAATTCCACGGCGGCCGGATCGGTGGCCAACCTCGCCCGTGTCGCCTGGGCCGCCGCCCGACGGCCCAGCAGTCCCTGGTCGAGGACCATCTCCCAATCGGCACAGATGTTGCTGATCGGGCCCAGCTCATGCAGCTTTCGGTGCGACGTCAGAGCGATCCAGTCCGAAGGGTTGTACAGTGGAGGAACGGATTGCACGGTTCGCACAAACACGATGCGTTCGTCGGGGGCAATGACCACCTGTTCGGCCTCGCACATACGACGCGTCAGGCGAGCGCTTCGCCGCACCCACGAAAGGCCCTCTCGTTCGCACTCGGCGAGGATTCCGATCTCCGGCCCACGACGCAGACTCCTGTGAGCGCCATTGCGGACCGATTGTCGCATGCTTTCCAGACGGCTATCCATTCTCCTGCCCCTCTTCGGTTGTCCACCCCACCACGGTTGCCTTCAATCCCACGTCCGTGAAGCAAGTCACATTCGCATTGACGGCCCGGGTTTCGTCCCAGGAGGGTTGAAACGACAAACCCAGGCCTTCATACTTCCCCCCTGCCGCCCGATTGTAGGGCAGCAGATTCACCTCCACCAGGCCGGGAAGATCCCGGACAACCTCGGCGATAGCAGTCAGATTGCAGTCGGTGTCGGTCACCCCCGGCACAAGCGGCACACGAACAACATAGGGAATGCCCATCTCCGCCAGAGACGAAAGGTTCTTCAGAATCGGACCGTTTTCCTGCCCCGTGAAACGTCGGTGGTCCGTCGGATCGATCAGCTTGAGGTCGAAATAGACCAGGTTGCAGCGCCGTGCCACAAGACGGAAATCGTCTTGCTCGGCATAGCCCGAGGTGTCCAACACCACATGGGTATCCTCCAGCCGATCGATCACCTCGGCGACAAACGGCGTCTGCATCAATGGTTCTCCGCCGGAGAACGTCACGCCGCCCTCACCGGCCCGGAGGATATGAGCCTGTCGATTGAGAAGACGAGCCAGATCCTCGGCCGAGATGTTCTGACCGACGGTGCGGCTTCCGGCCGCTGTGGACAAGGTCTGAAACGCACGCACGAATCCTTCGGGATTGTGACACCAGGCGCAGCGCAGCGGGCAGCCCTTCAGGAATACCGTGGTTCGTATGCCCGGGCCATCGTGCACCGCAAACTCCCTGATATCGAAAATCGTTCCGATCATCATGATTGTCCCGAATCAGAGCGACTCCATCGGACGGACGTTCTCCGTCTGGCGTGCCCGATCTTCTTGCATCTGCCGTTTCGACTGCGCTCGTTTGTTCTTTCGACGCTTGAGCATCTCATCGGTAACGACCCCGATGAAGATGACGGTGCCCATCACGGCGAAATCCAGTGAACTGCGGATCCCGAGCAGATTCACGAGGTTCTTCAGGACCTGCAGCAGCGCGGTGCCGATGAGAATCCCGACCACCGAGCCTTCTCCCCCTCGCAGCGAGCAGCCGCCCAGCACGGCGGCGGCAATGCCGAAGAGTTCGTAAAAGCTGCCGTGCGAAGAAGGCTGAACCGCGTTGGCGTAGAACGCGAAGAAGATTGCCGAGACGGCCCCCAGACCGCCGGAGATCACGTAAGCAGAAGTGATGACTCTCTTGGTGTTCACGCCGGAGAATCGCGCCGCTTCTTCATTCTGTCCAACCGCCAGGAGATATCGGCCATAGACCGAACGATGCAGCACCACCCATGCCATCGCGCCGATAACACACAGCAGGACAAACGGGATGGGAATCCCCAGCACGTTTCCCGTCGCCAGAGCCGCCAGGGTCTGGAAGTCCTGGCAATGGCCGAATCCCTTGGTCGAATCGTCGGCCAGGAAATTGGCCAGGCCCCGGTACCACAGCAGGCCGCACAGCGTAATGATGAACGGCTGCACTCCCAGCCGGGTGACCACCAGACCATGAAACAGCCCCAGAAGGCCGCCCAGGACCAGGACCGCCGCGACAACCAGAGGCCACGGGAGCCGAAAGTCCACCAGCCCCACACAAAGCAGAACGCCCAGGAAGGAGAACAGAGAGCCGGAAGACAGATCGATCCCGCCGGTGACGATCACGAAGCCGACGCCGATGCTGAAGATTCCGAACATGCCGATCAGGCGAGCCGTGTTCTGCAGGTTGGTCGCGCTGAGAAAGCGCGGGTTCATCAGCGCCAGCGCCGTGCACAGAACAACGAAAATCAGCAGGATGCCGATATCCTTTTTCATGATTTCGTCTCCATCGTCTCGGCCTCGGCGGATCCTACCGCCCAATGCATGATCGTCTCTTCGCAGAAGGCCTCTCGATCCACGGCGCCGGTGATGCGTCCCTCGTGCATCACCACAATGCGATCGCTGACGGACAGGAGTTCCTCCATATCCGAACTGATCATCACGATGAAAACGCCCCGAGCGGCCAGTTGACGCATGAGCTGATAGATCTCCGCCTTCGCGCCGACGTCGATGCCCCGCGTCGGCTCATCCAGGAAGATGACCTTCGGCCGCATGGACAGCCACTTGCCCAGCACGATCTTCTGCTGATTGCCGCCGCTAAGATTGCGAGCCTTGGTCTCCGGCGAGGGAGTCGCAACATTCAGGGCGCGACACTGTCCGGCGGCCGCCCGTGCCTCGGCGGCGCGGTCGATCCATCCCCAACGGGCGTATCGGCCCAGATTGGCCAGGCTGATGTTCTCCCGCACGTTCATTTCGGCGATCAGGCCCGACCGGCGCCGGTCCTCGGGGACGAGATAGATGCCCTGGTCGATGGCGTCCCGCGCCGATTCGATGCGAAGCGTTCGTCCCGCCAGGCGGATCTGGCCGCTGAGTCGCGGATCGATGCCGCAGACGGACCTGGCCACCTCGGACCGGCCGGCGCCGACCAGGCCGGCAAATCCCAGGATCTGCCCGGCGGAGACGGAGAAGGAAATCGCCGCATCCGGATGGGCCTTGGTGCGCAATCCACGTACCGCAAAACACTCCGACGACACCGCTGCCGGCGTCCGCTGTGGGATCGCCAGGTCACGACCGACCATGAGTCGGACCATGGACTGGTTCTGAATCTCGTCGCCGCAGAGCGACCCGACGTTGCAGCCGTCCCGCAACACTTCCACCCGATCTGCCAGGTGTCTGACCTCGGACAGTCGATGGGAGATGTAGATCACGCTGACTCCGGCGGCTCGCAGATCGCGAATGATCGCCAGGAGTCTGTCGGTTTCGGTTGGCGTCAGGCTGCTCGTGGGCTCGTCCATGATCAGGATGCGCGCGTCGAGCGACAGCGCCCGGGCGATCTCGACCTGCTGGCGCTGGGCCAGAGACAGGGAGGCCACGCCCGTCTCGGGCGAAACCGCCAGACCCAGCCGTTCCAGATACGGCCTGGCCGCAGCGTACAGGCGACGCCGGTCGATCAGTTGCAGAGGCCCGCCACAGCGAGGTTCGCGCCCCAGGAAGATGTTGCCGGCCACATCCAGATTGTCCAGGCTGTGCAGTTCTTGGTGAATGAAGGCGATCCCCAGGGCCATGGCGTGACGCACATCACGAACGCCCACCTCCCGGCCACGAATCCGGATTTGTCCGGCATCGGGTCGGACCACCCCCCCCAGGACGTTCATCAGGGTGGACTTGCCGGCGCCGTTTTCGCCGACCAGCGCCACGACTTGCCCTTCGTACACGTCCAGACAGACCGATCGCAGCGCGTGTACGCCGGAGAACTGCTTGTCGATGCCGCGCATCGTCAGGATGGGCTCGGCGTCATACCTCATCGTGAAACCGACTCGCCCAGTCGCAGTGCCTGCATCTTGTCCATGAACTCGCCCGCATCCTGCTGCTTGATCACCCGAGTGGGAATGATGATCTGCTTGTCCGGCGGAATGCCGGACGCATCTCCCTTGACGATCCTCGCCAGCAGATGGATGGCCTGATAGCCGAACTCAAAAGGCTGCTGGACCACAGAGGCGTAGATGTGCCCGTCCTTGATCCCTTGGAGGGCATCTTCCTCCTCGTCGAAGCAAATGACCTTGACTTGGCCCAGTTTGCCGGCGTCCTTGAGGGCGTGTAGAATCGCCGGTCCGTTGTAGCTCCAGAGCCCCACAAAACACTCGATCTCCGGATACTTGACCAGTGTGTCATTCACGTTGGCCTTGGCACGCACGCGATCGATATCGTCCGTCCGAATGTCCACCACTTCAATCTGCGTATCCCGGATGGCCTCGGACAGCCCTTCAATACGTTCCTTGGCGTTCTGCGCATCCTTCTTGCCGACGAAGAGCATGACCTTTCCACCGTTCGGGAGCAGTTCTCTGAGCAGCCGGCCGGCTTCCCGTCCGGCGTCGACGTTGTTGGTTCCCACATAGCATTGTCGCCGGCATTCGGGGATGTCGCTGTCGGTGATCACCACGGGAATCTGCCCGGCCAACCGATCGATGAGCGGGCCCTGGTTGGCCGGATCCAGCGGCGTGACGGCAATGCCGTCGATTCGGCGCGTCTGGAGATCCTCCAGGACGCGCCTCTGCTCGACGGCCGTGCCGTCGGTCGTGAAGCGAAATTCGACCGTGACGTCGTCGAGCTCCCGGTCCGCTTGTTCGCAACCTCGTCGGGCAAAGGTCCAGAAATCGGTGGACGCGCCGGCTACAAACGCCAGTGTCGTGTTGTGCGAATCTCCATCGTCCCCGTCCTTGCCACAGCCGCACAAGGCCACGGCCAGCCCCAGACACACCCCCCACGCGATCATGCGGCGTCCTGTCATGCTGCACCTCACTTTTCACCTTCGGTTCAGGTCCGTTCCTGTGCGACGACCCGAATCAGAATAGCAGAGGGCTTGACACGTGTCAAGTCTCTTCGGTCACAATTCCCGGCGTACGCTTGCGGAGTGCGGCCTCTCCTACTTCACTGCCCACTCCAGGATGCCGCCGGAGCAATCCGGCTGCAATTCGGCTTCGATCCGCAGTGACGTCGTCTCCACCGCCTCGAAATGCGCCTGGTTGAATTGGTCCTTCTCTGTGCCGTAACCGACGTCTCCCGGGACCGGTTGCCAAAGCCCGTCGCGACGGTACAGCAACCGCCAGGAGGCCGGCACCGCACAGTGGCCCCCCGCCGGACGATCGTCCCACCAATACACGGCGACGGACGACACGCGTCGCGGCCGGTCGAAGTCATACTGGACCCACTCGGTCACTCCCCTGTGATCCCACCAGGTGTGCCGGGGAATCGAATGGTCATTCGAACTGGACGGTTCCACGCCGTCGTTCAGCGCGCCGACCGTGTCGCGATCGAAACAATGCGAGCAGCGAGCCGTGAAGCCGGCGGCCATCCCCAGGGAGGCGGCCAACGCCTCGTCCTCCGGAATCCACACGTCGATGCGTGAATCCGAGGCCCTGTTGTCCTGAGCGAAGAACGGGATGGCCGTAAGGCGCACCCGCTCGACAGGGCCCTCTTGCCGGCGACGGAACGCCTCGCCGCGAATGACATTCATCCCGCCCAGAAGATCGGGCTCGCCGGCGACGGAAAGCGTCGAATCGGCCTGAAGATAGTAGGACGTCTGCTGCGGATTGTCGATCGCCTCCAGACAATAGACCAGAGGACCGGACGCGAGGGCCACCCGACCGCGATCGGCTTGGACCTCCGGACGCGCGTGGATACGCCGCACCTGCATGGGCAGATCCAGAACGATCGTGTCCCCCTTCCTCCAGAGACGCCGGATGGCGGCATAGCCGCGCGTCATTGTCAGACCGCGCAACGATTCGCCGTTGACCCTCACGCGCACCGGTTCCGGCGAAAGATCGGACCGATACAGATCGAACGGGTTCTCTTGCCCCTGCGCCCATCCTGGTATGCGCACGTATACGGTGAACGTCGTCGCCTGCTCCGGATCGACGGTCACCGATACTCGTCCCTGCCAGGGGTAGTTGGTCGTTTGGGCCAGAGCGACTCGGGTCCCATCCCAGTCCAGCTCCGCCTTGCTGCCGATGAACAGGTTCACGTACACGCCCTCGTTGTCGCGGGCGTAAATATACCCTGGAATCGCCGAGGCGATCTTCAGAAACATCGGCGGACAGCATGGACAGCCGTGCCACTCCCAGCGAGGCCGATGGGGACGGGCCAGCGGGTTCTCATAATAATAACGATCGCCCTCCAGCGATATGCCGTTGAGGACGTTGTTGTACAGAGCCCGCTCCAGCTCATCGACATATCTGGCGTGTCCGAACAGAAGGTTCATGTTCCGATGAAAGAAGCCGGCCCCCACCGCCGCGCACGTCTCCAGATAGGCGTCGTTGGGCAGGTCGTAATCGGCGCCGAACCGCTCCTGATCCCGATGGGTGCCCACCCCTCCGGTGATGTGCACCCGCCGGCCGACCATGTTGTCCCACACGCGTGCGGCGGCCGGGACGTAGTCCGGCTCCTGGACATGACGAGCCACGGCGCAGACGCCGGCCCAGAACAGGGTGGCCCGCACCGCATGTCCCTCGATGGTGCTCTGCGCCTGCACGGGCAGATGGTCCTGAGAATACGTTCCCAACGGATCGGTGCCCTGGGGGCGTTGGCGGCCCCGGTCGTCAATCCAGTATTGGGCCAGCGACAGGTAGCGGGCCTCGTCGACAGGGACGGTCAGTCGGGATTTGAGCGACGGCCTCTCGCGGAACAACTCGTACAGTTCCACGAAGGCCTCCTCCGCCAGAGAATGCCCGGGGATCACGCGTTTCTTCGGCGACGGTCCGATGACGTCACAGATGTGATTGGCGAAACGAACCGCCGTTTCCAAAAGCGTGGTCTGGCCGGTGGCTCGGACGTGATGTACCGCCGCCTCCATCATCGCCCCGGCGTCGTACGTCTCGTGCTGCCAGACGATGTTCCCGCCGTTGAGCCCCCATCGCTGATGCGGCCGGTCGAGCTGGGTGAATGTCAGGATGTATCCGTTCGGATCCTTGCTCGCCGCCGCGGCGATTCGCTCGATGATTCCATCCAGCCTCGCCTGGAGGCCTTTGTCCGGAAACGAGACCAGAAAATCCGATGCGCCCCGGATCGTCTCGTAGATCAGCCCGTCGAACCAGGGCGACCCCTCGAAACCGCCGCTCTCCATGCCGGCCACACGATCGAAATTGCGAAGCGCCCCGCTCTTCTCGAACTTGTCCAGCACATCATGGACGGTCTTGTTGCTCCACAGCTTCAGCCTGGGCCCCCAGAAGGCGTCGGTGACCTGAACGTCCCGAATCGGCACCGGCTCCAGGACATGGGTCTGTTCCGCACGAGCCGAACAAACCAACAGCAGCGACAGGATCAGCGTGCCCCTGCCACTGCGACTCGTTGTCACTCGTACATCATTTCGACAACGCCTCATCTTCATCGTGTCGCTCCAAATCATCATAGACTCTTTCCTCAGGCCGATTCCCGAATGACCAGTTCGGAGGGAAAAGTCCGCTGAACATTCTCGCCCGGTCGGATCTTGCCTTCGATCTTGTCGGCCACAATCTGCACCGCCGCACGTCCGATCTGTTCCTTGGGTTGCCGGGCGGTGGTGATCGAAGGTTGGGTGTAGGCGCTGAACCCAAGGTCGTCATGGCCGGCCACCAGCACATCTCGACCCGGCGTCAGGCCCACCTCGTGCAGGGCCTTCATCGCCCCCAGCGACAGGCTGTCCGTCGCACAGAACAACCCCGACGGTCTGGCCCCCTGTCTGAGCCAGGCGGCCATGTTGTCGTAGCCGAACTGCGCCGTGTCTTCGCCGCCCATACCCGTGGTCAGCGGCACCAGGACGGGCTCCTTGCGATGCCGCTGCATCGTTCTGAGGTACCCCTGTTCGCGCTGGCAGGCCGCCACATTCTGCAGGCCGTGAGAACTGCCCAGATACGCGGGCGCCACACCGCGGGAAATCAGACGCTCGACGAGCATCGCGGAACTGGCGATATTGTCGTTCATCACGAAGCTGCTCTGCCGTCGCAGATACCGATCGACGCATACCACCGGGATCTGCGTCTCCAGTTCATTCAAGAGCTTGCGATTGGCCTTCGGCACCACCGGCGCGATCACCAGACCGCACACACGCAGGATCCGTAGCGTCGCGATGATCTGCTTCTCTTTCTCCGCATCCCCGTAGGAACACTGAACGAGCAACTGAAGGCCGTGAGATGCAGCTTCGTGTTCGGCCGCACGGATAATCTCACCGTAAAACGGGTCCGTAATGTATGTCACGACCATGCCGATGCTGTTCGAGTGCTTGCGCACCAGGCTCACCGCATGGGGGTTCGGCACGTAGTTCAGGTCCTTGCAGATGCGGAGCACTCGCTCCCGCGTGGCGTCCGCCACCGTCGCATCGCCGTTGAGGACTTTCGATACGGTATAGCGAGAATATCCGGCCCGTTCGGCCACTTCTCCCATGGTCACCACACCGTGCATGCTCTTCTTCGTCTTCTTCGCGTTGCGGACCATCGCCTGAAATCCCTCGTATCCCATCCTGAGGCCGGACCGGACACGCGTTGAGTCTCTCCTGGGCCGGCGTAAGACACCGTTATATGCCGATGCCCGTCACGCGTCCAGATTCGTTTGCTCCAAACGCGTTCGCGGGACACGCGGGGAACGGCCCCCCGATCCTACCACCAGAACGTCGGGCTGCCGTAGCGGTTCTTCATTTCGCTCCAGGGCCGCCAGTCGACGTGGCCGTCCAGAAACCCCACGTTTCCCCCACGAGGCTCCTGATCGTTTCTCAGATGGCTGGTCCGATCCAGGAACTTCCCCTCGCTCCACGAGCCGCCGACCGTAACCATGCCGAAATTGTAGCCGTGCTTGGTCGACGAATCCTCCTGGCCCAACGTCGCGTCGATGACCAGTTCGCGCAGGCCGGGGTTCTTCTCGAGGGTGGTCTTGCACCAGAGTTTGGTTCCTCCGACGTCTCCGTCGTTCGGATAGGTCTTGATGCGGGGACGTTTCGGTTCGGTGGCGACTTCCAGGATGTAACAATACCCTGCGACGATGAAGTCGGGGGCGGCGGTATTGATGAACTGCGTGCCGTCCCACTCTCCGCTGACCCCATACGTCCAGAAGTGATCGTTGTGCTTCTGCTGAATCGCATTGGATGGACAGTAGAACATCTCCCGCGTCAGGCCGGTCTTGAGCATGTAATTGACGGTGTTGCAGCCCACGTCCCACAGCCAGTTCCCCGCCGTCAGCGGCAGCGGCAGCTTCGAATCGTTGCCGTCGGCGTACATCGTGAACGCCAACACGTGCTGACGAACACGCGACGCGCAGGACTGCGTTCTCGCCTGCTCTCTGACGCGGCTCAACGCCGGCAGAAGAATGCCCATCAGAACCGCGATGATCGCGATGACGACCAGCAGCTCGATGAGCGTGAATGCCTTTCTTCGCATAATGGTGGTCCTTACACAATCTCTCCTGATGCAGATCCCACCGCAGGATCCTGTACGCCGGGGCCTCGTGCGGCTCGGCGGCCAAACAGCACAGCCGCACGGCCCCGTGATTCTTGTCATCGATTGACCCGGATCGAGCCGGAGCATTCGTCCTGTCAGCGTTCGCCGGCCAGAAAGCGGATCTCCGAAGCCGACAAGGCCCGACGGTAGATCCGGAAGTCATCGAGCGCGCCGCCGAAGTACTCATCCGCTTCGTATTGCGAACGACCCAGCCAGTTCTGCGTGGTCGCGCCCAGATCGGCCGGCAGGGTCGCCGTCGGACCTTCTGCAACCATCGCGCCGTCCACATAGATTTGCACGCTCATGCTCGCGCTGGCGATCACCACCGCCACATGGTGCCAGCCGGTCGGCAGCGGGGACGGACCGGTGACCACGGATTCCCCCTCCTGTCCGGAGTTCGTGATGGCAAACCAGATGGGGCCGTTCGTATCTGACGACGGACACAGCAACATGTAACTGGTGGAACTGTCGCCGCCAAAATCGAAGATCCGCTGCCAGGCATTGCCGTTGTTCGAAAAGTCCACCAGCGTGGCAATCGTGCAGTCCGTCAGCGTCGGCAGCAGCGCCCCGATCGACAGATCCACATAGTCGCCCTGGCCACTGAAGCTCAGCGCCTGCCCGTGGTCGCCCGGTCCCTTCTCATAGAGCATCAACCAGGGCGAGGTACCATCATAGCCGTGGCCGGTGACGTCCTTCAGATGGTTCTCGAAGGTGTAGTGAGCCACCAGATCGTCTGACCCGGGATCGGCCGCCGGTTCCGGCGGCAACGGGGCGATGCGATACAGACGAATGTCGTCGATGAACAGCAGGCCCGAGCCCGAGCCGGACACGCCGATCGTCATGGTCGTGACGCTCCGGGCGGCATCTCCCAGAGACGCCAGATCGATGCCCCACTGCTGCCACACCGGCGCCCGCAGCGACGCGGCATTGCCGTCGTAATCCACCCTGACCCCGTTGACCTTGACGTACAACTGAGCAACGGTGTTGTCGAAATCGCCACGGAAATACAGCACCAGGGTCAGGGCTCCCGCCCTGGTCCAGTCCTGCGCCGGACTGAGGGTCAAGTCGGTCTCAGAGGACGTCACTCCGCCGGTGTTCGCGTAGTAAAATGGCATCGACTGCGTTCCGCCGTGGACAATCGTCTGTTCGGCGAATGGCACTTCAAGGTGGCCGACGGTCGAGCCGCTTCCGTTCGTCCAGCCATCGATCCATGTATCGAAGATCGTCGCATGAGCATCGAGATCGTCGGTATAGCTCTCGAAATCGTCCACCACGAAGAACGGTTGTGTGGAGAAGCTCCAGACGTCGCCCGCCCAGGAGCGGATGGCCTCCGCCTCGTTGACCTCGACGATCTTCCAGTAGTACTCCGCGCCCAGGTCCAGCGTGCCCGGATCGCAGTTGCTCTCGCTGACCGTGTCGGCAAGGGCCGTTTCGTCAAGGACCGCCGTCTCGTCGACACTCAGGTACACCTCATGCGCAGCGGCCTGCCGACCGGCACGCCAGTCGAGAATCGCATCCACACTGACGTCGGTCGCATCGTCTTGCGGCTGGGGCTCTCTCGGTTGAATGGGTACATAGTAGAAGCGGACCTCGCTGAGCCCGTAGCTCCCCATCGTCCCGTAAGCGCTGTTCGCCGTCAGGCGAATGAACCGGGCGGCCACGCCGTCGAGGTCGATCACCGTATTGGCGGCGTAGCTGGCCTTCG
>Ga0209312_1000370_pt1 | contig 44259 bp, 38 predicted proteins | sample BioC13SIPDNA_4_FD_185744 | JGI IMG/M metagenome (GOLD analysis project Ga0209312, IMG submission 185744) | Anaerobic biogas reactor microbial communites from Washington, USA - Biogas_R1_B C13 SIP DNA (SPAdes) (version 2) | ecosystem: Engineered > Bioreactor > Anaerobic > Unclassified | place... | reverse complement strand
TAATCTTACTCCAGCCCAAGTTGCCGGACTTAAATTATCCAAGAATCAAAAAAGAAAGTATTTACTCGTGGCTTGAAGCTTTTCTATGGATTTTGTTGCTAGTTTTTCATATTTACTTTACAGAGCCAAAATTTTATAATTTTATTTTATGAGTTCCAGCTTTCAGAGTAATCACTCCAGGGGTGAATCTACTCAAAATAATGTTAATCACCCCGGGAGTGATTTAAGGAAAGGCGCTAAACCAAGGGATATCTATTTCTACCTAAATGATTCTTTAAATGTTATAATTTAGTAGAGTTAATATAGCTGAGAACATGTTATTGATTTCACAATACACATGAGACAGGAGCGAAAAATATTGAGTAAGAAAAGTCTAGCCTGGGCAGTCCTTCTATTAATGTTTATTCCAATCATTTCAGGTTGTAACTCAATTAGAGTAAAATCCCCAAATCCCCAAACCCTAACTCTTTGGCATAATTATGGCGGACAGTTAAAAGATACTATGGATGATATGGTTGATGAATTCAACGAAACTGTAGGGGCAGAGGAGGGTATTATTATAAATGTTACCTCCATTTCCGGAAGTGCCGCCTTGCATGAAAAACTGCTTATGGCTGCCAATGGTGATCCAGGTGCACCCTCCCTTCCCGATATTACCACTGCTTATCCTAAAACTGCTCTTATACTGGCAGAAAAAGGATTACTTGCTGATCTGAATCAACAATTTTCTGCCCAGGAACTTTCCGCTTACATACCTGAGTTTTTAAAAGAAGGCAGGTTATTGGGAGATCATCTATATGTATTTCCTACTGCCAAGTCTACTGAAGTTCTGTTCGTAAATAGAACTATTTTTGATAGATTTGCCCGGGAAACAGGTGCCAGGATTGAGGACTTGCAAACCTTTGAAGGTATTATAAGAACTGCAGAACTTTATTATAATTGGACTGACAAACAAACGCCCAGTATAGCTAATGATGGTAAAATGTTTTTTATGCCGGATTCAGTTTTTAATTTTTCAATGATTGGATCTAAGCAATTGGGAGATGAATTCATTAAAAATGGTTCCATTAACCTTGCAAACCCGCAATATATCAGGATTTGGGAATGCTATTATAAACCCGCTGTTTTAGGTGAGGTAGCTGTTTTTGACGGCTATGCTACTGATCTTGCTAAAACTGGTGATATTATCTGTTCAACCGGGTCAACTGCTGGAGTTTCGTTTTTTTCTCCGACAGTTACTTATGTAGACAATACCTCTGAACCGGTAGAGCTTGACATTTTACCATACCCCGTATTCGAAGGCGGAAAGAAAGTAGCGATACAAAGAGGCGCAGGTATGTGCGTAATCAAGTCGACCAAAGAAAAGGAATATTTGGCCGGTATTTTTCTAAAATGGTTTACCAGTCCTGAAAACAATCTTCGTTTTGTTTCATCAACTGGCTATCTTCCTGTAACCGAGGAAGCCTTTGGTGAAATTATGTCCCAGGAAATTAAGAATATAGCAGATGATAATATTAAGAAGCTTCTTCAGACTTCCAGGATAATGCAAAAAGAATACCAGTTTTATATACCGCCGCTGTTTGATGGTATTGATGAACTGCAAAAGGAATATGAAGACCAATTAAAGGATACTGCAGCTCAATCCAGAAAATCATATATCAATCTCATAAAAGAAACTAATTCTGCTACAGCTTATGAGGCGGCATCAAAAGGGAAATATCAGGATTTTATTATTAAGTAATCACAAATTGAGGCTATTATAAATTGAAGAATATACTTATGAAGAGGATTGATCTAATTAAACAAGCAATCAGGAAACCGGCTACAGATGGTGTACCCATGGATATCAGGCTCTTTTTATTTTTGCTGGTACTGGTGCTGACTATTGTTTTAGGAGTAATAGTCATCCTTTTCATTACGGGAACCTTTACTGCAGGTCTATCCGAAAGTGAGTTAATGATTGAAAATGAACTTCTCCATGCTGAACAGGGAATTTCCAAACAATATGGTGAGATGTCCGTTCAGGCAATAGCGTTTTCCAAGGAATTATCCAGAAGTATTGAAAGCAAAACTGATAAATTGGGTATACCTGTATCTAATTTGCATGACCATCCTGAAGTGCTGGAAGAGGTGATATCAGGCGAATTTGATAAATCGTTATTTTATCTGCAACGCTCTAAAAGCAGTGGTGTATTTTTTATTCTGAATGCTACTATCAATCCAACTCTTGATAACGCAAAAAACTCAAGGGCCGGGTTATATATTAAGAATATGGAGCCCAATATTATCAGCGCCTCTTCCCCGAACATTATTATATTACGTGGTATGCCAAGTATCAGTCGTAAAAACTCATTATCACTCCATACCCAGTGGAAGATGGAGTTTGATGTAAGTAATGCACCGTATTACCATCGCCCCGTAAATGCTGCCCGCGCAAACAATAAAATGCCATTATCTCGTTTATATTATTGGAATACTGTTTTTACTCTACCAAATACCAGTGAGGAAGCAATGCTTTGTTCAGTTCCATTAATTGATTCCCAGGGTAATGTCTTTGGCGTTTGTGGACTTGAAATTAGTACCATGCTTTTTAAATTATCTCATATGCCCAATAATAACATTTATAATCGTCTCTTCTGTATGCTCTCGCCGATAAATGAAAACATAGAACTTAATAAGTCCATGGTTGCAGGTGGCTATTCAGCCAGAATAATATCCAAAGGCGACGATACTCTTAAGATTTCGGAGAATCGTCGGGCTTTTCACTCCTATAAACATCAGGAAAGATCATTTTTAGGCATTCATAAACTGGTGCACTTATATCCGAAAGATTCAGCTTTTAGTGATGAACAGTGGGTAGTAGCTATTATGGTTCCTGAAGAGGATATTGTTGGTTCAATTACACGCTTGAATCTAATTTTAATTTCTTTATTAATGATGCTGGTTATTGGGGGAATAATATTATCTTTCGTTTTGAGCAGAAGATTCCTCAAGCCGATTACTGAAGGATTGGATATAATTAAATCTTCCGACTTGAGTGAGGCCCCCAGAACCAAAATCGCCGAGATTGATAATTTAATTGAATTTTTGGCAGCTCATAATGAAGATTTATATGAAAAGGCTAGGCAGGAGAATCTGTCAATCTCGATTCTGGATGATTTTCTGGAAAACACCAATAAACTCTCTCCGGCAGAACGCTCAGTTTTTGACCTTTATGTAAAAGGGCATACTGCCAAAGAGGCTGCTGAGATACTGTGCCTTAGCATTAATACGATTAAGACACATAATAAACGAATTTATATGAAGTTAAATGTTGCATCCCGGGAAGAACTCCTTTTGTATATAAGTTTACTAAACGAGATAGGTACTGATATTAAATAGTAAAGAGTAAAAACCTTGTGCACGGACAACCTGAAAACAAAAATATTTATTACAGAAGTAGATAATACAACATTGGCTATTGCTATTATGTAAAAGCTGCAATAAATTATAATAAGGAACAAAATAATTTCGGAAAGCGTGTGGGCTTTAAAATATTTTAAATAATAAGGAGGTAAAAATGGCTATTGTAGAATGGAAAAAAGATGACACGGTTGCAATAATGATCATGAACAATGGGGAAAACCGTCATAACCCCGAATGGGCTGATACTATGCTCTCAGTATATGATGAAATTCTTGCTGACAGCGATATTAAGGCTATAGTACTTACATCCAGTGATCCCAAGAATTTTTGTCTGGGGGTTGACTTGGGATGGATGATGAAAGCTCAAACAGATAATGATTTTCCGGGCATTAGTAATTGGTTATACAGGAATTCGGAAGTATTTAAAGCCATGTTGATGTCACCGGTCCCTACTATTGCAGCTATTAACGGACATGCTTTTGGTAACGGTGCCATGCTGGCGGGTGCCTGTGATTTCAGGTTTATGAGAGCCGATCGGGGTTACTTCTGTTTTCCTGAAATTGATTTAGGTATTCAATTTTCTCCTTCGATGATTGAGTGGATGAAACGTATTATGCCTTATCAAATGTTTATAAGGATGAAATGGTCCGGGGAGAGGATGTCAGCAGCCGAACTGGAGAAACATGGTGTAATAATCAAAGCCTGTGAAAATGCGGAGAAAACTGTGGAAGAAGCAGTTGCTTTTGCCAAAACATTCAATAAATCCAGAACCACGCTGGCCGAAATGAAACGAAGAACCTATAAGCACATATTGGACAAAATGGAGAATGAAGACCCGCAATATTATGATTATAAACCGGAAGCGGTTAAAGAGGGCAGATCTCCAATTTTTATGTTTACTCCGCTAACCTAAAAAAACAGGGGATTGCATTTATTGCAGTTCCCTCATTTCTTTCTTTCCTATGTCTCCCGATGATCTTTATAAAATATTATTTAAATTATTAAATAATTATACGAACATTAAAATTACTAATACTAAATAATATTTTCCTGCTATAATATATATATAAAATGTGTCCCCGTGAAAACAAAAATAAGTGTTGTAACACTTAGTTTTAATTAAGGAGGTTTTTTAATGAGTTTGCTATTTAACCCTAAAAAGTACAAAGACAGAAATTACCCTGACGAAAGATCAAAAGAAATTATGCTAAAAACCATTCAATGGTTTGAAGACAAGGGTGCTGCAAAGTTAAAAGAAGATTATCATTCCAAGGAGTTTTGTGAAGATTTTCAGCAATTTGTAACCGAAGAAGGAATATTTGAGACCCTTTTCCTTCCCAAGGGTTATGGTTCTGACCCGGATCAGTATTACAGCACCTACCGGATGTATGAATTCTCTGAATTAACTGGATTTTACGGGGCTGCCTACTGGTATGTATATCATGTATCAACTTTAGGTCTGGACCCGGTATTGCTGGGAGACAATGAAGAAGCCAAACATAAGGCTGCCAGAAAATTAAAAGACAACGCTTTTTGTGCATTTGGTCTTTCCGAACAGGAGCATGGGGCCGACATCTATTCATCGGAAATGAAACTTTATCCTCAGGGCGATGGCACCTATCTGGCTAATGGCAGAAAGTATTATATTGGTAATGGCAATGTTGCCAGTACCGTAACTGTTTTTGGCAAATTTGCTGATACAGATGATTATGTATTTTTCGTGGTTGATGCCAACCATCCCAATTATGAGTGTGTAAAAAACATTGTTAATTACAATCAGCAGTATGTAGCTGAATTTGCCCTGCATGATTATCCAATTACTGAGGCTGACATTTTGTCCAGAGGCTCCAAAGCCTGGGATGATATGCTTAATACTATCAATATCTGCAAGTTTAATATTGGATCAGGCGCTACCGGTATTGTTACTCATTCATTCTATGAAGCCATAAATCATGCTTATCATCGTGAGCTTTATGGCGGAAAAGTAACTGATTTTCCCCATGTAAAAAGACTATTCAGCGATGCCTGGCTAAGAATTATGGGAATGAAACTCTTCGGGCTCAGAGCAACCGACTACATGAGAATTGCCAATGAAAACGATAAGAGATACCTGCTGTATAATCCAATCATGAAAATGAAAGTAGCCATTCAGGGAGAGATTGTCCATGAACTTCTCTGGGATATTATTGCCGCCAAAGGTTTTGAAAAAGACATGTATTTTGAGCAGGCGGTAACCGAACTGAGAGGATATCCAAAACTTGAAGGTACACGTCATGTGAATATGGCATTAATAGCCAAACTTATTCCCAGTTATATGTTTATGCCGGGTGAATTTGAAGAAATCGGAAGAATAACTGATAACCGCAATGATGACTTTATGTTCAATCAAGGCCGTACCAGAGGTTATGCCAAAACCAAATTCCATGATTATAATATTGCTTACAAGACTTTGGCTCATCTGCCAAATGTACAGGTATTTATGGAACAAATCGAAGCTTATAAGGATTACCTCGTGGTTTCCGGTCAGGGTCTAAGCGAACAAATGAAAGATTTCGATTATTTGCTTGCTGTGGGTGAACTCTTTACCATGGTGGCTTATGGTCAACTGATCATTGAAAGTGCCCGGATGGAGGGAGTAAGTGACGAGATCATGAATCAGATGTTTGACGTCTTTGTAAGAGATTTCTCATCCTTTGCAGTTGACCTTTACGGCAAACCGCTCAACACTGATGCTCAGATTGAAAAAATCATAAAGATGATCAAGAGGCCGGTTCCCAATGATGCTGAATTTGAAAAAATCTTAAATGAAGAAGTTTACAGCCTGGTTGATGTTTATCAACAGAATCCCTAAGATTGCACGGACTCTATATAACTAAATAATATCCAAACCCTCTGTGATATTCAGTCACAGAGGGTTTTTTATACTGATACACACTGGCTGGTTTAATTAATGTTGCTGATGCTCACTCAAAGTCGCTATTAAGGTTCTCAGAATGACATGCAAAAGAACACTTTTTCAGTAATCTCGGACTCTCCCCTGGCAGCCTTATTCAAGATAATCGACGTATTTGCAGATATCTTCGACGATGTTATTTTTCCTCAAATCGAAGGCTTTTTTATTATTCTCGAAAAGATTATTGCCTTTGGTATCAATGGAAACGATGAGGGGACCAAATTCCTTTACACGCATGACCCACATGGCTTCTGGCATACCTAAATCCAGCCATTCCACCGATTCAACTTCTTCAACGCAATTGGCTGCCAGAACAGCACATCCTCCGGGGAAAACAGTATGTATAGCTTTACATTCGCGGCAAGCTTCTGCGGTATCTGAGCCCATGCCACCCTTGCCGACAATTAACTTGAGACCAGTTTGAGCAATAAAATCCTTTTCATATTTTTCCATACGCATGCTGGTGGTGGGGCCAATCGAAATTACATCGTACTTCCCGGGTTGGCCTTCTATTTCCTGCATAATAGGTCCGGCATGGAAAATGGCTTTTCCAGCCAGGTCAACCGGCAGCGGTTTATGCTGTTTGATAAGACGTTGATGTACATCATCACGACTGGTTACCAGATAACCGGTTAGATAAATAATATCGCCAATCATCAATGAGTCCAGGTCTTCATTATTAATCGGGGTAGTTAATATTTTACGGCTCATAAAATTACTCCTTTATGCGAAATTATCTCGTAATCCAGGTCAGCCGTTATTTTTATCACCGACCTTCGGTGCGCCCAGCATCCGGTTGATAAACCCACTGCAATAGTAGCAGGGTGTCGAGCTGCTTCTTCTATATGAACCCCCATAACCGAATTTTCTCCGGTAAGACCGCCCGGACCGATTTTAATGGCATTCAACCCGTTTTCGATTCTGGATTCCAGTTCAGCACCACGAGGATTGGGGTTATGAGAACCTATTGGTCTAAGCAGGGCCTTTTTTGATAATTTAGCTGCCACCTCTACGGAACCGGCAATACCAATACCGACCAGTAGGGGAGGGCAGGCATTAATGCCATAAGAAGTTATCTGATCAAAAACGAATTTGACCACTCCTTCATATCCTTCCAAGGGCATGAGGACCTTGGCCGTTCCCGGCAAGCTGCAACCGCCGCCGGCCATATATACATAGATAATTGCCTCATCACTATGGGGAACAATCTCCCAGTCTATCCAGGGAATCCTTTTGCCAACATTATTACCGGTATTTTTCTCATCAAAAACTTCTACTGCATTGTGGCGAAGTGGTCCGATTATCGTAGCTTTTTTGACCGCTTCACGCAAGCAATCTTCTATTTCATCAATTAAAGGAAACCTGGTCCCAACTTGCACAAAATACTGAATAACTCCGGTATCCTGGCAGCATGGTCTATCCAATTCAGATGCCATCTTGAGATCCTCAAACATAGCATCATAAATAATATTTGCTAATGGAGAGCTTTCCTTTTCCTGAAGTTCTTTTAATTTTGATAAAACATCATCAGGAAGATGTTTACCGGTAAATGCCGTAAATTTTGCCATTATATCAATAAAAATTTCCCGTTGTTCGGCTATGTTCATTCAAGTTCCCTCCAATATAATACTTAAGGTGAAGGCTTACCAACAGAAGATTTTGCATAACCATTATGCCTTTTTACAGTGGAACTAAAAATTTAATTTCTTTAATTGTATTATAGATATTTTGGAAATGCATATTAATAAAGCTGAGCTAAAATTAGAGATTTCCGATTAGCTTTTAATTTACTCATAAACTTTCAATTATTGGTGCATGATAATGCTATATAAGGAGAAAGGAGTGAGCTAAATGGCTAGAAAAGATTTAGGCAATGGAGTTTCAATTGATCCAATGCCGCCGTCTGTAGGAAAAAATGTCAATATTTATTATTCGGGTGAATTGACCACTCATAAATCAGAACCGTTATCAGTACATGTAATGTATGGATCACCTGATCGTTATTTTGGTTCCAAAACCATAGAGATGAGTAAACAAGGTCAAAATTACCAGGCAAGCTTTCAGGTAGAGGCTTCAGATACTCTGAATTTCTACTTTAGTGATGACAAAAATCATATTGATGACAACAAAGGCAATCCTTGGCAAACAGCGGTTGATTCAGATAATCTTTCCTATAGTTAAAGATAAAATCCCTTTACAAAGTGATTAAAAGGTATCAGAATTACTGATGCCTTTTTTTGATTTTTATGAGGACAATTGCATTAATTTGGATTATAAATAATTAGAATCAAGACCACTTAACTGCATATGATAGTATAATAAAGCAAACATAGTTGCCGTGCGACAATAAATGAGTATTATGGGTATTAATTTCTTTGAATTTCGACTAAAATAAATATGGAGAAATGAACGGTTAAATTTATAAAGGAACGTTATCTAAATGCAGCACAATGAAATTGTTGCCCGTGAGGGCTGGATTTTTATTATAATATCGTTGGCCGTTAGTGCTGTATTAGCTTATTTTAACTTTTATATAACAGCACTGATTTTTGCAGTTATAACTTTATTTTGCATATTCTTTTTTCGCAACCCCGGGCGGGTTATCCCGAAGGGCGATGAGATGGTTGTTTCCCCTGCTGATGGTAAAGTAATGGATGTTACAACCGTCAATGAGGAATTATTTCTTAAAGGGGAAGCTAAGCGGATAAGAATATTTCTCAGTTTGTTTAATGTTCATATTAATCGGGCTCCAGTGTCTGGCAAGGTTAGTTTTGTTAAACAGGTAACTGGTCAATATTTACCGGCCTATAAGGATGAGGCCAGTTTTAAGAATCAACGCAATTATATTGGCTTGGAAACTGAATTTGGCAAGGTGATGGTAGTGCAGATTACCGGCCTGGTTGCAAGAAGATTGGTTTGTTGGGTTGAATCGGGTAATGTACTGCAACGGGGAGAGCGATTTGGTTTGATTAGATTTGGTTCCTGTACTGAAATTTATTTACCCGTTGAAACTGAGGTACTGGTTAAAACCGGGGATATTGTAAAGGGAGGGGAAAGCGTAATTGCCAAATTCATTTCGAATTTCGATAGCAATTAGTATAACCTTTTTAAATCTCCTGGCTGGATGTTTATCATTAGTTGCTACGATTAATGAAAATTATGTAGCTGCGGCTCTATTAATACTTATTGCCGTAGTTATGGATTCGTTGGATGGCAGAGTAGCCCGACGCCTTGATAGCACCACCAGCATAGGTAAGGAACTTGACTCTTTATGTGATTTGGTTTCTTTTGGGGTAGCTCCAGCGCTACTTATTTATTCACAATTATTAGCAGATAAGTTGATGGTAGCTGGTTTATTAGTTGTTCTGGTTTATATTGCCTGTGGAGCTTTTCGGTTAGCGCGTTTTAATGTATCCGGTGCTCCTGATTATTTTGTTGGTGTACCCATAACCTTTTCAGGTTTATTCCTGGCTATAGTTTCTTTATTAGCAGTATATTTGCCAGTATATTTTCCAGTATGGTTAATCGTTTTACTGGTATTATTATTGTCATATCTAATGGTTAGTTCTATCCGGGTTCCCAAACCGGGTGCAATTCCTCAATAACGAAATTATTTCAATTAATTAAACCAGGGTTTATCTAAAAAAGGATAAACCTTGGTTTTTTGTTGAGTAATAATGAAAACTTGCCAACTGAATAATGCTGTGTGCCTGCACATATAATAAGATATCATTTTTCTTTGGAGGCCATAACATGATTCATGAGTTTCATATTACAACCGCCAGTAATAATACTAACGGTTTATTGACAGATTTAAAGCAGCGGGCTAAATGGATTCATCAACAAGGTTATACTATTTCCGTTAATATTGATCAAAAGCAGGTTTCTGGTATTGAAGAGTTAGTGGTTAAACTACAGGGAAGTCAATTTGGTCAGGTGTTTCGCGATGAAGATATTTTATGCGTATTTAAACATCAGATAGCCGAGGTAATTGCGGAACATATCCTTACCCAGTGGGAAGGTAAACTGATATGGAAAGAAATTAACCGTACTGCCCGTACGCTGAGTGAAGAGGAAAAACAATTAATTTATGATAAAACGGTTGAGTTTCTTCATGCCTGTCAGGATAATGAGAAGTTAAACCGATTGTTATACTTTGGTCGTAAAAGTCGAATTGCCAATCGTGTATTGGAATATATTAATGAAAATAATTTTCTGCTCGTAGAAGGTTTCATAACTTTTTGTTTACGGGATTATTTGACCGAAATTAAGTTTGCAGTGGAAATAGCTTGTGAAGAGTTGCGTAGTGAAAAAGAGTATAATGATTTTGTTACCTTGTTGCGCTTTTATGTAGAAACACAGACTCCTAAAATATTGGAAGTAAACGTCTTGATGACTTCCAATAACTTTTTTTATTTATGGGATGGGAATGGAATGAAAATCGATGATAGCTATATGGATTACTATATAAATGAAATGAAATTTAATGAAATTAATTTTGACGATGTGTTAATCAGTATTTTAATAACTATTGCTCCTCGTCGCATTATTCTTCATAATAGCGGTGACATAAACCGTCAACCCATTCAAACTATATTGAAGGTTTTTAATGACCGGATCAAAATTTGTAGTGGCTGTTTCCAGTGTCATCATATTTTAAATAACGGTTTTCAGCAGTAGTTTTGCGATATGCAATAAATATTTAAGAGCCTTCTCCCGGTGTTCTTTTCTAAAATGCCTTCCCGTGTTTTCCGTATTTTAATTAAACATGCTTATAAAACCAGCACTTATGTTAGCTGTCGTGAATTAAACCCTCATTATTGCTCCACCCACTAAAATCTGATATATTCATTAGGTAAATCTTAAGTCAGGTGATTTAAATGTTAATCAAAATATTATTAATTCCTCTCATTAGCGCTTTGATTGGATATGTGACTAATGTTGTAGCCATAAGGCTTTTATTTTGGCCTCGAAAACCAATTAATCTAGGGCTTTATGAACTTCAGGGTCTGTTGCCGAAAAGACAGGCGGAAATTGCAGTCAGTGTGGGGGATTTGGTAGAAGAGCAGTTATTATCGCTGGATGAGATTTTCGAAAAAATTAATACTCCTGAAACAATGGAAATGGCAATTGTAAAAACGGTCAAAGTTTTAAGGGAGAAGCTGGATAATATGCTGCCCAGGTTTTTGCCGGCCATGGTAGTGCAACTGGTTGGTGATATAATGGAGAAAGTGGTGCGGCAGGAAGCACCAGGTTTAATCAATCAATTAATTGAGTCGGGTCATGAATATTTAAGCAAGGATATACAAATTAGAAAAATTGTTACCCAGAAGATAATTGATTTTGATCTGGATCAATTGGAAGATATGATTCGAAGCGTTTCCAATAAAGAGCTGACTTTTATTGAAATTCTTGGCGGAGTTTTAGGTTTTATTATCGGTCTGGTTCAAGTAGGTATTATATTTTTATTTCCATAATGTAAAATAAATTAGGAAAAGGAGGACGAGTAAATGATCAGAGTATCTTTGAAAGATGGTACCAGTCGGGAGTATCCAAAGGGAATTACCATGTTGCAGGTAGCTGAAGATATTAGCCCTAAACTGGCCAAAAATGCAGTTGCTGCCTTATATAATGATGTGGTGATTGATCTTACCAGACCTATATATGAAGATGGGCAACTGGAATTATTGGATTTTAATGATCCCCGTGCTGCCGTAGTTTACAGACACTCGTCCGGTCATGTCATGGCTCAGGCGGTTAAAAGACTTTGGCCTGATACAAAATTAGCGATTGGACCTGCAATTGATAAAGGATTTTATTATGATTTTGACAGCGAACATACAATAACTCCGGAAGACTTTACATTAATTGAAGAAGAAATGCAGCAGATTATTGAATCAGATTATCCGATTATTCGTCAGGAAATGAGCCGGGATGAAGCCATTAAATTCTTCGCAGAAAAAGGCGAGGATTACAAAGAGGAGTTAATCCATGACTTGCCTGAAGATGCAGTTATAAGCCTGTATCAACAGGGAGAGTTCGTTGATTTATGTGCCGGGCCGCATATTCCTTCAACTGGTAGACTAAAAGCCTATAAACTTATGAGTCTGGCCGGAGCCTACTGGCGTGGAAATGAAAAAAACCCGATGTTGCAAAGAATTTATGCAACTTCTTTTCCCAAAAAGAATATGCTGGAAGAACATTTGCATAAAATCGAAGAAGCCAAAAAACGCGATCATCGACGGTTGGGTAAAGAACTGGGATTGTTTATTGTGCTGGATGAGGGCCCCGGATTTCCATTTTTCTTACCTAAAGGCATGATACTTCGCAATGAATTAGAAAGCTTTTGGCGGGAAGAACACCAAAAGGCAGGCTATCAGGAAATTCGTACGCCGATTATTTTAAATCGTGAATTATGGGAGCGTTCAGGTCATTGGGATCATTACAAGGAAAACATGTATTTTACGCAGATTGATGAACAGGACTTTGCCGTAAAGCCGATGAATTGTCCCGGTGGAATGCTGGTATATAAGCAGGGATTGCATAGTTATCGTGAGTTGCCTTTACGCATTGCCGAGATGGGTCTGGTACATCGCCATGAATTATCCGGAGTATTGCATGGTTTAATGAGGGTACGGGCCTTTACACAGGATGATGCCCATATTTTTATGCTGCCGGAACAGATTGTTGACGAGATTAGAGGGGTTATCCGTTTGGTTGACCGTTTTTACAAACTGTTTGGTTTTCCTTACCATGTGGAGTTATCTACCCGTCCGGAGAATTCGATGGGGGATGATGAGGCCTGGGATATTGCCACCAATGCTCTGATTGAGGCTTTACAAGAGGCTGGATTGGATTACCAGGTTAATGAAGGTGATGGAGCATTTTACGGACCTAAGATAGACTTCCATCTTCAGGACTCTTTGGATCGTACCTGGCAATGTGGTACTATTCAGCTTGATTTTCAGATGCCGGAACGCTTTGATTTGAATTATATTGGTGAAGATGGAGAAAAACATCGACCAGTTATGATTCACCGGGTTATATACGGTAGTATAGAACGCTTTATTGGTATATTAACTGAGCATTTTGCCGGGGCATTTCCGACCTGGTTAGCTCCTGTGCAGGTTAAGCTGATTCCTATTACTGAAAGGCAATTGGATTATGCAATTGAGGTTGCTGAGGACTTGAAAGCATCTGGGATACGTGTCGAGGTTGATTCCAGAAGCGAAAAGATGGGCTATAAGATTAGGGAAGGCCAATTGCAAAAGATACCCTACCTGTTAGTAGTAGGAGATAAGGAGATAGAACAGGGAGCGGTAGCCGTCAGACATCGTAAACATGGTGATCAGGGGGCCATGCCCAAAGAAGAGTTCAAACAAAACATTTTGCAGGAAATTCGTAACCGTAGTAATGACTAATGTTTAGTTAAATAGTAATAAAAATTACCTAAAATATTGCAGGCATAGTTAGTTTATGTTATTATATTCAATGGACTAAGCAGGAGCTCAGCTTCTCACCTTACAACCTGTTGTTCGTAAGGTTATTAAACTGGAGATCAGTTGGTCGTTAGTGTTCCTTTTGTGTATATTAGCGATTTGAGAAGCGAGTCTTATGACTCGCTTTTTTACTTTATTTTGGAGGTGAACTTCTTATTAGTAAAGATTGGAGAGTTAATGAGGACATTCGAGCCAAAGAAGTCCGACTGGTTGCCGAAGATGGTGAACAATTAGGTATAGTTTCAATCCGTGAAGCATTGGAAATTGCCATGGAAAAGGGAGTAGATCTGGTTGAGGTAGCACCTTCAGCAAAACCGCCTGTATGCCGCTTGATGGATTTTGGCAAATTCAAATTTGAACAAAGCAAACGTGAAAAGGACGCTCGCAAGAAACAAAAGGTTATCTCAATTAAGGAAGTAAAAATGCGCCCTAACATCGATGAGCATGATTTCCAGGTCAAAGCCAGAAGTGCGCGTAAATTTCTGAGTGCGGGTGATAAAGTTAAGGTAACAATTATGTTTAGGGGACGGGAAATTACTCATCCTGATTTAGGTGAAAAGCTATCCCTTAAGCTGGTTGGAGAGCTGGCCGATGTGTCTGCCGTTGAGAAACCTCCTAAGGTTGAGGGAAGGAACATGGTTACTATACTGATACCCAAAATCGAAAATACAAAGGAGGAAGGCTAATGCCTAAGACCAAAACTCATAGAGGTGCTGCCAAACGGTTTAAGAAAACTGGCAGCGGTAAAATTAAGAGATCCAAAGCTTACGCCAGCCATTTGCTAGGTGGTAAAAGCCCTAAAAGAAAGAGAAATCTTCGTAAATCCGGTTTGGTTAGTGAAGCTGAAACTAAAAGAATATCCAAATTAATTCCGTAGTTGCAGGAGGTAATATGATATGCCCAGGATTAAACGTGGTGTAACCACTCATAGAAGACATAAAAAAGTTTTAAAGATGGCTAAAGGTTATCGGGGCAGCAAGTCCAAGTTATATAGGGTAGCCAATCAGCAGGTAATGAAATCAGGCAATTATGCTTATGCTCATCGCCGATTGAAAAAAAGAGATTTCAGGAAATTATGGATTGCACGTATCAATGCTGCAGCTCGCGACAATGGAATTTCTTACAGCAAGATGATTCATGGTCTTAAAGTGGCCGGAGTAGATGTTAACCGAAAGATGCTAGCAGAATTGGCCATATCAGACCCGCAGGGCTTCACGCAATTAGCAGAACTGGCCAAGCAGAATAACTAAAGTTTTAAGAGTATGGTGTCAGCCGTACTCTTAAATTATTTTTGGGAGTAATGATGAAAAAGATTGTTTCCCGGGATAATACACATATTAAACAGGCAGCTAAATTGAAAAACAAAAAATATCGGCAGCAGCAAAAATTATACCTTATTGAGGGACAAAGATTAGTAAAAGAAGCTTTGATGAGTAATCAGGTTATTGAAAAAGTTTTTGTTGCCGAAGAGTTTTCTTTATCCGACGAAATGGCCAGAGAGTTGCAAGAGTTAGATTGCTATTTGATTTCGCAAAAGTTATTTTCATCTATTACTGATACGGAAAACCCTCAGGGTATAGCAGCTATTGTTCAAAAACCGGAGTCAGACTGGGAGTTGCTGGCTAAAAATAAGGCTTGCTTCCTGTTACTTGATCAGATAGCAGATCCAGGTAATATGGGAACCATTATTCGTACCGCCTGGGCATTTAACATTGATGGTATTATGCTGACATCTGGTTGTGTTGATCCGTATAGTCCTAAAGTTGTAAGAGCAACTATGGGCGGAATATTCCATCTGCCTATTTATGAGATTGATGAGCAGGTACTGGATGGTTTGATCAAGTCAGGTTATAAATTAATTGGAAGTTATCCGGATGCTTCCAATAGTATTTATGAAGTTGATTATACGGGTTCAATAGTAATTGTGATTGGCAGCGAAGCCCAGGGCATAAGCCCCTCTATTAGTGAAAGATGTAAAGTTAAAGCTGTAATACCTATAAATTCCAGGGTGGATTCTTTAAATGCTGCGGTTTCATGTGCTATAATATTATCTGAAGCTAATCGGCAGAGACGGTGGTAAATATTGTCCTGATGCCGAAGCTGTGCTATAATACGGTTAGATTAAACCCAAACCTTGAAGGGAAGGGTGTTTTATCTATGTTTAATCAGGCAGAAACACTGTGGAGGCTTTTTGAAAGCTCAGGATGCATCGTTTATTACTTAATGTATAAGATGCTTATGACACAGTAAATATATTTTTAAATGCGATGAAGGGGACAAGTAGGCTGTCTGGAACTTTAAGGGAGATTGTATCGGAGACTGAGAGTACAATCAGGATAAAGGCAGTACGAATTCACCTCGGGAGCAGAGGACTGAAACTTAGTAGGTCTTATTACGGATGTTGCCGTTAACGACATAGAGACAGCCAGGTATATATATCTGGCTAATTAGGGTGGTACCGCGGAACTTTCGCCCCTTGGGAGCGAAGGTTTTTTATTTTTCTGCCAGGGAGGAAATTAAATGCTGGAAAAACTTAATGAGATTGAAAAAAAAGCATTGGAGGCAATGGCGCAAGCCAAAGAACTGCAGGAGTTAAATGAACTTAAGGTTAAGATTCTCGGTCGTAAAGGTGAAATAACCTTAATGTTAAGGGGACTTAAAGATTTATCCCCCCAGGAACGCTCTGAATTTGGACAGGCTGCCAATCAGGTAAAAGACCGTATAGAAAAATTAGTGGCCCAAAGAATAAATGAAATTAAAGCACGGGATTTGAACCAGCGGTTGGAACATGAAAGGCTGGATGTTACTCTACCCGGCTTACCAATTAATCGGGGCGGTAAACATCCTCTGACATTAATTAATGAAGAAATCAGAGATATTTTCTTGAGTATGGGATTTGCTGTGGCCGAAGGTCCGGAAATAGAAAAGGATTATTATAATTTTGAGGCGCTGAATGTACCCAAAGATCATCCTGCCCGGGATATGCAGGATTCCTTCTATATTACTGATGAGGTGCTGCTAAGAACGCATACTTCCCCTGTTCAGGTACGTACTATGGAAGCCATGTGTCCACATTTGCCGGTAAAAATAATTGTACCCGGCAAGGTTTATCGTAAGGATGATGATGCCACTCATTCACCCATGTTCCAGCAGGTAGAAGGTTTGCTTATAGATAAGAATATAACTTTTGCCAATCTGAAAGGCGTTTTAATGTTGTTTGCCCAAAAGATTTTTAATGAAGATGTTAAAGTTCGTTATCGTCCGAGCTTCTTTCCTTTTACCGAGCCCAGCGTTGAGATGGATATTTCTTGTGTAAGTTGCAAGGGGAAAGGATGTCGGGTATGTTCTCATACAGGTTGGTTGGAAATATTGGGAGCTGGCATGGTACATCCGAGAGTTTTGCAATATGGAGGATATGACCCTGAGGAAGTAACTGGCTTCGCCTTTGGCATGGGGATTGAAAGAATTGCTATGTTAAAATATGGCATCAATGACTTACGACTGTTTTTTGATAATGATAAACGGTTTCTGCAGCAATTTTAGGAGGTGACGATATGGGTGTTTCAATTAATTGGCTAAGAAAATATGTTGATTTTGATTTAACATCGGCAGATCTTGCCCATAAACTGACCATGGCCGGAATTGCTGTGGAAGGTGTGGAAGAAAAGGATGATGATTCCATAATGGAATTGGATTTAACCCCTAATCGCGGTGATTGTCTGGGTATGATCAATCTGGCCCGTGAAGTGGCGGCTATAACCGGCAATAAACTGCAAATACCTCATAATGATCTTAGTAATGAGGGTACTGAAGTTAACGATTATATTAAAATAAATATTCAGGATACCGATTTATGTCCGCGTTATTCAGCCCGGGTGATAAAAAATGTAGTAATTAAACCTTCACCGGATTGGATGCAGCAGGCTTTAATAAATTCGGGAATCAGGCCGATAAACAATGTTGTGGATATTACCAACTATGTAATGTTGGAAACCAACCAGCCTTTACATGCTTTCGATTATGACTTAATAGGAGAAGATAAGCAAATCTTGGTTCGCCGGGCTGCTTCTGGCGAGAAAATAGTAACCATTGATGAAGCCCTGCATGAATTGGAAGCTGATATGCTGGTTATTACCAATGGTTATAAACCGGTAGCTTTAGCCGGGGTAATGGGAGGCCATGATTCGGAAATTAATGAAAAGACTACTACAGTTTTGTTGGAATCAGCCAACTTTAATCCGGTTAATATTAGACGTACTTCCCGTAAAGTAAACCTGCGCAGTGACTCATCCATGCGTTTTGAAAAGGGTGTGGACCCTAATGGAACTGTGATGGCTTTAAATCGGGCAGCTCAATTAATGGTGGATCTGGCTGATGGAGAGGTAGTACCCGGTATAATTGATGTTTATCCGGCCCCAATTAAACCGGCAACCATTAAATTGAGAACCCAAAAAGTGAACCGTTTGCTGGATACAAGTTTATCTACTGAAGATATACAAGGGTATATGCAAAAGCTCTCATTTCCAGTGACTCGTAAAGGTGATGTTTTGTTGGTAGAAACTCCGACTTACCGGCCTGATTTGCAACTGGAAGTTGACTTGATTGAGGAAGTTGCCCGTTTATATGGATATAATAATATCCCTGACTATTTGCCTCTAACCAGTGCCACTGGAGGGGGATTAACTGCTTATCAGATTTTTCGTGACAAATTACGCTCCAATTTAGCCCAGAATATGTATGAAGTAATTAACTACAGTTTTATTAATCCGGACGCTTTTGACCGGATTATGCTGCCTGACGATCATATTCTCCGGCAAGTAGTAAAAGTGGCTAATCCATTATCAGAAGAACAATCGGTAATGCGTACTACACTTTTACCGGGGTTACTTAGCACGATCAGCCGCAATGCAGCCCGGAGAAATTATAATTTGTCCTTTTTTGAATTGGGAGCAATCTTTATTCCTTCCCAAGGAAATCTTCCTCAGGAAAAGCTTAAAGTTGGAGGAATAGTAGCCGGTAGCAATGATATTAACTGGCAAAAAGTCAGAACGGAAATGGATTACTTTTATTTAAAAGGTATTCTAACCGGTTTATTTACCGGTTTAGGCATAAAAGATGTGGTATACCAGGCGGGATCGATACCAGGTTATCACCCGGGCAGAACAGCAATCATAAGCTGTCGGGGTCAGGAATTGGGAGTATTGGGTGAAATTCACCCACTGGTAGGAGAAAACTATGATATTAAGGTTAGAGCCTGTGCTTTTGAATTAGATGTAGAGACCATGTTTAACCTGGTCACACCGAATGCTTTGATGGAAAGTATAACCCGCTATCCGTCAATGGAAAGAGATATTGCTGTAGTATTACCCGAAGAGGTGGAAGCCTCTCAAGCTATAGCCGTAATTAAACAAATTAACAGCCCGCTCCTGAGAGGTGTGGAAATTTTTGATTTGTTTACCGGCGGTAATCTGCAAGCTGGATTTAAGAGCATGGCTTTCCGTTTAACTTTCCAATCTGGAGATCGAACTTTGAAAGAGGAGGAAATAAATCCATTAACGGAACGGGTTATTCAACTTTTGGAGTCTGATTTACAGGCTCGGTTAAGATAAGCAGGATAAGCATAAATATTATAAAAAAATTAACCATTTTATAGAACCCTTATCGGGTTCTATTTTTTTCCCTATTTATTTTGACAATAATCATCAAAGGAAATTCATTTTAAAGCAGGAATATTACAAACAACATAGAACTAAACAAAAATAAACATAACATAACATAAACCAATATAACCGTAAAATATAAGAAATAAAATTAACTAAAATACACATAACCTACAACAATATAGTCTGTATTTAGACTATTTTTGTTACCAATAGCAAAATTGTGGTGAATCACCATTTCATACTTAGTCTTTAATTTTATCCATATATACGGTATGTGCTAATTAATATTTGAAACAGGGAAGGAGACAATGAGTGGAAATAAATAATTTACATAAATCAGCTGGGGTGATAGAGAATAGAGGTGCCGGCTGGAAGATTATTATCTTATTATTTACGCTAATATTCATATTTATTTTTTCTTTCGCACTGGGGCGATATCCGGTACCACCGGGACAGTTGTTGCAAGTATTAGCCTCCCAAATAATAACTATGGAACCTACCTGGAATGTAACCGTTGAAACCGTGATATTTCAAGTACGCCTCCCTCGTATTCTTGCTGCTATCTTGGTTGGAGCAGCACTATCTACTGCCGGAGCTGCCTACCAGGGAATGTTTAAAAACCCTCTGGTATCACCGGATATATTGGGAGCTTCAGCCGGTGCTGGTTTTGGAGCAGCTCTGGGTATTTACTTCTCCTTTAGTATGGTGGGAATACAATTGATGGCCTTTGTAGGTGGATTACTGGCAGTTGGATTAACCTATGGGATAAGCATAAGAATCCGCCATGATCCTATGCTAGCCCTGGTACTTTCCGGTGTCATGATTGGATCACTGTTTACGGCTGCTATTTCCTGTATTAAATATATAGCTGACCCCTATGATAAACTGCCGGCAATTACTTTCTGGCTCATGGGAAGTCTGGCTTCAATTACTTCCCGGGATGTATATATGGTACTAATTCCAATAATACTGGGAGGACTACTACTTTACCTGTTACGCTGGCGCTTGAATGTTCTGGCTATGGGAGAGGAAGAAGCCCAGGTACTGGGCATTAATACGAGAGCAATGAAAACCATCGTCATTATTTGCTGTACTTTGATGACGGCTGCATCAGTTTCCATCAGCGGTCTGATAGGCTGGGTAGGTCTGGTCATACCGCATTTGGCCCGAATGATTGTTGGTCCAAATTATCAGGTATTATTGCCCGCTTCTATTTTACTGGGTGGAGCTTATTTATTGCTGGTGGACGATTTGGCAAGACTGATAGCCAGTATGGAGATCCCGTTGGGAATTTTGACTGCACTCATAGGGGTACCTTTTTTTCTATATTTGTTGTTAAACAGCAAGTGGGGATGGAAATAAACTTTGGGGGTATGGTAATGGAATTGGCAATCAGGAATCTTAGTTGTGGATACGGAAAACGCAGAGTGGTTGACAGTATTTCTCTTAGCATTAATGCCGGAGAAGTAATCGGTCTGCTGGGTGCTAATGGTTGTGGTAAAACTACCCTGATAAAAACTATATTGGGCTTGTTGCCTTTTTTGGGAGGGGAGGTATTGTTGGAGGGCAAGAACATTCAATACTGGACTTCCGCTCAGATTGCCAGGGTAGTTGGCTATATACCGCAGATGCATACTCCGCCTTTTCCTTTTCAAGTACTGGATGTAGTTCTTATGGGAAGAACAGCTCATATTAAGCCGTTTGCATCTCCGTCCTTAAAAGATGTGAAAATAGCTGAACAGGCATTAGAGATGTTGGATATAACTTATCTGCGGGATCGGATTTATACCGAGATAAGCGGCGGGGAAAGACAATTAGTTCTGATTGCCCGGGCTCTGACTCAGGAACCCAAAATCCTGATTATGGATGAACCTACTGCCAGCCTGGATTTTGGCAACCAAATAAAAGTATTAAGTCATGTAAAGCAACTGGCAGGGTTAAATATAGCTGTTCTTATGTCCTGTCACTTTCCCGAACATGCATTTCTTTATACCAATCGAGTTGTGCTTTTAAATGAAGGCCGAATCCTGCATAGTGGAACGCCGGATGAAACGATTACGCCGGAAAGACTTAAAAAACTTTACGGAGTAGATGTTGATATCATAACCGTAAAAAATCGCATGAATCAGGAACTTCAGGTTTGCGTTCCTTCGAGAAGCTTGGCAGCTGAAGATAAGTATTATCAATCAATGGAAAGGAGAAACCAATATGCTCTCGCTTGAAGAAGCCAATGAACTAATTAGGGAAAAGTTTAAAGATTATCCGGTAAAAACAGAAGAAGTAGATGTTTGGGAGGGTATTAACCGGATATTGGCCGAGGATATTGTTGCATCGGTTGATGTACCAGGATTTTCACGTTCCATGTGTGATGGCTATGCTGTATTAGCCAGTGATACACAGACAGCTAGCGAAGAGACTCCGGTTTTATTAGAATACCGGGGAGAAATACTTCCTGGAGAAAATGCCGGTGTGGAGGCAAAGGAAGGCCAGTGTATTTATGTTTCTACGGGAAGTATGATGCCGTCTGGTGCTGATGCAGTTATCATGGTTGAGCAAACCAGATTGCAGGACCAGGAGTTTGTGCTGATATATAAGCCGGTTTTTAATGGGGAACGTATTATTAAACGCGGAGATGATATAAAAAATGGCCAGGTACTCATTAAGCAGGGAGAGAGAATAAACCCCAAACATGTTGGAGCTTTGGTAGCTGCTGGAGTCCATCGGGTAAAGGTTTTTGCCCGACCGCGCTTTGCAATAATTTCTACTGGAGATGAGCTAGTGGATATCGGAGAGAATCCTGCTGAGGGTCAAATAAGAGATACTAATTCTTATGCGCTGCAGGCCTTTATCAGAAAATTTGGTGGTGAGGTGGTTCATAGGGTACTGGTCAGAGACAATCGTGAATTATACCAACGGGAATTGGAAAACGCCGTTAAATGTGCTGATATGGTTTTAGTTTCCGGAGGTTGTTCAGTAGGAATTCGGGATTATACAGCTGAGGCTATCAATGCCCTGCCTGGCGAAGGTGTCTTTATTCAGGGTGTAAGCATCAGACCAGGACGCCCCTTAATAGTAGGTGAATGTATGGGAAGACCGGTATTTGGCTTACCCGGACATCCTATTGCACCAGTAATTCTTTTTAAAATAGTAGTTGAAAAACTGTGGAATCATATAGTGGGTTGTATTGATCAAGCAGATGTGGTTAAAGCGGTAGTTGACTTTGATATGCGTCCGGCGGTTTTCACTCATTTATTGGTACAGCTGGAAAGAGGGGAGGGTTTGGTAAGGGTTAAAGCAGCAGGTCCTGGAAATCCTGCACAAACCAGTGCTGTTTCCCGGGCGGATGGATATATATGGATCAAAAATCCGGAGACAGGGTTATGCAGGGGAGATATTTCTGAAGTATACATATTCTAAAGGTTATTATCGGAGAAAGGTGAGAAAAAATGAATTCAATTAACTTTCAGCAGGAATCTATCCTGAATGAAGTTTTAAACCAGTTAAAAGAATCACTTGCCGGGGAAATTAACGAACTGACTATTGAACGGGCGGTAATTGGGGTTTTCTTTACCGGAGTAAAGCTAAGTAATGGCCAGGGTGGGATTTGTGCCACTCCGATCAAGGTAATGCCTGACGCAGTTTGCTGCTCCAGTTCCACCGGACGCATGCCCCGAGCAGGTTCCTTAAAAGGTAGATTGGCGGTGGGATTGGTGCAGGAAGCTTTGCAGGAAGGAGATACAGCCCTAAAAAAGGCATTGGCAATTGCGGTATTAAGCGCTCTTTCTGCTACTGTCTGGGCTATATATCCTCCCCATGATTATGTAATTGAGCGGGATGCGGATCCATTGGATAGAAATTATTCACCTGATAACAAGGTAGTTGTGGTTGGTGCACTGGGGCCATTACTAAAAAAGTTAAGAGTCGGGGGGGTACCCTACCGAATTCTGGAGATGGATACTTCTACTTTAAAACCTGAGGAAATGCCGCATTTCTGGCCTCCGGAAAAGGCAGCAGAAGCAATACCCTGGGCAGATATTGTGGTAAGCACCGGAACCACTCTTATTAACGATACACTTGAGGGACTATTGATGGCTGCCCGTCCGGATACAGATTTTATCGTGGTGGGACCCTCGGCCAGCATACTTCCTGGACCGTTATTTGCACGGGGGGTTGATTCCGTAGGTGGTGTTCTGGTAACTGATGCTGACCAACTCCTGGATATACTGGGTGAAGCCGGAGCCGGATACCATTTTTACGGCGTATGTGCCGAAAAGATTACCTTACGTCCCCGAAAAGACTCATGACAAGTGCGTTAGGGATTAATTCATAGAGAGATATTACTAACGAAAAGTAAGAAAAAGGAGAGGGGAATATATGAAAAAGAAACAGATGGGTTTGTCTTTAGTTATGATGTTCCTGCTGATAATGAGTTTAATGGTAATAGCCGGCTGCGGCAAGGAAAAAGCAGCAGATACACCGGCTGACACTACCCGGACAATTACTGACATGGCAGGCCGCCAGGTAACCCTTCCGGCAGAGATTAATCGCATAGCAGCGGTAGGGCCGGTACCAGTAATTAATACCTTCATTTTTACAGTAGGGGAGGGAGACAAAATAGTTAATGGACTGCCAGGGTTTGCTAAAAGTGAGCGCTGGAAATATCAGTCGGTGTTTGCACCTCATATGGCCTCTATGCCAACTATTCAGGAGTCCCGTACTGAACCTAATATAGAGGAACTTGTAAAACTGGAACCTGATGTAGTGTTTACCATGGATGAACAGATGGCTGCATCAGTAGCCAACGCCAACATGAATGCTGTGTTTTTATCCTGGACTGAGCCCGAGGACGTAAAGCAGACCATTAATCTGGTGGGAAAAGTGCTTAACAAGGAAGCCCTGGCAAATGATTATGTAAAATACTTTGATGTGACCATAGCAACGATAGGTAATAAAGTGTCTGCTATACCTGAAGAAAAACGGCCCCGGGTTTTATATGCCAACATCGAAAGTATGACCGCACCTCATGAAATATCCGATTGGTGGATCGAAACAGCAGGAGGGCAGAGCGTAGCTAAAGCTGACCGTGTAGGGCAACAGCAATTGGCTTTTTCTATGGAACATTTACTGAAGTGGGATCCGGAAATAATAATTGTAAGTACTCCGAAAGATATCAAATTAATTAGTGAAGATGCTCGCTTTCAAAAAATAACCGCAGTAGCTAATAAACAGGTTTATCCTACTCCTATGGGAGCGCATGTTTGGGCACACCGTACTGCTGAACAACCATTAATGCTCATGTGGGCAGCAAAAACCTTCCACCCGGAAACTTTTAAAGATTTGGATTTGGAACAGGAGGTAATAAGTTATTACCAAAAATTCTATAACAAAACCTTAAACAAGGAACAGGTCGACGAAATCCTTAGCGGTGATCCAAAGGTTTAATATTCAGATCATAATACAACTCCCGGAGAGCATAAAGCAGAAATAATCATACGAGTCTTACTTTGCTAATCCAAAAAAGTGGAGGTGAAACAGAAACATACCCGAATACCAAAGTTTACCGAACCGGGTTGTGGATTATCATAAGAAAGACTGCTTAAGTTATAATATATAAACAGCATGTAGTTTGATGGTAGACTTTGATGGTAAGCAGCAGATATAACAATGGAGGTTAATAAGTATGCAGAAATCTCCGGATGGAAAACCTTTCTACAACTCAATGATGCCAATTTATCCTCTGTTGGCTCAGCAATGCGTGGATGATTACCGCTTGGAACAGGGCATTTGCCTGGATATTGGAACGGGCAATGGTTATCTTGGATTAGAGATTGCCAAGATCACTAATATGAGTATTTATTTTATTGATATTGAAACTGAAGCTATAGATTTTGCCAGACGAACGGTTGCAGAAGCAGATATTGATAACCAGGTATCGTTTTTGGAAGTTGATATTTGCAAAGGGCTTCCTCTGCCCGATAACTTTGCTGATTTCATTATCAGTCGGGGCTCACTTTGGTTCTGGGAAGATAAATTAAAGGGATTGACCGAAGTTTATCGGGTATTGAAGATTGGCGGAATTGCACTAATTGGCGGCGGTTTAGGCCGTTATGTCCCCTGGACAATGCGGGAAAGATTAACCGGAGAACGCACTAATAACGTACAGAAAAAAGGGGGGAAAAGACTTAATCTGGAGGAAATGCAAGCATTGGCGATAGAATCGGGAATCCCCAGTTTTAGAGTTATACAGGATGCTCCGGGAGATAAAGGCATATGGATTGAAATACAAAAACATAGATAAAGTACTGATATTTTAAAAAAGAAAGGGCTTTAAGCCCTTTCTTTTTTGCATAGTAATACATTGGATATGCTGCTAAGGGGTGAATGGTTTATAATTAATAGGGAGAGGAGGGGTTTTAATTGAATAAATATGTTACTCCTGCTTTGATAGATGTTGTCGTAGAAGGATGCGGAATTATTCAGGTTGAAGCCGGAAGTACCCTTGAACAAATGGTTGACCGAATGGATATGCAGGATAAAAACCTGGTGATGGCAGGTATTGTAAATAATAATCTGGTCGACCTCAATTATTATTTAAATGAATCTGATCAAGTTAAATTGATTACAATGAAAAGTGATATCGGTTTGCGTGTTTATAGGCGCAGTGCTGTATTTTTATTAATTGTAGCGGCCAGAATGGAGTTCCCAGCACGAAAAATTACTATTAAGCATTCTCTGTCTAATGGCTTATTGTGTGAATTCGTAGATGGGGATACTAATGAGTCCGAAGTAAAGAAATTGGAAGCCCGTATGAGAAGGCTGGTGGAAATGGATCTGCCCATTCGGCGTAACACGGTAATGCGTGAACAGGCTATGGAAATATTTGACCGTCAGCAGCAATTTGATAAAGTAAATTTGTTGGAAGTTAGGGAAAAACCCATAGTTCATGTTTATGAGCTGGAAGGTTGGTATGAATATTTTTACGGATATATGGTTCCACGGACGGGCATGATAAATAATTTTAAACTTATCAATTACCCTCCGGGGATAATACTGCAGACACCTGAATCAAATAACCCTAAGGTTATTGAACCATATGTTGAACAGAAACAATTGGCCAGAGTATTTCGTGAGGCCCGGGATTGGTCGGAGATGTTGCAGACTCCACATGTAGCTGCCTTAAACGACAATATTGCCAATGGAAATATTGAAGAGATCATTCGCGTAAATGAAGCTCTGCATGAAAAGAAGATAGCCTATATTGCTGATCAGATATGTCAACAGCCAGAAGCGCGTCTGGTTCTTATTGCCGGTCCTTCTTCATCAGGTAAGACTACCTTTGCACAGCGTCTTTTAATTCAACTGCGTGTTAACGGACGCAGGCCGGTTTTGATTTCTATGGATAATTATTTTGTAGATAGAGCCTTAACCCCCCTTGATGAAAAAGGTGATTATGATTTTGAATCATTACGTGCTTTAAAGCTGGATTTGTTTAATAGTCATCTTATAAGTCTTATTCAGGGCGATGAAGTAGAAATTCCCGTTTTTAATTTTAAGACTGGTTCATGTAACTCGCAGGGAGTCCCGATTAAAGTAAATCCGGGACAACCCATTATAGTGGAAGGCATTCATGCCTTAAATGATGAACTTACCTGGCTTATACCAAACGAGCTTAAATTTAAGGTATATATAAGTGCTTTAACCCAATTGAATATTGATTATTCAAATCGTATTCCCACTACTGATAGCCGACTTATAAGAAGAATTGTCCGGGATGCCAGAACACGAGGTTACAGTGCCGCAGACACCATCAATCGATGGCCTTCAGTTCGGGCCGGTGAACAAAAATATATTTTCCCCTATCAGGAGAATGCTGATGTGATGTTTAATTCATCACTGGTGTATGAATTAGCGGTATTAAAGCCTTATGCTGAACCTTTGCTGCAGGCTATTACACCTGAGGCAGACGAATATGTAGAAGCAAAACGATTACTTAAGTTTTTCAGTTATTTTAAATCAATCTCTGCAGAGCCGATTCCGCCTAACTCAATAATAAGAGAATTTATAGGCGGAAGCTGGTTTAAAGCGTAATCAAAAAAGGTGCCAATATGGAAACCCTTCCCCGTATTAAAACTTCTTAAATGAAACCAGCCTCTATCTTAGAAGGAAATGGTATAGGTTATGCAGAAATAGAATGCAATGGGTTAAAAGGGGGCATACCAGTGGAAGATAAGAAAAATAATGTAAACAAGGTCAGTGTAATAATTTATGATGAGGAATATGTGGTAAAGGGCAGTGAAAACTCAGAATACATTCAAATGCTGGCCTCTTATGTGGATAGACGTATGAAAATGATTCAGCAACGTAATCGTAATTTATCGACTACCAAGGTAGCTGTCCTTACCGCTCTTAATCTGGCAGATGAATTGAACAAACTTCAGGAAGACTATGATGAAATGGTAAAAGCCCTGGAGGAGGAACGAAAAAAATAGGGTGGGATTAAATGACTAATCGTGAAATAGCCCGTACTTTGGATCGAATAGCAGATATTCTGCAGCTAAAAGAGGAAAATTCTTTCAAGGTGCGGGCTTATCGTATGGCTGCAAATACAATTTATAATTTGGATGAAGATATTAAAGTTTATTATGAAAAGAATCAAATTGCAGAAATACCGGGTATAGGTAAGACGGTGTCTGCCAACATCATAGAAATGCTTGAAAAGGGCAGTAGCGAATATTATCAGACTCTTACTGAGGATATCCCGGAAGGGTTACTGGATATGCTGCTTTTGCCCGGTATGGGACATAAGACGGTAAAGTTAATATATGATCATCTGGGTATAAACAATCGGGAGGATTTATTAAAAGCTGCTCAGGAGCAACAGATTAGAAAAATTCCCGGTTTGGGGGCAAAAACTGAATACAATATTATAAAAGGAATGGAATTAATTAATCAGAACCGAGGTAAAGCCACCTTGGGTTTATCATTGCCGATGGCGATCGAGTTTCGTAATTATCTGGCAGATTGTCCGCAGGTTGTTCAGGCATCAATAGTGGGCAGCGTGCGCAGGGGGAAATCTATAGTAGGTGATATTGATATTCTTTTATCCGGTTATGACTTTGCTGCAATAAAAAGTTGGGTTATCGCTTATCGTGGTATTAAAGATTTGAATCGTAATGAAATGGACTCTATAGGGGGCCAATTGGATTATAGGATAAATTTTGAAGTAATACTGGTTCATCCGGACAGTTATTATACTGCCCTGGTTTGGACCACTGGTTCCAAGAGTTTTCGTGACCAGATATTTACTGGGGTTGATCCGTCAGCATTAATCGGTTTGCATAGTGAAGAGACAGTGATGCAAAAGCTGGGGTTGGATTATATTCCGCCTGAAATGAGAGAAAATACCGGAGAGATTGAGTTAGCCAGACAAGGTACGCTACCTGTTTTGGTATCACGACAGGACGTTAAAGGTGATTTGCATATTCATTCTGATTGGAGTGATGGTGGCAGCAGCATTCAACAAATTGCTGAAAGTTGCCGGCAAATGGGTTATGCTTATATGGCTATAACTGATCATTCCAAATCATTACCTATCTCCGGGGGATTAAATGAAGAAAGACTAGCTGCCCAAGGTGTTGTTATTGATGAGATTAATGCCCGACTGAATGATATCAAGGTATTAAAAGGAATCGAGGTAGACGTTTTAAAAAATGGTGAACTGGATTTCTCAGATGATACCCTGAACAAGTTGGATATAGTTATTGCATCTATTCACAGTCATTTTAGACTTGATAAAGAACAACAAACCGAACGCATTATCCAGGCAATTAAAAATCCACAGGTAAATATCATTGGTCATCTTACCGGCAGATTACTTAATCGTCGCGGTCCTTATGAGGTGGATTTACCCCGCATTTTGGAAGCTGCCGCCAAGCATAATGTTGCTTTGGAAATTAATTCCCATCCGGATAGATTGGACATTGATGATTTTACGGCCAGAAAAGTCAAAGATTATGGAGTAAAGGTGGCTATTAATAGCGACGCTCATCATTATAACGACCTATATATGGTTGATTATGGAATACTAACTGCCCGTCGGGGTTGGCTGGAAGCTGAGGATATAATAAATTGCTGGGATTTACCCCGGCTGTTAACGTTTTTAAAAGAATAATGGCGGTCAGACTGGCAGAATAATAAAGCATAGACCTCTGAAAGGGGATAATACTATGCTGGGTTTTGCATTAAGAGCAGCAATTATGTATTTTATGGCTTTAATTATGATCCGTTTGCTGGGGAAAAGAGCATTGGGGGAATTGGGACCTTTTGATTTTGTAGTCATGACCGGAGTAGGGCATACCGTAGTATCAATAGCTTTGGATAAAAGTATACCCTATTATGAAGGCATTATTATTCTGGCTACTCTTGCAGGACTGGAATATATAATGGGCTTTCTGGCCTTGAAGAATGAAAAGCTATCTAATTTGATTGTGGGAAAACCGGTAGTATTAATTGAGAGTGGTCGTATTATTAAGAAGAATCTGGCTAAGGAAAAGTTTAATGTGGATGATTTATTGCAGGAATTGCGTAAAAAGGGAATCAGAGATATTGATGAGGTTGAAATTGGAATATTGGAATCATGCGGTGGGTTTAGTGTTATCATCCGTGAAGATGATGAACCGGTTACTAAAAGAGATTTAGGCATAAAAAGCATACAACCAGAGGGTGCGCTCACCTTTACCTTAAAAGGTCGGGGAAAAATATTTGAACAGCAACAAGGTAATGCATTTAAACCTGATCCTGAAATAGATTTGCCGGGAATTTTACAAGCTATTCAAAAACAGCTTGAGCAAATTTCAGAACGAATTTATCATTTGGAAAACCAGAAGGACACTTAAGTAGAATATGAGGTCAGGAGGAGAATTCGGGTGAAATTAAAAGAAATACACCAACTGGCAGTAGATTTAGGAAAAAGATATGATATCCGCGGAGATTATTTGCAGCAGATTTTGCAGGATGATTGGAAAGCTTATGAAAAAATGAATGAGCTGGATAAAGAGGATTTTGATCTGGAAAACCTGGACAACCCTTTTAGTGATACCAGGATTCTGGTAGGTAGCGGTGGAGAAAATATTTCTACCATACTTTGCGGCATTGATATGGAAACTCCCGAGATACTTCTGGCTGATCGTTTAAATGAAAAGGGGCAAAAAATTGATTTGGTATTGGCTCATCATCCGGAAGGAATTGCTGGCGCTGCTTTACATCGAGTAATGAATATACAGGCTGATATGTTGGAAAGGGCTGGAGTACCTATTAATATTGGCGAAGCAATTATGGCGTCCAGAATATCGGAAGTTGAAAGGGGTATTGCGCCACAGAATCACCAGAGAGCAGTGGATGCAGCCAGATTGCTGGATATACCTTTTATGTGTGTGCATTCACCGGCCGATAATCTGGTAAATAATTTCCTGGAAACTCTTTTTGCGAAGAGGGAATATCGCACCCTGGAAGATGTGATAAATATTTTACTGGAAATACCGGAATATAGACAAGCTAGGAAACTAAAGGCCGGGCCGCGTATCATTGCAGGTGAACGTCACCGTCGTGCCGGTAAGATATTTATTAAAATGACCGGTGGGACAGCAGGTTCGCCCAAGGCCTATGAAAAACTAGCTGCTGCAGGGGTTGGTACATATATTGGTATGCATATGCAGGATAAACATCGTCAGGCTGCCAAAGAGGCCAATATCAATGTTATATTGGCAGGGCATATGGCCAGCGATTCTCTGGGGATGAATTTATTTCTGGATGAATTGGAAGCTAAAGGAGTAAGCATTATACCTTGTTCAGGTTTAATAAGAGTTAGCCGACTAAAACATGAAATACATTAATTTATTTTATATGGAGATTATTTTATAGTTATTTTATAGGGGCGGGCTTAAAGCAGTCTTGTCCCTTATTTGTTTGAAGTTTTAAAGGAGTTGCTATACATGGAATTACTTGCTCCAGCCGGAAACTGGTCTGCATTTCTGGCTGCGGTTGAAAATGGAGCGGATGCAGTATATTTAGGCGGGTCTCAATTTAGTGCCCGTCAGGCTGCTGATAATTTCAGCAGCGAAGAAATAGCCCGGGCATTGGATTATGCTCATCTACGGGGTAAAAAAATTTATCTTACTGTAAATACCCTGATAAGGGATGATGAGTTTGACTCAGCGCTGCAGTTTATATATCAGATGTATAAGCTGGGAATTGATGCAGTTATTATTCAGGATATTGGATTGCTAAATGCAGTAAGCCAATTACTACCAGGCCTTAAATTGCATGCTAGTACTCAAATGACCATTCACAATTCAGATGCAATCAGACTGATAAAAGAAATCGGCGTAAAAAGAGTGGTTTTGGCAAGGGAAATGACCCGTGGGGAAATTATAACTCTTTGTCAGAACCACAATGATATAGAAATAGAAGTCTTTGTACACGGAGCTATGTGCTTTTCATATTCAGGGCAATGTTTATTTAGCAGTATAGTGGGCGGGCGAAGCGGTAATCGGGGTCGATGTGCACAACCATGCCGCTTATCGTATGAACTCATAGGCAACTCCAACCAACTTTATAATACCCGGGGAAATTATTTGCTTAGCCCATCTGATTTATCCCTGATTGATAATTTGGTTGATCTAAGAGATGCAGGAGTTCATTCACTGAAAATAGAGGGACGTATGAAAAGACCGGAATATGTTGCCATAGTTACGCGTGTATTTCGGGAAGCTCTGGATAACCTGGATAAGGAAGTTCCCATAAGTTCCAAAAATAATTTAAGGCAAATATTTAACCGTAATTTTTGTACCGGCTACTTTAATAACGACAGAAAAAATGTGCTTAGTCCGCAAAGACCGGATAACCGGGGAGTATATGTAGGAAAAATAATATTACAGGAGTCAGATTTATTAACAGAAATACTATTGGCTGAGAACCTGGCTGAAGGTGATGGTATTGAAATCAGGTCGATAGCTGACCATAGTTCAGCGTTTATAGTTTCCGCTATGTTTAGAAATGGTATAAAAGTTGCTCAGGCTGATAAAGGTGACCGGGTAACTATTCAACTGCCAAATCGCGTGAAATCTGGTGATCTGGTTTATAAAACCAGCGACTGGAAATTGTTGGCCGGGGCTATGAATAGTATTGAGCAGGCCCAAACATTTAAAGTTTGGGTTGATGCTGATGTATATATGGTGGAAAATGAACCGCTTAAACTTGTTCTAAAGGATGAATCGCAACATCAGGTTACAGTTTTAACCGAATCAAAAACAGTTTTGGCAGAAAGCACTCCGGTTGATATAACGGTGTTAAGGGAAAAACTGGGGCGTATGGGCAATACATATTTTAAATTAAGAGATCTGAATGTATATGGGCCTTCCAACCTTATTATTCCTTACACAGACCTTAACCGGGTGCGCCGCCAGGGGCTAAACAAGCTAATGCAGTTATATCATCCGGACCAGGAAATAAGGGAAAAGGAATTTCAGCAGGATAAGGAAAAATGGTTTTCAAATTTGTCCGGTCGGAATATACAAGCAGAAGTAAAATTGCTAAGTGTAAAGGTTAACAGCGTTAATGATGCCTATGTTGCTTTAGAGGAAGGAGCCGACCGTGTATATCTCGATATGTCAGGTATTGGCAACCGGCATCGTACTAATATTCAGGAGTTAGTTGATTTAATTAAATGGGCAGTTGACCAGGAAAAAGAAATTATACCGGCCTTACCGCGGATAGAAAAACCGTCTGACCCGATTGACTACCGTAAGATAATTGAGCATACTGGGGTTCAGAAACTATTGGTACAAAATTTGGGTGCATTACAATACTGTCGGGAAAACAGCCTGGACTTCTGGATAGACTATAATCTTAATGTCTTTAATAGTTTTTCAATAGATTATTTTACCCGATTGGGTGCAGAGGGAGTTACCATTTCGCCTGAGTTATCTTGGCAGCAAATTAAAAAATTATATTCTCCCATAGAGTTGCTGATACATGGTGACTTGATTATAATGACTTCTGAGAGCTGCGTATTTAGCAATGTAAATGCTGAGGGCAGTTCGGAGGCCTGCCATAATTATTGCCAGCGGGATAATTATTATCTGCGGGACCCCAAGGGCTATAGATTTCCTCTGGGAACTGATACGGAATGCAGATGTTATGTATTCAATTCGCGTACACTCAGTCTGCTGAATGATTTGCCCGTACTCATGCCGCTGGCTGATAGTTTCAGACTGGACTTTTACCGGCATAATACCCATCAGATAAAAGCTTCAGTAAGTATTTATCGGGAAGTATTCAATCAGATATTAGCCGGTGAAAAATTTGATATAACCGATTATAAAAATCAATTAATTAAATATAGTCCATCAGCGTTCACGCGGGGGCACTATTTTCGTGGAGTGGAATAATGGATTTAAAAACGCTTGATAAGCTGGAATTTAATAAAATAAAAAGCCTTTTGGCCGATCTAACCTTCTTTGAGGGTGGGTACAATCTGGCTTTGGATTTAATTCCCTCTAATGATCTGGCTACGGTTAATTGCAAATTAGATCAAACTCAGGAAGCTATGGAAATAATCAGATTGGTAGAACCGGGATTCCTCAGTGGTCTGGTATTACTGTATCAACCATTAAACAAAGCCCGGGCCAGTGGAGTTTTAACCCCTGCTGAGATAAGGGGAGTTGGCAATATTCTCCGGGCCGCACGCTTGGCAGCTAACCTGATAAATGAGGATAGTTATCCCCATATCCATGAAGCCATAACCGATTTATTTACTGATGCTCAATTGGAAAAGAAGATTGATCGCTCTGTAAATGATGATGGTGAATTACAGGATGATGCTTCACCAAAACTTAAGGAAATCCGTGGTCAGATAAATACTATCAGAATGCGAATCCGGGATTATTTACAGGATTTTATCCGCTCGGGTAATAACCAGAAAATGTTGCAGGACGCTCTCGTAACTGAGAGGGAGGGCCGTTATGTAGTACCGGTGAAACAGGAATACCGGCAGGATATCAAAGGAATTATTCACGATGAATCGGCCAGCGGTGCAACAGTATTTATCGAACCTATGGCAGTGGTGGAGCAAAATAACCGGATTAGATTACTGCAAAGTGAAGAGCGACGGGAAATTGAACGCATATTAAGGGAGCTAAGTGCAGTTATTGCATTTTACACGGATGAATTGGAGAATAATTTAAAGTTGCTAAGTGAGTTGGACTTTATTTTTGCCCGTGCTCGTTTAGCCTATAAGCTTAATGCCTTTCGCCCGGAAATGAACGCTAGGGGAATAATTGAACTCAGCCGCGCCTGTCATCCTTTACTGGGGGAAAGTGCTGTTCCTATTGATGTACATCTGGGCAAGGATTTTGACATTTTAGTTATTACAGGTCCCAACACGGGTGGCAAGACAGTTGCGTTAAAGACTATAGGGCTATTGGTTCTTATGGCTATGAGTGGTATGTATATACCTGCCCGCGAAAATAGCCGGGTATCCGTATTTAATTCGATTTTTGCCGATATTGGTGATGAACAAAGCATTGAACAATCCCTTAGCACTTTTTCTTCCCATATGACCAATATTATTTCCATACTGAAATTGGCAGACGATCATTCCCTGGTGCTGATGGATGAATTGGGAGCCGGCACTGATCCGACTGAAGGGGCTTCTCTGGCCCGGGTGATTTTGGAGGAGCTAAGAGATAAGGGTGCGCGAGTTGTAGTAACTACACATCAAAGTGAACTTAAATATTTTGCTTATCAAAATGATCGGGTTGAAAATGCTTCGGTTGAGTTTGACCCGATAAGTTTACAACCCACTTATAGATTGTCTATAGGCACACCAGGCCAGAGTAATGCTTTTGAAATTGCGTCTCGCCTGGGATTAAGTCCTCAAATGGTAAGTAAAGCCAGGAGTCTGGTTCCGGAAAGAGAAGTTGAAATTGGCAATATGATTCGCGAGTTTAAAGAACGTAGTTATTATCTGGATAAAGCTGAACGGGAAATAGCCGGTTTAAAGGCTGAAATATTAAATACCAAAATGGAATTGCAAAAACAACAGGAGAGTTTGGAAATAGAACGGGGGGAGATTATTTCCAAAGCCAAATATGAAGCAGATAATTATGTCAGAAAAGTAAAAAACGAAGCTAATGAAGCTTTACAGGAGTTAAAAGACTTTATTAAGGACCGTGAGCAATTACCTAAATGGCATGAAATAGAGGAAAAGCATCAGCGTCTGAAGGAAATAAAAGTAACCGAATGGCAAAAACCTGCCCGTAAAAAGGGTAAACGGGAGTTTAAACCCGGTGACTATGTAATAATTAATGATATTAAACAAAAAGGATATATTATTTCCGGGCCGAATAATCAAGGCGAATTTCTAATTCAGGTTGGAATTATGAAGCTATCCGTTACGGCTGATCAATTGCAAAGCAGTGATTCGCCGGATGAACCAAAAAAAGAAAGGCGTAACCAGAGTTATTTTGAAAAAGCGCAAAGCATATCCAAAGAAATAGATGTACGGGGCAAACTGGCCGAGGAGGCTATTTACGTAATAGACAAGTATATAGATGATGCCTGTTTAGTAGGTATTGAATCAATAAACATAATACACGGCAAGGGAACCGGTGCATTACGCAAAGCTATCCAGGGATATTTGCAAGGGCATCCCAGTGTTCAATCCTACCGTGATGGCCAGGCAGGAGAAGGTGGATTTGGAGTTACCGTCGTGCACCTGAGATAAACTGCATAATAAAACCGATAGAAGTTCTGAGGTTTTTAATAATACTCGTTCTGACCTGACCTGCGTAGCGGAGGCTTTTAGCCTCCGCCAATAAAACCAGCGTTAGTTTATAATATCATTTATGAAATCGGAAGCCCTTTTTTGCTTCACCTGATGTTCGTTTATATTGCAGTATGGCAATCTCTGGGATGGATGAATAACTACCTTTTCCAGATATTCGTATGGGCATCCCCCGGTTTGCATGGGATTAGGAATATTAGCTCTCACCAACTCCCCTCCATGGCGCGGATCAAGACACACATAGACTTCGTTATTTAATAGTCCATGTAGAGTTATATCATTATGAATATCACATTTTTCAGTTGGCACCTTATCCGGGGTTGCGCTATTCTCATCAGCTTTAACTACTGGAATCATTTGTGCATTAGGACAGTATTTACCAGCCAATTTACCTGACTCCGGACAGATATATAAATACTCATGTATATTACAGGTCTCAGTAGGAACCGAATCTGCTCTGCTGTATTCAGTTATTATCTGGTCAGGCGGACAGTTCTCCGACGGCAGCAATCCGGATTTTGAACATACTGATACTTGAACAATATCGCCTGGCATTCCTTTCATGGGTGGATTGTGTTTGCTATGCGCTTTGATAAGAATTGCCCTAAATAGTTTGGCAGGAAAGCCGCCCCCATAAATCTGGGTCATGGTTTGTTTTTGATCATAGCCCATCCATACTGCTACTGCATAACCGGGAGTATATCCACAGAACCAGGAGTCTTTATATTCTTCTGAGGTACCGGTCTTACCGGCGGTAAACACTCCAGGCACCTGGGCATTGGTTCCGGTACCGGAGGTTACAACGGTTTGTAGCATATTCCCCATAAGCCAGGCTGTCTGGTCACTGACTGCCCGATTTTGAACCGGTTGATAGTTATAAATTTCTACTCCCTGTGCATCTTCAATACGAGTAATGAAGTGGGGGTTAATATATATGCCCCGATTACCAAGAGCTGCATAAGCCCCTGCCATTTGCAAAGGAGTAGCGCCTTTGGTCAAACCTCCCAGAGACAATGGCGCCAGGGCCAGATCGTTAGCTCCCGGGTTATCCAGCGGTTCCAAACCGAATGCTTTGGCAGTATCAAATCCGCTACGAATTCCTACTTTATCAAGCATCTGAACCGCATAAGTATTAATTGAATATTGTACGGCTGTTCGCATGGTTATAAGTCCCCGATAGTTACCATCATAGTTTTGGGGACTCCATATTTTACCCCCCGATTTAAATGAAACCGGGGAATCATCCAAAACATAATAAGGCATTATACCGTTTTCAAGTGCAGTACTATATACAGTAATAGGTTTAATTGAAGAACCGGGTTGACGATAGGCCATCGTAGCACGGTTGAAACCACGCCTTTGTTCATAACTCCTTCCACCCATTACTGCCTTGACTTGCCCATTGGAATGGTCGATAACCACCATAGCAGATTGCAGAGTTTGTCCCCCTTTATTTTCTGCCGGGAAATTAGCGGGATTGGAGTAAAGATCTTCGGCATAACTTTGCAATGATGAATCCATAGTAGTATATATTTTTAACCCCGAACGGTAGATAAGATCATTGGAGTCTTTGGCCATCTTTTTGGTTTCAAAAATATTCATGGCTTCTTCAATTACCGCATCAACAAAATAACCGTATTCTTTGTTGGTATTACTGGTGTTTTTAAATACCAACGGAGTTGCATAGGCTTCATCAGCAGAAGATTGCTCAATATATCCGCATTTAACCATGTTGTTTAAGACCAATTTCTGACGTGCTTTGGCCCGATCATAATACTGAAAAGGATTATAACCGTTCGGGCTTTGTGGAAGTCCGGCCAGCAGTGCCGACTCAGCCAGAGTCAATTCACTGACATCCTTGCCGAAGTAGGTATTAGCAGCGGCCTGAACACCATATGCACCAGCACCAAAATTAATAATATTAAGATACATTTTTAAAATTTCATCTTTGCTATAATTGGATTCCAGCTTAAAGGCCAGAATTACTTCCTTTAGCTTACGTTCCAGTTGTTTGTCAAATGATAAAAAAGCATTTCGGGCCAACTGTTGGGTAATAGTACTGGCACCCTGCCCGGTTAAATCTTTGGACATTATATTGTAAACCATTGCACGTAAAATGCCCTTGAAATTAATTCCATGATGTTTATAAAAATCCTGGTCCTCAGTAGCAATGAAAGCATTTATCAAATCCTGGGGAACTTTATCCAGAGTAATCTCAGTCCGATTCTCTTCAGCATGAAGACGAAAAACTACTTGTTGTTTATCATCATATATAAAAGTAGTTTTAGCCCCGGATAACTGTTGAGGATCATAATCAGGCATATTAACAGCAGTATACAAAAATATACCTGCCAAAGCTCCTGCCCCTAATAAAGCCAGCCATATTACAACGCTGAATATTTTCTTCCATAGACCAGTTTGGATAGATTTACTTTCCGATTTACCTGGTTTTTTTGTCATGAGTAGTATTATCCTCCCGAATAGATGTTGCTGAAATATTATACACTAATAATGCTAAATCCTGCTTAGCAGGTAATAGTGTCGGTTTATTATATTCATATACGCTATTACAGCACCTATTATTGCACAACGTAAAATATATGTGCTAAACTTTTTGTGGCAAGGAGGTTATATTGTGGAAAAAATAGATACATTAATAGCTGAACAGATGAGCTTGATTAATAGAGGAGTAGCTGAAATTGTACCGGAACCGGAACTTATTAATAAGCTGAAACGCTCAATTAAAGACAATAAACCTTTGCGTATTAAATTGGGTTTGGACCCAACGGCTCCCGATATTCACCTCGGTCATACAGTAGTACTTAACAAGCTACGGCAATTTCAGGACCTGGGTCATGAAGTACATCTGATAATTGGTGATTTTACCGGGCGAATTGGTGACCCGAGCGGTAAATCTGAGACCCGCAAGCAATTAACTGAAGAACAGGTAATGGCCAACGCCGCTACTTATCAGGAACAGATCTTTAAAGTCCTGGATAAGGAAAAGACGGTAGTTTATTTTAATAGTGAATGGTTAATGAAGTTAAACCTGGTGGATGTTTTAGGTTTGGCCGGTAAATACACCGTAGCGCGTATGCTGGAAAGAGATGATTTTTCCAAGCGTTATCAGGAAGGTCTGCCTATTGGTATTCATGAGTTTATGTACCCGTTAATGCAGGGATATGATTCAGTAGTTCTGAAAGCTGATGTGGAATTGGGAGGCACCGACCAAAAGTTTAATCTGCTGGTAGGCAGGAACCTGCAGAAGGAATATGGGATGGAACCGCAAATCGCCTTGATGATGCCTATCCTTGAAGGAACTGACGGGGTACAGAAAATGAGTAAAAGCCTGGGCAACTATATAGGCATTAATGAGGAACCTTACGAAATGTTTGGCAAGACCATGTCTATTACTGATGATCTTATCTGCAGGTACTTTGAACTGGTAACCCGTGTAAATATGCAGGAAATTAAAACTATGCAGGATAATATGGCCAATGGCTCTCTTAATCCACGCGATGCCAAGATTAGACTGGCTAAAGAAATCATTACTATTTATCATGGCAGTGAAGCGGCCCGACAAGCAGAAGAAAAATTTAAACTGGTTTTCTCACAGGGAAATATACCTGACGATATTGATGAAATAATTGTTGAAGAAAATGAAATCTGGCTACCCAGGTTTTTACATGAGAACAATATGGTTTCTTCCACCAGTGACGGAAGGCGAATGCTTGAACAGGGAGCAGTCAAAGTCAACGGCGTAAAACAAGTTGAAGAAAACCTGCAAGTTGAAGACGGGCAAGTTGTTCAGGTGGGAAAAAGAAAATTCATTAAAATCAGAAAGTAAATTTAGATATTCATTTGAATTTAAAAACAGAGAGCTTGCAGAAAGCTCTCTGTTTTTAAGCAAATACAACTTCTAACTCTATATTCATATATAATTTTTCTCGATGTTCTTAAGGGTTTTGGCCATCTCATCCAGATGTCCTTCATAAAATATGACGTTACCTTTTATATTAGGGTATTCCAAAGACAGCATTTTAATAAAGGTGAAACCGGCTGCTTCCAACTCATCGCGACTGGTGTTACGAAGAATATTTATTTGCTGATCAGTTACTTTTCGAGCCATACAGTAAATTTCTTTTCCTTTATCATTAATTAAAGTTGTAGCTACGAGGGTACGCATATATTCACTCCTATTTCAAAGCTAATCCACTAAATCATAGCATAATAATTCTTTAATAAGAACTTTTATTTAATTAATTAAATCAGAAATAATTATGACGAGTGATTAACGGGGCATAATCAAGTGTTTTGGCTACCGGATTACAATAAGCCATATAAGTTTCGTCATCCAATTTAAAGGTGTGATTATTAATATCTTTTTGTCTGATGGTAACATAATCATATTCATCAGTTGAAAATATTTTAAAGCCCTGTTTCCGACATTCCTCCTGGAAATCACTATCCTCTCCCACAGTTAGGTTTTTAAAATTAACCATATCCCATACATTACGCTTAAAAACCATCGTAGCTCCAACAACATAAGTTGAGTAATTATGGCTGATACCCTCATATAACATTAACCGATGACTATTTTCGAAATAAATAAAACGTGTATGTTTGCCCACAATATCTGCCTCAGTATAAGTAAAAGCCCTCATACTTTCATTTAAATGCAGTGGAGCATAATAATCATCGTCGTCAAACTTGGCTATATATTCATAATGACATTGTTGCACAGCAAAATTATAACAGACACCCAAAGATAAACTTTCATCCAACTGGTATACTTTTACTGCTTCATAATTAGCCGCTTGTTTTTTTACAGCAATGCTATCGATATCATTATTGTTCAATATAATAATCAGTTCTTTAGGATTATAAAGTTGGCGTTTATAATTTTCAAACACATAATTAATAAACAACGGGCGGTTGGTGCAGGTAATTACGGAAACCCCTTTATCTTTTGAAATATTTATTTCAGTACTTCTTATTATTTCTTTCATAATCCACCTTTAATACCAATGCAAAATATTTTTAAACATACCCTGTTTTAGTATATTGAAAGGTATGCATAGTAGTTACTATCCTGCCTGTTAATAACAAACACCAAAAAATAATGATTTGCGTAGAATACAGGAAGAAAGAATAAAAAGTCTAAGACGGGAGATTGCAGAGTGAGTTTGGTATCTATACTTATAACCTCTTATCAGCGTTCACATCTATTAAAGTGGAACTTATATTCTTTGCTTTGTCAGGACATACCATTCCCGTTTGAAGTTATCGTCTTAAATGATGGATTACCGGATGATACAGAAAATCTTTGCCGGCAATTTAAACGAACCCTCAATCTGAAATATGTATTTACCGGTCAGCGAAACCGGCCTGAGAAGATGAAATACCGGGTACCTGGGTTTGCGCTGAATATCGGAGCCCGAATATCCCAGGGTGATGTATTAATAATATCCTGCGCCGAAATGTTTCATTTGAACGAAACCATACAATTGTTGACCGTACCAGTAAGAATAAATTCTAAACTATTGGCAACCTCGGTGGGCATGGATGATCAGGATGGTTCTTTTCTTAACTATGTAAATCAACATAAAGGTAATTTTGATCTGGCGGCTTTTAACCATAATTACCCCAAATTGAATACCAATCTTCCATTTCTCATGGCTATTAATCGCGATGAGTTCCTTAACATTGGGGGATATGATGAAGATTTCACCGGTTTGGCATTTGATGATAATGATCTGGTTGATCGTCTTATTCAGAATGGCTGTGAATTATGTCTGACCCAGGCTCAGACTGTTCATCTTTATCATCCCCGATACGAAATTGGCAAGGATCAAATCGATGATTATCATTACAACCAAAAACTGTACCAGCATAGAAAAGGTAAAGTTGTCCGTAATCAGGGGAAACCCTGGGGGAAAATACTAACCGGGTAATTCGGAGTGGAGGAATAATTTATGTCAGAATTATATCCCGGCAAAAATGTTTATATATCCGAATACTATAGTAAAAAAAACTATTATTCATCAAAAGATAAAGCACTGTTCATAGGACGGTATAAAAAAGAAAAAGACAATTTTCGAACCATACTGCAGTTTGATCTGGAAGACTGGCATAATAAGGAGATTGTTGCTGCATATTTAATGATGCACATATGTCGTAATGAGATTGATTCGGGTATTGTTCAAGTTGCCATACATCGAATATTAACGGAATGGGATGAGAAAACGATTAGCTGGAATGACCAGATATATATAGGTGAGGTACCGGAGCTTACTTTTCCAGTGGTAACAGGTTGGACCGGATTAATTATAGTTGATATAAGTCTTCTGGTTAAACGCTGGCTAAATCACACTTATATTAATAATGGCATAGTATTAATCGGCAATGAATCTGCTAATAATCTTGTGGCAATAAGCAATCTTAAAAATGACGATAAAAAAACCTGGCCCAGAATAAAGATGGTTGCAACTTCTTAATTAACCGGACGAACAATAAAATAATTACTGGTGACTGACTTAAACGGTTATAAAAAACATGGAGGTGGATTCCCCTGAAAATCCTTGTAACTGGCGGAGAGGGAGTAATTGGTAAACCCCTGGTAAGTAAACTAAAAGAAAAAGGTTATGAAGTATGGATTTGCGATCTTAGACATAATCATAGTGATCATTATATTCGCTGCGATATAAGTCAATTTAGACAATTAAGTGAAATTTTCCGGGAACATAGTTTTGATTATGTTTATCATTTAGCCGCAGAATTTGGTCGTTGGAATGGTGAAAAATACTATGAACAAATGTGGACAACCAATGTAATCGGAACCAAACATTTGATTCGCTTACAGGAAGAACATGGTTTTAAAATGATATTTACCAGCAGTTCTGAGGTTTATGGGGATTATGACCAGCTAATGTCTGAAGAAATCATGGATGAAATAGAGATAAAACAGATAAATGATTATGCCATATCAAAATGGGTTAATGAAATGCAGATTATGAATTCAGAAGCCATGCACCGTACTGAAACGGTAAGAGTGAGATTATTCAATGTCTATGGACCGGGTGAATATTATTCACCTTATCGTAGTGTAGCAGCACTATTCATATATCGTGCATTACACCATATGCCTTATACAGTTTATCTGAACCATACCCGATCATCACTATATATTGATGACTGTGCCGCTGTTCTGGCCGATATTATTACCAGATTTCGAGCAGGTGAAGTTTATAATATTGCTGGGAATGAACCGCATGATATTAAAACCCTTTCCGACCTGATACTGGATTACTTGAATCAGGATGACCGCCTGATAAGTTATCGGGAGTCAGAACCATTTACCACCAGAGATAAAATTGCCAATATCAGCAAAGCAGAAAAAGATTTGGGTTTTAATCCTAAAGTATCTCTGAGAGAGGGAATTGGAAATACAATCGAATGGATGAAAAAAGTTTACGGGCAGGAATAGAATAACCAGAAAATAAAAAACCTGCAATTCAGCAGGTATATATTCTATTGGTAGCCCCAAGGGGAATCGAACCCCTGTCTCCGCCGTGAGAGGGCGGCATCCTAGGCCTCTAGACGATGGGGCCACATAAAATGGCAGCCGGACAAGGATTCGAACCCTGGCGAACTGATCCAGAGTCAGTCGTGCTACCACTACACCATCCGGCTGCAAAGGCGAGATAATACCCGCGCAAAGAGAATTATAATACAGGAAAGATCTATTGTCAAAGGTTTAGACAAGTATTTCTTGTTAATCAGCAATAATGTCATACTATAACTCATCAGGTAAAATGTCATCCCCCATAAAAATATATAATGGGAGGATGAAAACAGAAATGAGTAAACAAGAAGCAAGGAAAATAACTATTATCG
>Ga0209312_1000366_pt1 | contig 44621 bp, 39 predicted proteins | sample BioC13SIPDNA_4_FD_185744 | JGI IMG/M metagenome (GOLD analysis project Ga0209312, IMG submission 185744) | Anaerobic biogas reactor microbial communites from Washington, USA - Biogas_R1_B C13 SIP DNA (SPAdes) (version 2) | ecosystem: Engineered > Bioreactor > Anaerobic > Unclassified | place... | reverse complement strand
AGAGTCTTCACATGTATTGAGATCCTTCGGCTTTGCCTCAGGATGACATCTCGAAATTTACTTGGTTATTTAAAAAGTTAGTTAAGCAAAATTCCCGACTAGTATATAAATAATAAAAAAACCGCGAAAATCAGTGTAATCCGCGTTATCTGCGTCTATTAAAAGAGTAAAAGAACTACCCGTTTATCAGCCGGAAATGCTGAAAGCAGGTATGGTAAGGTTATATTTTTTAAGCACTTCCAGCAGATAGCTGTTAGTTGCCGGCATTTGCAGTTGTACTTTTCTTGCTTTATCAGTCAGACTGTTCAAGCCCTGAATAAAATCAATCACCAGCCGTTCGGAAGTAAAAGTCACCTGCTCAATATTAATGGTTATATTTTGATAGAATCGGGGTAGCTGGGCGGAAAGGGTATTCAGGGTTTCCTGCAGTGAGAAACCATTTACACAACCTTTTAAATTTACGAAAAAACTGCCTTCCTGCCGGGTGATTTTTATCTCCATCAATTGCTCCCGTGTCCGGTATTTAAACCAATGTGTTTTACAGGCTTCAATTGTTTTGGAAATACTTCCTCTTTCAGGTGTCAACTGCCCAGGGCTGGTAAGTGAGTCCAGGAAAAAATAGTACCAGCGGTTCTCTTTTTCCCACCTGCGACTCACCCAATAGCCCAGGGCTCTAAAGGCTGCCGACCTGATTCCGGTAAAAAACAAATTGCCGGTAATATTACGCAGGGAATAGAATTTTTTAAAGCCCTGCAGGGTAGCTTTTTGTAAATCGCTGGCTGACATGAGCCGGGGCTCAAAAACTACATGATGGGCATCATAAAAGTTCCAGTCCCGGGTCAGAAGCCGTCCGCTTTCCTGGAGTTCATCAAAGGTTCGTGTCCCCGGAAGCGGTGTAAGCACCAGAAACTGAACACTGTCAATCCGGTGCTTTATGGCAAAATCAACGGTATCATTGATGGTTTCAACTGTATCATCATCAGCACCAAATACAAACATGCCGTGCACCATGATGCGATGTTGGTGAAAATTGCGGATACACCAGGCAATATCATCCACATCCTGCTTTTTGTTATAACTTTCCAGGGTCTTAGGATTAATTGATTCCATACCTACAAAAACCATCCCGCAGTTTGTCTTTCTCATCAAAGTCAATAATTCATTATCACGGGCGGCATCGGAGCGCACCTGCGCACACCACCAGGAGGGCAAAATATCCCGCCGGATCATTTCATTCAGCAGTTCTTTGCTGCGACGCGGATTAGCGGTAAAATTATCATCGATAAAAAACACTTGTTTACCTTTATACTGCTCCAATTCCTCCAATACCAGCTCAATACTGCGGCAGCGGTGTTTACGGCCAAACATGGAAGTTACGCTGCAGAATGTACAATCAAATGGACAACCACGGGAAGTCATAACCGGATAAGTTGACATTTTTAAATTTGCAAATAATGATAAATCCGGAATGGGTGATTGATTTACATCTGTCCACTCCGGTGGGGGGTTATGTACAACCCGTTTACCATCAAAAAAAGATACTCCGGGAACTTGCCAGGGCAATTCATCCCGTTCAATACACCCAACCAGGGACATAAAAGTTGAATCAGCTTCTCCGCGGCTGACATAATCACAATGCTGCAGGGCTTCGTCGGGCATAAAACTCACATGAGCACCTCCCATCATTACCGGGATGCCCTGACTGCGGGCGAAGTCTGCCAGGTGATAGGCCTCAATGACAGTGGAAGTAGTGGTTGAAATGCAAACCAAATCCCGGTCAATAATGCTGGACAGGCGAATATCCTGGCGCGATCCCAGGATTAATTCCACTTCATGCCCGGCTTGTTTTAAGAGTGTCCCCAGCAGGGGTAAGCCCAGCCGGGGCATTTTCACGGCGCTGAAAACATGTTTACCGGGAGCCTTGGGCTCAATCATGGTAATCTTCATAAAGCAATATTCCTCCTGATAAATAATATCCCATATTTCGACATGTAGTTTTAATTACTATGTATAATATATTTAGATACTACAACATGCATTGCCAGATTGCAATATTGGATCTGTATATGGTTTAATTATTTCTAGAATGGCTGAAGGGGAGGTATTTTATGTTTAACGCAGAAGAAGTTAGCCGGTTGATAGCAGAATTATCATTGGGGGAGGAGGTTCTGTTAGGTGATATACCTGATATTGATTTATATATGGATCAGGTTACCGCCTTTATGGACAAAAAACTGGCCCATTTGAAAAGACATGAACCCGACAAGCTGCTTACCAAAACCATGATTAACAATTATACCAAGGCCGAACTCCTGATGCCGCCGGTGAAGAAAAAATATTCCCGTCAGCATATAGCATTACTTTTTATGATTTATAATTCCAAACAAATTCTATCCATAAATGATCTTGCCATGTTACTGAGCCCGATGAAAAAAAACGGACATACATTTCAGAATGAAACCAACAAACATAGTTCTTATACCTGGATTGATACTGTTTATGAGCTTATCCATGAAACCCGGCGGGATGAAACCAGGCAGTTAACTGAGGTGTGCGCAGAACAGGCCCGGGCTATAGATGAAGAAGTAAGCGAACTGGAATGCCAGGAACAGGAACAGCTAAAATGGTTTTTAATGGTGATGTTTCTGATCTCCCAGGCAGCCCTGCAAAAACGGCTGGCAGAAACCATAATTGACCGCTATTTTGACACTCCGCACCCCGCTAAAAGCAAACAAAAATAACCAGACTTGAAAAGATATTCACAGATTTTTATTATTTAATAATTGTGTCTATTAAAAATTTATAAGCATCAGGTTTAGTCAGCGAGGTTAGCTTCTCATGCTCCACTGACAGCTATGCAATTAAGGTTGCTGTGTTATCTGTGTCTATTATAAAAAAACAGCGGTATTCAGCGCTATCCGCTTCCATTAAATATAAATAACCAGCAGGATTTTTGCGGGTTTCATATAATATATTATAGATACTCAAAATCAGGGGAATATATTTAGTTACAGAGGTGAAATCTTGAAGAGGATTGAATTGCTGGTTAATGACCCTGTATATAATGACTACATGCAGCGAATAGTGGCAGAAGAACTGGAACCTAAATATTGTCAGCACAACTTCAATCATCATATAGATGTGGCCAGAATTGCTTATATATTAGTTTTGGAACATGGGGATATGAATTACTTTGTCAGGGAACACGAATTAAATGGCAGGCTGCCTGCCAAAGAGGTTATATATGCAGCCGGCTTGCTGCACGATATTGGTAAATGGAAAGAATACCGGAGCGGAACCGACCATGCATCTTTTGGTGCTGGTCTGGCCAGGGAAATCCTGCCGCAGGCTTTTTTTGATGATAATGAAATTGAGATAATAAGCCGGGCTATTTATGAACACCGTAATATAAGTACGGTGATGAGTTTTCTGGGAGAACGACTGCACCGGGCTGATAACCTGTCCCGGGTATGCAGCCAATGTGAATATGGTATGCACTGTCCCAAGAGAATTCATAAAGAAAGCCATGTTAACTGTTTTGAATATTAGCATACGGAGGAAATATGATAAAAGGACATCACGCCGTATTAATTGAAAAACCACAGGACGCTATCGGGATAATGCAGCAAATTGGCGTTGATCCGGGTGCGCTGCCTTATATGGTGCCCAAGGCCATACATCGATGCCTGTTATTAAAAGATATAAAAGCTCAGGCAGCCCTGATTCTAAAGCAGGAGATGTTGTCCAGGGGCGGTGAAGCATCCATCCGGCGCAGTGCTTTGGCTTGTCAGGGAGAAACCGATGTATTATTGATGGGGACTTTGCGGCAGTTTGAATTATTAACTGATAAAATCGCCCGGCAGCCATTTGGACTGGCTAAACTGGCGGTGGAGATAAAACAGATTCTTGAGAACCTGCAAAGTGAACCGCAGGCCATAGAACTGGCCAATGGCGGGAGTCTGTCGCTGGAAAACCGCACGGTAATAATGGGCATATTAAATGTAACCCCGGATTCTTTTTCTGATGGCGGCCAATATCTGCAGGCTGATGCAGCAATGGCGCGGGCGCTTGAAATGACCGAACAGGGTGCGGATATAATTGATGTGGGAGCCGTATCTTCCCGGCCGGATGCAGAACTGGCCTCGGAAACTGAAGAGATTGGGCGAATAGTACCGGTAGTGGAGAGGCTTTGTCAGCAAGGTATAATAGTTTCAGTAGATACTTTTCGTCCCCGGGTGGCAGAAATCTGTCTGCAAACGGGGGTTCATCTAATCAACGATATCGGCAGATTACAACTGGAACCGGGATTGCTGGAAGTACTGGTCAAGCATAAATCCCCGGTAGTATTAATGCACAATCGTATGCAAATGCGTTGCGGTGAACCTTATAATGATATAGTGGCGGATATAATTGCTGAACTGCAGGAGTCAATTGACCAGGCAACCAGTGGGGGTCTGGACCGTTCCAAAATAATTATTGATCCAGGTATCGGATTTGGTAAAGATGTAGCCCAGAACCGCTTGTTAATAAAAAGATTATGGGAATTTAAAAGTATGGGGCTGCCTATTTTGCTGGGAGCATCACGCAAAAGGTTTATTGGACAAACTCTGGATACAGAAGTACATGACCGCTTGGAAGGCAGTCTGGCAGTAGCAGCTCTGGGGATAATGAATGGTGCTAATATAATAAGGGTACATGATGTACTGGCGACTAAACGACTGGCACAAATGATGGATGCGATAAGAAATGAGCAGTGATAAGATAATAGCACAGGGAATGCAATTTTTCGGATGTCATGGCGTATTGCCTGTAGAAAAGAAAAAACCACAGCTATTTCTGGTGGATGTGGAAATGAGTCTGGACCTTGCTCCGGCAGGCCGAAGCGATAATTTGGCCGATACCGTAAATTATGATGAAATATTTCATGCGGTGCGCCGGATTGTGGAAGATCGTAGTTTCAATTTGATTGAAGCTTTGGCAGAAACCATAGCTGAAAAGCTGCTGTCAGATTTTCCTCTGCAGGATGTAGAAGTAACCGTATATAAGCCCCAGGCTCCAGTAGAGGGGAATTTTAATTATTTTGCCATAAATATCAAACGTTTTCGTTAATAAATTCTTGCTCTGTAAATAGGTATATGTTAATTTAGAGGGTGAACCCGTTATGATAAGAGATGTTTATATTGGACTCGGTTCCAATATGGGTTCCAAACACTGGAATATTGAAACGGCCATTATTTATATAGAAAAAATACCCGGTGTGAACCTGGTGAAAAAATCCTCGCTCTATGAGACTGAACCCTGGGGGAAAACTGACCAGGATAAATTTTTAAACCAGGTCATTATGATAGAAACTAATTTAGGCGCCGATGAATTATTGGACTGCCTGCTGGAAATTGAAATTAAAATGGGCCGCCAGAGGCTTGAAAAATGGGGCCCACGGGTAATAGATCTGGATATACTTCTATATGGAGATCAGGTCATTCAGACCGAGAGGCTGAGGGTACCGCATCCCCATATGCGTGAAAGGTTGTTTGTCCTTATTCCATTACAGGAAATCGGAACGGAACTGCGTTTTCCTGATAATGGGGTAACTATCGGGGAGGTGTTGAGTAGAGTTTTAGCCCGAGATGGAAACAAAGATATTCATAAAATCTAAACCGTTTTCCACCGGTACTTTTAACTAAGTAACCGCTTGTAGCCATTGGACCAAGACGGGAAACAGCCGGAAAAGGGCTAGCCTTTTTCCCGCGCCTGGAGGAGGTTTTTGTCTTGAACAAGAAAATCGGGATAATCGGGGCGGGAGTTGTAGGAACAGCAATTGGGGTGGTATTAGACCAGAAGGGTTATGAGATTACGGGTGCTTATGATATTAAACCCGAATCTACTGACATGCTGGTTGAAAGGACAGGGTGTCTGTCTTTTGACTCGCCTCAGGAAGTTTCTCGCTCAGCAGAAATTTTATTTATTACGACCAGTGATACTTCTATTCAGAATGTTGTGGACACCCTGGCTGATCGTAAAGCTTTTTATGACGGACAGGTAATTGTGCATATGAGTGGTGCCCAATCATCAGAAGTTTTGGATAAGGCCAAGAACTTTGGTGCCCGGGTACTTTCCGTTCACCCGCTGCAATCTTTTGCCAGCGTGGAACGGGCTATAGAAAACTTACCCGGATCGGTTTTCAGCATCGAAGGGGATGAAGAAGCTTATCCGGTAGCCAAATGCATTGCAGAAACCCTGGAAGGGGAATACTTTTGTATTGACCGCAAAGCCAAACCCTTATACCATGCGGGCGCCTGTGTGGTGTCCAATTATCTGGTTACCCTGATTGACTTTGGGGTTAAATTACTGGAATCTACCGGCATACCCAGGAATTCGGGCATGAAAGCCTTGATGCCTCTTATTCAGGGTACGGTAAATAATATAGAAAATATTGGTATACCCAAAGCGCTCACCGGGCCAATTGCCCGGGGTGATCTTTCAACTATAATCAAGCATCTGGACTGTCTGGAAGAAATGGCACCGGAGCTGATGAAACTATATAGTTGGCTGGGCTTCTATACTGCCCAGATCGCAGTTGAAAAAGGTACCATTGATAAAAAAGTAATGGATGATCTGCAAAAGATGTTTGTCAGGGAATTATCCCGGGCAGTATCAGCCGGTTAAAGAGGCAGTGAGAGTTGTTGCCGGGGAGAATAGCTTAAAAAGGAGTGATATATTATGGCGAGAACATCGACTGCCAGTCTGAGGGATAAAAAACTGCAACAGCAAAAGATAACCATGTTGACCTCGTACGATTATTTTACTGCTGCCATGGTGGATCAAGCCGGGATTGACATGATTCTGGTGGGCGATTCACTGGGAATGGTAGTATTGGGATATGATAATACCCTGTCAGTTACTATGGATGACATGCTGCACCATACCCGGGCAGTAAGCCGGGCAACGCGCAATTCCATGGTAGTAGGTGACATGCCTTTTCTGTCGTATCACATTTCTACTCAGGAAGCAGTCAGAAATGCCGGGCGATTTATACAGGAAGCCGGTGCTCAGGCAGTAAAACTTGAAGGCGGAGTAGAAAGGGTGGACACCGTCAAGGCTATACTGGATGCTCAAATTCCGGTTGTAGGCCATATAGGCCTTACCCCGCAGTCGATAAATCAGTTCGGAGGCTTTAAGGTGCAGGGAAAAGACCTGGATACCGCTGCCAAACTGGTTGAAGATGCGCGGGCAATGGATAAGGCCGGAGTATTTGCCCTGGTACTGGAATGTGTCCCTACGGAGCTGGCCAAACGAATCAGTGAGGAAGTCTCCTGTATTACCATCGGCATCGGTGCCGGGCCCCATTGTGACGGGCAGGTATTGGTTATAAATGATATACTGGGGATGTTTACCGGTCACATTCCCAAATTTGTCAAGCGTTATGCTAATTTACAGCCCTTGATAATTGAGGCGCTGAACAGCTATAAACAGGAAGTGGAAGCAGGGACTTTCCCTGGTCCGGAACACGGGTTCACTATCAACGAAGAAGTTCTGGAACGCTTATATGGGGGATCATAAACCGCTATGCAAGTAATCAGCAATATCCAGGAAATGCAGCAATGGAGCCGTCAAAAGCGTTTACAGGGTTTAAAAATAGGATTGGTACCGACCATGGGTTACCTGCATGAAGGACACTTGAGTCTGGTGCGTACAGCCCGACAGCAGTGTGATGTGGTAATTGTCAGCCTGTTTGTTAACCCGATGCAATTTGGTGTCGGCGAAGACTTTGAAGAATATCCCCGTGATATTAGTCGGGATGTTGCCTTACTGGAAAACGAATCGGCTGATATACTCTTTGCTCCGGAGGTACGGGACATGTATCCTCCAGGATATAGTTTCTTTGTTGAAACTGAGGGTGAAATTACCGGAAAAATGTGTGAAGCTTCAAGGCCGGGACACTTTAGAGGGGTAACCACAGTGGTCAGCAAACTGTTTAATATCTGTGGACCGGACAAAGCCTATTTTGGGCAAAAGGATGCTCAGCAGGTAACCATACTGGAAAAAATGGTAAAAGAATTGAACTTTCCGCTGGAAATTATCCGGGTACCTATTGTTAGGGAACCAGATGGTCTGGCCATGAGTTCCCGCAATGTTTATTTGAGCAGCGAAGAGCGCCGGGAAGCATTAGTCCTGTATCGTTCTTTACAGGCTGCTGAAAAGGCTATTCGGGAAGGAGAAAAATCGGTAGAGGGAGTCAAAGAGATTATAACTGCAGTTATCAATAGCAGCCCACTGGCGCAGATTGATTATGTGGAAATTAATCGTGCTGATGACCTGGGCAGCATAGACCGTATCGAAGGAGCGGTACTAATTGCTCTGGCAGTAAAGTTTGGAACAACCAGGTTAATTGATAACCTGATCGTGGAGGTGTAGAAAGTGCTTCGCTATATGCTTAAATCGAAAATACACCGGGCAGTTGTAACTGATGCAGACCTGAATTATGTAGGAAGTATTACTATTGATCGGGATCTGATGGAGGCAGCCGATATTATTGCCAACGAAAAAGTTACCATTGTCAATAACAATAACGGTGAGCGATTTGAGACCTATGTGATTGAAGGAGAGCCTGGTTCTGGAACCATCTGCCTGAATGGGGCAGCCGCGCGTTTGGTTCAAAGAGGGGATGTGGTGATTATTCTCACCTATACTATTTTGAACGATAAAGAGTGTCCAGGCTATCAACCTAAACTTGTCTATGTAAATAACCGGAATGAAATTGAAAAAGTATGCCTGGGTAATTACGAATAAGGAGGAGCCCTGGTGTCAAACAAATATTTACCGGACTATATTGAACGGCGTAAACAGGAACTTGACGCCGTTATACTGGCGCACTTTTATCAGCCCCCTGAAATTCAGGATGTGGCGGATATAGTAGGTGATTCATTGCAATTAGCCCGGCAGGCATCCGAAACGGATGCACGGGTAATCATATTCTGCGGGGTTCACTTTATGGCTGAAAGCGCTAAAATTCTGAGTCCGGACAAAACTGTGCTTTTACCGGAACTGCAGGCAGGATGTCCAATGGCCGACATGGTGACGGCAGAAAAACTGCGGGAAATGAAACAGCAATATCCAGATGCAGCAGTTGTATGCTATGTAAACACCTCCGCGGAAGTAAAAGCCGAATGTGATATTAGCTGTACCTCATCCAATGCAGTCAATGTGGTAAAATCAATTCCGGCAGATCAGCCGATAATATTTGTACCTGACCGAAACCTGGGAGCTTACATCCAGAGACAAACCGGACGACAAATGATTTTATGGGAAGGCTGCTGCCCGATTCACGACCAGCTGACCCGGCAGGAAATAGAAGATTTGAAGGAACTGCATCCCGAAGCACTAATCGTAGTACATCCGGAAGTTCCGCCTGAAGTAGCAGACATAGCCGATGCAGTTCGTTCTACCGCTGGAATTTTAAAATATGTGCAAAACAGCCCGGACCAGGAATTTATCATTGGAACCGAAGAAGGATTCCTGCATACTCTGCAAAAACATTGTCCGGATAAAACCTTTTACCTGGGACGGAGAGAATTTATCTGTCCGGATATGAAACTGATAAACCTGCAGAGCCTGGCAGACAGTATGGAAAAAATGCAGTATCAGGTTGAAGTGCCGGAACCGATCAGAAGCAAAGCCCGTATAGCGCTGGACAGAATGTTGGCCGTTGCTCCCTAATTTTTTATGTCATTCTGATCGCCGGCGAAGAGTTCCTTATATTTATTATTAGCGTTAGCGAAGAATCTAACTTATATGTCACTCTGAACGATAGTGAAGAGTCTAAAAAGTATTGTAATATAATCTAAAAAGCTTGTTATGATAAATAAATATTAAAAAAGAAGAAGTGACTTATGAACGTTACCAGATATATTGGCAGACTGGAACCTCAAACTCCGGTAATCGAAACTGACTTTTTGATTATCGGCGGAGGGATTGCCGGACTATTTACCGCGCTGAAAGTTGCAGAATACGGTAAAGTAACCATACTGACCAAAAAATCAATTACAGACTCCAATACTGGATTAGCCCAGGGGGGAATTGCTGCCGCTGTACACGAGGAAGATTCCCCTTTTTTGCATCTGGAAGATACTCTGGAAGCCGGCGCCGGTCTGTGCAACATCGAGGCGGTAGATGTGCTGGTGCGGGAAGGGCCGGAACGGGTACGGGAACTGATTGCTGCCGGAGCCAGCTTTGACATGAAAGACGGCTCCATATCACTGGCCCGGGAAGGGGCTCACAGCAAAGCCCGAATTCTGCATGCGGCCGATGCCACCGGAGAAGAAATTCGCTCGGCGCTGGCCGGAAAATGTGAAGAACATCCGCACATACATATAATAGAGGACCAATTTTTAGTCGACCTGCTGGGTCAGGAAGAATGTTACGGAGCTTTGGTATATGATGCTGCCAGTAATAGCAACCTGATTTACATTGCCCGGGCCACATTGGCAGCCACCGGAGGGACCGGTCAACTATATCAGCATACGACCAATCCGTCCGTTGCTACTGCCGACGGCCTGGCGGCCTGTTTCAGAGCCAACTGCCGGTTGACTGATATGGAATTTATACAATTTCATCCCACCGTTCTATACAGCAATGACATTCAACGCTTTCTTATATCCGAAGCGGTTCGCGGTGAAGGTGCGATACTATACAACACTGGCGGGGAAAGATTCATGCATAGTTATCATGACCTGCAGGAACTGGCTCCCCGGGATGTAGTATCACGAGCCATCGTCAGTGAAATGACGCAGACCGGCAGCCCCTGTGTTTATCTGGATATGAGTGTAATAAAGGGAGTAGCCACCCGTTTCCCCAACATATACCGTACCTGTCTGCAGCGTGGTATTGATGTATTAACTGATCTGGTACCGGTATCTCCGGCGGCCCATTACACCATGGGCGGCATAGAAACCAATACCTGGGGGGAAACTGACCTGTACGGCTTGTATGCCTGCGGCGAAGCAGCCTGTACCGGAGTGCACGGGGCCAATCGTCTGGCCAGCAACTCTCTGCTGGAGGGAATTGTTTTTGGTCAGCGCATAGTCGATAAAGTTGATGAGATACTCTATCGCCGCCGGGTCAGTATAGAGGAAATATATGCCGGCTATGACAACAAATTAGTCTATCAATCCCCGCAGCCTTCAATACTGCCGCTGGAAGCCAAAAGCAAACTGCAGGCAGTAATGTGGCAGCAGGTAGGCATAATTCGTAACGAAACTGATTTAAAACAAGCCAACCGGGAAATTGAACACCTGTACAACCATCTGGCAACAGGAGATAACCTGCTGGACTATTATGAAGTAATCAATATGCTGACCGTCGCCCGCATAATTGTTCAGGCCGCCCTGTGGCGCACCGAAAGCCGCGGAGCCCACTACCGCTCCGACTACCCGATGCGGGACGAAAACAACTGGAAAAAACATATCTCTTTTGTAAACTGCTAAACAACGGAGATTTAATAGACACAGATATTAAAGGATTTTCACTGATTTTTTTGTTTTTATAAATGGCTTAGGCTTTAAGCTATATTGGTTGTTAACGATAGTAAACATCACTTGGGCATAGCCTGAGAAGTCATCAAAGAGGGAAAGTTAATAGAATTAATTCGGAATTATAATATTTATGGTGAGTGAAATGTCATTTATAAGATAGGGTTTATAAGTTTTTGAACCTGCTACATTAATTGCGTAGCCCTATGGGCGGAGCATCCGTGTCCCTGAAAGGGGACTTTTCTGACTTTCCCCTGACTCAACCTGACAGTAAAAATATTAAAAAATATAACCGTCAGGTCTAGTCAGTAAGAGTCAGGTTAGTCAGGTTATAAATTTTTTAAAATGCGTAATCCGCGTAATCTGCGTCTATTAACCTACGGAGGCGATAAATAATGGAACCATTGTATCTGCAGGAAATAATCTCCCGGGCGTTGGCCGAAGACATTGGGCATGGAGACATTACTACCGACAACCTGGTAGATGCCCAGGCTGAATCCGAAGGCATATTTACTGCTAAAGCGGCGGGAATTATAGCGGGTATTACCGTAGCCCGGGCAGTATTCCATTATCTGGACCACGAAATTGAATTTACCGCCCTGATTGAAGACGGTCAGGCTGTGGCAGCAGGAGATACTATTGCCCGGGTAAAAGGCAAGACCCGGGTGTTATTGACTGGTGAACGCTCCGCCCTGAATTTTATGCAGCGCATGTCCGGAATTGCTACCCGTACACAAAAAATGGTGGAGCTGATTCGTTACCAGAAAGCCCAGATCGTTGATACGCGTAAAACTACGCCCGGAATGAGAAGGCTGGAGAAATATGCAGTAACCACGGGAGGAGCCCGCAACCACAGGTTTGGACTTTATGACGGCGCCATGATCAAGGACAACCATATCAAAGCAGCCGGGGGCATCCTCAAAGCTGTAACCACCCTGCGAGCCCGAATTCCTCACACAATAAAAATTGAAGTTGAAGTGGAAAACCTGGAACAGCTTCAGGAAGCCCTGGAAGCCAAGGTTGACATAATTATGCTGGACAACATGGATACGGAAACCATGAAAAAAGCGGTGGAGATAGTCAATGGCCGGGCCTTGCTGGAAGCCTCGGGCGGCATTAATGAACAGACTATAGTAGAGGTTGCAAAAACCGGAGTAGACTTCATCTCCATCGGTGCCCTGACCCATTCAGCCGGCAGTCTGGACATCAGCTTTAACTTGCTTTAATTGTCACGGGAAGGTTAGGGACTGCTGAAAAAGTACCATAAATGTCATCCTGAGGAGCTGCAGGCGACGAAGGATCTCATTAGATACATCTTAAAGTCAAATATTAAAGAAATTATTAAACTAAAACTATTTATGCAAATTAACATTATCCGGGCATAGGAAATCCATAATAAAAATGCTTCCAAAAAGGAGCTATAAATAGGTGCTGTTTAATTCATACGAATTTATATTGCTGTTCTTGCCTATAATGCTGATTATTTACTTCGTGATTAATCGGCAGGGATATCATATTTTGGCTAAATCCTGGTTGATAATAGGCTCACTGTTTTTTTACAGTTGGTGGAATATAAAATATCTGCCTCTGATTCTGACTTCTATTATCGTAAATTATTCAGCCGGTATTTGGCTGGCTAAAACTGATTTGTCCATGGCCGGGCGTCGCAGAATTATTTTGGCCGCCGGAATAATTTTTAATGTTGGGTTATTAAGCTATTTCAAATATGCTGACTTTTTCATTACCAATATTAATGCCCTGCTACCGATTCATCTTACGCCCCTGGGCATCATACTGCCTTTATCCATCAGCTTTTTTACCTTTCAGCAAATTGCTTACCAGGTAGATATATATCGGGGAAATACACGGGGGGAATACAGTTTACTGAACTATTCGCTGTTTGTAGTATTCTTTCCTCAGCTAATTGCCGGACCAATTGTACATTACTGGGAAATGATGGGTCAGTTTAAAGATCCGGAAAGAAAATTGCCTCGATTTGACAACCTGTCCCGCGGGTTATTCCTGTTTGCGCTGGGACTGGCGAAAAAAGTCCTCATCGCAGATACCTTTGGTGTCTGGACCAACTTTGGGTATGGTGATGTGGCCTCTTTGACACTTATAGACGCCTGGATAACTTCGCTTTCCTATACCATGCAGCTTTACTTTGACTTCAGTGCTTATACCGATATGGCTCTGGGTGCAGCGATGATGTTTAATATTAATCTGCCTATTAACTTCAACTCACCCTATAAATCTTTAAACATTCAGGAATTCTGGCGTCGTTGGCATATTACTCTGGGACGTTTCCTGCGCATGTATATCTATATTCCGCTGGGAGGGAACCGGGGTGGAAAAGGGAGTGTATATCGTAACCTGATGATTACCTTTCTGATTGGAGGGTTATGGCATGGAGCTGCCTGGACCTTCGTATTCTGGGGATTTCTGCATGGTTTGGCCCTGGTTGTACACCGTATCTGGCACGAAATGGGTTTAAAAATGAATATTATATTGGCCTGGTTTCTTACCTTTAATTTCGTTAATTTTGCCTGGGTATTTTTCCGGGCTGAGAGTTTTGGGGAAGCCCTGACCGTTTTACGGGCCATGGCCGGTATGAACGGGGTAGTACTGCCGCAAGCCTGGGCTCCATATTTGAGCAAATTAGGCGCGGGCACTTACTTGATTGGCGAAATAGCCATGAGCCAGTATCTCACTCAGGCCATACCTATGTTGCTAATATTCCTGGTAGTAGTATTAACAATGAAAAACTCAATCGAGCTGGCATTAAAATTTAAACCCGGTTTGATCAACAGTATTTTCATAGCCATAATAATGGTGGCTTCGATATTAAGCCTGACCCGAATCAGTGAATTCCTTTACTTTAATTTCTAAAGGAGAGGCAGACATGAAATCCTATCGTAAATGGTTCAAAGTGACATTAATACTGATAGCCCTTCCTCTATTGGCAATTGCGGGCATCAATTTCTATATAGATCCTCTTTGGAACTTTGACCATGCTCACCGCTTTAACCAAATGCAGATGTCATTTAATGAACGTCAGCAAAAAACCAATCATCTGACATTTACCGGAGAAAAATATGATGCACTCCTGCTGGGCAGCAGTCGTATTACCTATATAAATCAGGCTGACTTTCCTGATCAGCAGGTATATAACTATGCGGTAAACAATATGCTGCCCAGCGAATATCCTGCCTATATTGATTATGCAGTAAAATGCAACCAGCGGGAATTTGAGACCATATATATTGGATTGGACTTCTTTGCCACCAATCGTAACCTGACTTTGCCCAATCGCTTTGAAGACCCCGAATTCTATATTAATACCGCCAACCGTTTTGGATGCCGTTACTTTACTTTACTGTCAACGGACACCCTGCGTTATTCCTGGCAGAACTTTAATGCCTCGCGCAAGGGAGCGGAAATTAACTTTGCCTATAATCGCCACAACTGCAAATCATTACTCCCCGGCAGCCAGGAGGAAAAGCAGCAGCGCATCGCCCAAAACCTCGAATGGTATGGAAAAGAAGCCTATGGAGTTAATTATAGCTATGAAAGTCCGCGAGAAATATTATCAACCATAAAGAAAAAACATCCGGGTACCCGTATCATAATATTTACTACTCCGGAAGCCCAACCGCTATTTGAACTCATAATCAACCATAACCTGATAAACGATTACAAACGTTGGATTCGCGACTGTGTGTTAGTTAACGGTGAACTATATGATTTTATGACGCCCAACAGTATAACTACCTCACTTGACAACTACTATGATGCCAGTCATGTTTATCCTGAGACAGGAACCCTTATGGCTAAGCGGTTATCAGGTGCAGAAACCCATACCATACCCGAGAACTTTGGTGTACGCGTAACTCTGGAAAATCTTGAAAAGCACCTGCAGCAAATCAGGTAATGGAAAAACCTGTTCAAAACAGTTAACCATATGTTATGATACAGGTTAACTAATAAAATTCCAAAGAGGTATACTAAATGACCTTGTCAACCCGGGAACTGGTTATGGCAGCTCTATTTACTGCATTGATGTGTATTTTGACCGTTATAGTAAGAATGCTGCAGCCGGTAGTAGTTATTCCGTTTAGTTTGCAGCCGCTGGTGATGTTATTGGCGGCCATAATGCTCTCTCCACGGGGAGTATTTTTAAGCATGCTGGCCTACCTGCTGTTAGGACTGATTGGTCTGCCGGTATTTTCGCTGCCTCCCTATGGAGGACCGGCCTATATATTAGTACCTTCATTTGGATTCCTGCTGGCGTTTCCCATAGCTGGCTGGGTGCAGTCGCGTCTTATCCGCCGAACCGGCGGACTGATTTATTTTGCGGCTGGCGTAGTGGCTATTTTAATCTACTATTTAATTGGACTTCCTTACATGTACTTTATTCTTAATTTTTACCTGGGCCGCACCATCGATGTAATACAGATAATTAAAATCGGGTTTCTGCCCTTTTTTATTTTTGATTTGCTTAAAGCCGGTGTAGCTGCCTGGCTGGCTTTGGAGACAGGCAGGAGATTAGGAATCAACAGAGAAAATAATCGGTTGTGGACATAATAGGAGTGAGGCGTGAGTCGAAGGGGAACCCGGGTTCATTTTTTGAACCTGACTATACCTGCTTCACATGACTGCTGAATCATAAATGTCATCCTGAGGAGCAGCAGGCGACGAAGGATCTCTGTCAGGAGACCGTATTTTGGATCATCAGCGGATCAGAGTCAGCATGACAGTATAAGAATACTTATTCAGTGGTCTCAGACGGTTCTACTGGTAAACTAAATGGAGGATAGAAAGAAATGATTCTGGTTTTTGATGTGGGAAACACCAATATTGTAGTAGGAGTATATGCCGGGGAAGAACTGTTGACGCACTGGCGGCTGCGAACGGATACCATGCGTACCAGTGACGAATATGGCATAACGCTTACCGCTCTCTTCGATTATCATCATCTTCATAAAGAAGAAATCAAAGCGGTAGTAATATCCTCGGTAGTCCCCAGCCTTATGATGGAATTAGAAATGATGAGTGAGACCTGGTTTCACTGTAAACCACTGGTGGTGGGACCTGGCATCAAAACCGGGCTGGCCATAAAATATGAAAACCCCCGTGAAGTAGGAGCTGACCGGGTAGTAAATGCAGTTGGCGCATACAATAAATATGGCGGGCCATTAATAATTATAGACTTTGGCACGGCAACAACTTTCTGTGTAGTCAATGAACGGGGTGAATATCTGGGCGGCGCAATTGCACCCGGCATTCGTCTCTCAACTGAAGCACTGGTTTCCCGAGCCGCCAAACTGCCCCGAGTCGAACTAATCAGGCCTAAAAGCATCATTGGCCGCAATACCGTAGCCAGCATGCAATCCGGAGTAATCTTTGGTTTCGTAGGCCAGGTAGAAGGAATTGTCAACCGCATAAAACAGGAAATAGGATGCAATCCAAAGGTTATTGCAACCGGAGGACTGGCGGAAACTGTGGCTGGTGAAACGGATGTAATTGATCTGGTCGATGAGTTTTTAACCCTGGATGGACTGCGCCTTATATATGAAATCAACCGGGGGTAGTTATGTTCAAAATTGGCGATGTATGTATAGATAATGCGGTAGTTGCTGCTCCTATGGCGGGAGTAACCGACCAGGCTTTTCGCATCATACTGAAATCATTTGGAGCCGGCCTGGTAGTAAGCGAAATGATCAGCGATATGGGACTGGTGCATCAACAGGAAAGAACCCTGCGTATGATTGACATTACCGGAGAAACGCCGCCGGTTGCGGTGCAAATCTTTGGTTCACAACCGGAACCAATGGCCATCGCTGCCAGCGAGGTTGCCAACAAGGGTGCGGCTATAATAGACATAAATATGGGTTGCCCTACTCCCAAAATCGTAAAGAACGGTGAAGGATCAGCCCTGATGCGTGATATACCCCGCAGTCGTACGATTATTCGTGCGGTAGTTGAAGCTGTCAAAATACCGGTTACAGTAAAAATGCGTCTGGGATGGGATGCAGATAATAAAAACTGTCTGGACCTGGCACAGGCTGCCCAGGAAGAAGGTGCAGCCGCAGTAACCCTTCATGCCCGTACGCGGGACCAATATTATTCCGGTACAGCAGATTGGAGTTATATCCGCCAGCTCAAACAGCAGCTGACCATTCCAGTAATCGGTAACGGTGATATCTGGAGTGCGCAGGATGCACTGCGCATGAAAGAAGAGACCGGTTGTGATGCAGTTATGATTGGCCGCGCAACTATGGGCAATCCCTTCATTATTCGTAAAAGTGTGGCTCTGCTGGAAAAAAACCTCCGTCTTGAGCATCCCAATGCAGAAGAACGCATCACCACGGCTATAAAACATCTGGAGCTGGTTTGTGAGTTCAAAGGTGAAGCCGTAGGCGTAAGGGAAATGCGCAAACACTTCTCCTGGTACATAAAAGGCATGCGCGGCGCCGCCCGCCTGCGCGAAGAAATAAACCGCGCCACCACCCGCCAGCAACTAATCGACCTCATCAGAATTCTTATAGACGCGGATAACGCGGATTAACGCAGCGACATTAATTGTGTTCATAGCCAAAGGCTTGAACACATCGGTAGTCCCCGGTAGGGGGGCCGCTGTTTTTTCTGACACAGATAACACAGATTTATTATTTATTTTAATATTGTGTTGGGTTATTTATGGTGAAAATTACTTGTTATTAACAAGGGAATTTTAAAAATTTATAACCTGACTTTAGCTGACTTGACTTGACTTGACCTGACTATATAAAAATTAAAAAATAACCCGTCAGGTTAAGTCAGTTAAAAGTCAGAAAAAAGTCAGGTTCTAAAACTTATAAATTACTTTCCTGAAAAACCAAACTCACTCATAAATAATCTATCTCCCAATTAATATTGTGTTAGGTTATTTATGGTGAAAATTATTTGTTATTAACGAGGGAATTTTAAAAATTTATAACCTGACCAACCTGACTTTAGCTGACTTGACCTGACTATATAAAAATTAAAAAATAACCGTCAGGTTAAGTCAGTTAAAAGTCAGAAAAAAGTCAGGTTCTAAAACTTATAAATTACTTTCCTGAAAAACCAAACTTACTCATAAATAATCTATCGCCCTATTAATCAAAATCTGCGAAAATCCCTTAAAATCCCTGTAATCTGTGTCTATTAAAACACCTTGTCATCCCTATCCGCAGGTGATAAAATATTTCCAGAGTTGTACACAAAACTGTGCAAGGGGTATCTATGGAGATTTATCGGATTCAGGACAAAATTATCAGCTGGCAGAAAATCGAACGCACCCTGCAGAAAGCCCTGCAACTAAGGTCCAGAGGCTTTTCCCAGCAGGAGGTAGCAGATCGTTTGCAAATTGACCGCACCTTTATATCCCGTCTGGAGACTATAGGTGAAATACGCAAAGGACAATCCATTGCTTTTATTGGCTTTCCTATTGCCAATAAGGATGAAATCAGGATCATGTTGGAAAAAGCCGGCGTTGAGTTCATTATTATTATGAGTGAACAGGAACGGCTGGAATTTGTTAACAAACGCAGCGGTAAAGAGCTGATGAATGAAATGATGGACCTGATTGCTCAGGTCAGAGCCTATACAACTGTAATTCTGGCCGGTTCTGATGAACGGCTCAAACTGCTGGAAGGCATTCTGGATGCCCAGATTATATCCATAGAAATAGGAGAGTCACCTATTACTGAAGACAAGTGGCTGGATCCCACCTGGTTGCAAAAAGCTCTGAAGTCAGTAAAAAACGCCCGCTAATTTGAAAAAAAAATTAATCATACATTAGCACTTAAGGAGGAGTCCAATATGAAACATATTGTCAGTGTCAGCCTCGGTGCATCCAAACGCGACCATGCTTTTGAAACTGATTTTATGGGAGAACAATTTCGTATTGAGCGGATTGGAACTGATGGTGACTGGGACAAAGCCATTCAGTTAATCCGGGACCTGGATGGCAAAGTTGATGCCTTTGGCATGGGAGGCATCGATCTTTATATTCATATTGCCGGTAAACCCTATGTGATAAAAGATGCCAAACGCCTGATTGCGGAGGCGCGTAAAACACCGATGGTGGATGGCAGCGGGCTGAAAAACACGCTGGAACGCAAGTGCATATTGGATGTTCAGAATGAAGGCATCATGGACTTACGCGGCAAAAAAGTCCTGATGGTATGTGGAGTTGACCGTTTTGGTATGGCGGAGGCTTTCAGTGAAGTAGGAGCCAAACTTACGCTGGGCGATTTTATTTATACGCTGGGATTACCCATGCCGCTGCATTCCCTTAATACGCTGAAAATTTTTGGACGCATGGCTGCTCCATTTGTAGTTAACATGCCCTTTGATAAGCTCTATCCCACTGGAAAACAGCAGGATGTCATAATTCCGAAACACTCCAAATATTATTATAATGCCGAGATTCTGGCCGGAGACTTCCTCTATATTCGCCGTTATCTGCCGGAAAAATTAAACGGTCAGGTGATAATAACCAACACCACTACCGCGGAAGACATGAAAATGCTCAAACAACGGGGAATCAGTAAAGTTATTACCACAACTCCGGATATGGGAGGACGCTCCTTTGGCACCAATGTAATTGAAGCTCTGATGATTACATTGATGGGCCGGCCACTTGACCAGATTGCAGCGGAGGATTATTATGCCATGCTAAAAGAACTGGACTTTAAGCCCGGAGTAGTAGACCTGAGTAAACTGGATGCTTAATCTGGATTTTGCTTTCTTTAACTTAATAGAACAGGATAGGCAGGGGCTAATCTACCGGAAATATTTTTTGGACAGGTTGGCCCCTTTACTGTTTACTCCCCGAATCCAGCGACTAATAGAGATTCCAGGCCTGGGTGCCGGCTGCAATATTCATCTTCCGCTGGGTGGAGGAAACTTTATAAATATGCATGAAGAAGTCCAGAAACAGATGTTGGATAGAACCGGCGACATTTTACAGGAATTAAACCTCAGCAAGCTGGCGGTTGACCGGCGCCTACAGAGAAATATTCGGCCGTGGTCAAAACAGCTTTCCCTGTTGTTTGGCGACCAGTTTATTAAAGCCCTGGCCTATACTTTTATTAAAGAAAGCATAGACCGCACTGCGGTAAGAAAGATTATACTGACAGGAGAAATGGCCGGTGCCGAGGATTTACTGGAAACGGCTGCTACCTTTCGGGTGCCCATTTCCATTCAGACTGATGTGCCGGCTAACTACGAATTGATGACTTATCGGCTTTTATATGAAAAAGGATGTGCTATCAGCAACAGCTTTATTAAACCCCATGAATGGAAGCATGGCGATGTAGTTATTGCCTTTGACGGCTTATCTTCACGATTTTCAATGGCAGCGCCGGGCATATGTTACCGATTTCTGACCTGTGAAACTCAAAACCTGGCTCCGGAACTGGAAGCTCATCTCAGTCGCGGCGGTATTAATCCTCAATTGGGAACACTGGCACCAATTCTGGAAAGTTGTTTACTTCCAGCAGGAGAAATGCTTTCCAATAGCGAACAGCAAAAAGAGAATTCGCATAAATTTCTGGACCTGCAAAAACATGGTCAACAAATAGGGCTGTGGGACCACTTTCTTGACAAGGCCTGAACAGGTATTTATAATACCTTAAAGGAAAAGAATAGTTACCCTTGTGAATGGGTAACGATAAGATGATCTTAAGCGAGCCGGGCCTCGCTTTTTGAAGTTATTTAGATAAGGGGAGATATCATGACAGACGAAAAAGAAGTCCTGCTTACTAAAGAGGGACTTGACAAATTGGAAACTGAACTGGAGTTTCTAAAATCAGTCAAACGCGAAGAAGTAGCTGAGCGTATCAAGCAGGCCATTGCCTTTGGTGATATATCTGAAAACTCCGAGTATGAAGATGCTAAAAATGAACAGGCTTTCATCGAAGGCCGTATCATTACTCTGGAAAAAACCCTGAAAAAAGCCCGCCTGATGGAAGATAATGAGATTCGTACCGATGTTGTTTCGCTGGGTTCCAAAGTAAGATTAAAAGAAATGAAATCCGGTCGCGAATTCAATGTTACAGTAGTATCATCGGTGGAATGCAAACTGCGCGACGGTAAAATCTCGGATGAATCACCGGTAGGACGCGGAGCGATGGGGAAAAAAGTTAATTCAGTATTTCAGGCCGAAACCCCGGCAGGTGTATTAAAATACAAAATACTGAAAGTGGAAAAATAATCCCGGACTGATTTTGATTATTATGTAATTCGCACAGCACAGCGGCCTCAGGTGAGCTGTTGTGCTGTGTTTTTGAGGAAGTGTTTATTTGATGGCAGATCAGGAAATCACCAATATTGAACTAAATGAACTTAAGAAGGTAAGACGGGAAAAACTGCAGGAAATGCGGGAAATGGGGGTTGAACCCTTTGGACAGCGATTTGACCGTACCGCTATGACCGCAGAAATCAATGAGCAATTTGAACAGATGGAAGGCAAAACCGTCCGCATTGCCGGGCGTATTATGTCCAAACGCCGTCATGGGAAAGCCGGGTTTGCTGACCTTTCCGATATAAGCGGGTCCATACAGCTCTACTTTCGCAAAGAAGATGTGGGCGAAGAACGCTACGAGCTGTTTAAAAAGCTGGACATAGGCGATATATTAGGTGTAGAAGGCGAAGTATTCCGTACTCAAAAGGGTGAAATCAGCGTTCATGTACGCGACTTTACATACCTGTCCAAATCCCTTAATCCCCTGCCGGAAAAATGGCATGGACTCAAAGATGTTGAACTTCGCTACCGGCAGCGCTATGTGGATCTGATTGTAAACCCCGAGGTAAAAGATGTATTTATGAAGCGCAGCCGTTTCATCAAGGAAATGCGCAACTACCTGGACAACCGTGGTTTTCTGGAAGTAGAAACCCCGATGATGCAGCCGATTGCCGGGGGAGCTACTGCCCGCCCGTTTATAACTCATCACAATGCGCTGGACATTGATCTCTACCTGCGTATTGCTCCGGAACTGTATCTGAAGCGTCTCATAGTAGGCGGTCTGGAAAGAGTCTATGAAATCAACCGCAACTTCCGTAATGAGGGTATTTCAACCCGTCATAATCCGGAATTTACCATGCTGGAAATATATCAGGCCTATGCCGACTATGAAGTTATGATGGAGCTTACCGAAGACATGATAGCTACGGTAGTGGAAAAAGTAACTGGTTCCATGCAGGTGGAATTTGAGGGAATAACCATCGACTTTAAACCCCCATGGAAGCGGGTACCGATGCTGGAAGCCATCCGCGAACATACCGGTCTGGACTTTACCGCCATTTTAGATGATGAAGCTGCCCGCCAGGCGGCGCAAACCGTTAAGCTGGAGGTTAAGGAAGCTACTCCCCGCGGAGAAATAATCAATGAAATATTTGAAACCTTTGTAGAAGAAAAACTGGTACAACCTACTTTTATATATGGACATCCGGTGGAAATTTCACCGCTGGCCAGACGCAATATGGAACATCCGGAATTTACTGACCGCTTTGAGGTATTTATCATGCAGCGGGAAATTGCCAATGCCTTTTCCGAACTTAACGACCCTATTGACCAGCGGGAACGCTTTGTCAAGCAGGTGCAAAAACGGGCCGGCGGCGATGCCGAAGCCCACATGATGGACGAGGATTACCTGAATGCTCTCGAATACGGTATGCCTCCCGCAGGAGGACTGGGAATCGGCATCGACCGCCTGATAATGCTGGTTACCAATTCATCCTCTATCCGTGATGTAATCCTCTTCCCCACCCTGCGCCCGAAAACTGAGTAGCTTGTTTAAAAATGGACGCAGATTACACAGACCCTTCGGGCACAGATATCCGCGGATTAATTAAGAGTAAGGTTCGAGACTGCTGAAAAAGTCCTTTTTTACATGTCATTCTGAGCACTAGCGAAGAATCTCGTTGCTTAATCCCGATATTACGGCCTTTGAAAGAGATCCTTCGTCGCCTGCAGCTCCTCAGGATGACATTGATGGTGCTTTTTCAGTGATCTGGTAAGGTTCTTCACAGGTGAGTTGGGTTTTCTTTTGAGGAAGGTTATATGGTTTTTAAGAACCTGATTAACCTGACTTTTGCCTGACTCAACCTGACTCAACCTGACTATATAAGAGTTTTGCATAATTCAATAAATCCTTCAATACTGTCATTCTGAGCGCTAGCGAAGAATCTCGTTGCTTAGCCCCAATATTACGGCTTTTAAAAGAGATCCTTCGTCGCCTGCAGCTCCTCAGGATGACATTTATGGCACTTTTCAGTGATCTGGTAAGGTTCTTCACAGGTGAGTTGGATTTTCTTTTGAGGTTACTAACCAAGGGGGGGATAGCCCCCTTTTATAATGGCCAAAGCGTAGGAAAATAGATGACATTTGGCTTACGATATTGTAAACCGTCATACTATTTTGTATAATAGGAATACAACATAGTGAGGGGGGGTTATAAATGTTTGGTGTGGTTGAAGAAGTAAAAGTAGGTGTAAAAAGTCAAATAGTAATTCCGGCTCGAATCCGTGATGAAGTAGAGGTAAAGCCTGGAGATATTTTAATCATGACCAGCGATAGAAATGGACGCATAACGATTATGAAAAAACCGGACAATTGGGCATCAGCTGCTTATGGGTGCTGTAAAGATGCCTGGGGGGATAAACCGTTGGATTACTTGCAGAAGGAAAGGGAAACAGCATGGGACTAGAAAGCTTTCTGCAAAATAACCAATATATTGCTTTGGATACAAATGTGTTTATCGCATTATTCTCCCGAGAAGTTTTAGGTGAAAAAGTAGTTCCAATAATTGATGCTGCCGCTAACCAGGGAAAATTGGAACTCATAGCATCGGTTATCTCGTTTGCAGAATGTGCTGTTAAGCCATACCGGGAGGGAAACTGGATGGCATTAGATCAGATCAGGCTTATGTTTCAAATGCCCCATTTAACTTTATACCCGGTTGATGATCGGGTAGCCGAGGAGGCAGCCCGAATCAGAGCAGTTTATAATTTTAAAATGCCGGATGCTATCCACTTGGCGACAGCAATCGTTCAACAGGCGGATGTATTTTTGACCAATGATTATAAACTTGCAACCATTAAAGAAATATCAGTAACTATATTGGAAGAATTGTAACCGGGAACAAGGGGATATTTTAAAACTGTTGAAAAAGTCCTTTTTTACATGTCATTCTGAGCGCTAGCGAAGAATCTCGTTGCTTAATCCCGATATTACGGCCTTTAAAAGAGATCCTTCGTTGCCTGCAGCTCCTCAGGATGACATTTATGATATGTTTTCAGTGATCTGGTAAGGTTCTTCATAGGGGGGGTTCTTTTGAGGAAGGTTATATGGTTTTTAAGAACCTATTAACCTGACTTTTGCCTGACTCAACCTGACTATATAAGATTTTTGCATAATTCAATAAATCCTTCAATACTGTCATTCTGAGCGCTAGCGAAGAATCTCGTTGCTTAACCCCGATATTACGGCCTTTGAAAGAGATCCTTCGTTGCCTGCAGCTCCTCAGGATGACATTTATGGTACTTTTTCAGTGCTCCCGGATATTTTGCTGTGTCAGAAAAAAATCGACGAAAATCTGCGCTATCCGCGTCATCTGCGTCTATTGTTTATCGGCCAGGCCGTTTTTGAAGGCGTTGATCACCGCCGGGTTTTCATCAATCCTGTAAATCCGTGCCGGACGCATCTGGCTGTCCCAATCTACTCCGTTCCACCATACGGCCATCTTTATCTGCGGATACCGGTCAATATTAGCAAACATATTATCAATCCAGGCCTTCTTGTCGCCGCCCACTGAATTGGAACCAAACTCGGTAATCATAAACGGATGATCGAAAACCGAAGCATAAGACCTCACCAGCAAATCATAAATAACCGGAAACTCCCGCCAGGTTTCACCGGGGTAATAATTACCGGTATTATAACCGGTCAAGCCCACCACATCTACATACTGATCACCGGGATAATACATATAGGCATGATTCCATTTAAAATCCGGGAAAGACAAATCGTGGGGATTCCATACCCAGATAACATTATCAATCTGCTCACTGGCAAAAATATCAAATACATAACGCCATAAAGCCTTAAAAAGTTCAGTATCGCCGCCGGTATAATAACTGGAATAACTGCACCAGTCGCCATTCATCTCATTATTGAGGCGGAACAGCACCGGTTTGCCAAAAGATTTTATCTGCCGGGCATACTGATGAAAAAATTCATCATACACACCCTGCAAAATATCATAAGTCAATCGCTGGTTATCAGCATCGCCAAGCTCAAAAGAAGAAGTCTGCAGGGTTAGCTCAACTACTTTACCCTGATCATAAGCCCGCTGCAAATCAGATATCGGCATGCTGCTGTCCATGGACTTGTAAACCAGAATAACCGGAAAAGAATAATCAAATTGCTTTTCCAACTGGAACAGGTAATTAAAACTATCCGGAGCAGTGGGCTCAAATATTCCCCAGGTCAAAGCAGCTTCTTTATTAAAATATTGCTCATAAAAATCCCGGGTGGATTCATTCCATTCGTGTTCCATTGGCTTGAAACGGACAAAATAGCCCGGAGCCCCCTGTTTATTGACCCGGGTAAAAGAGCTAAAAATGCGCTCATAATTCTCAATAGGCCGTGCAGACTTAATCCAGACCGTATAAACTTCCTGAGGACTTACCACATAGTGGGCACGGGCATAATAATTATGATCATTATCTACACGGGAAAGCTTATCACGGGTCCATCTAAGTAAATAATAGGAAACATCATCTGATTGCATAAAACTTTTTTCCAGTAAATGATGATCGCGGGTATTATTTAAAAATTTGTTATTGTAATTAATAAAAGCTACAGCTGAGGTACAGGAAGCTGAACTATTAAAATTATCGTAATAAATCTCAATGCGGGTGTCATTGTTATAAGCTACGGTACGCAAGGCCGAAAGTGACATATCCAGCTGCATTCCGGCAGGAATATCCAGCCGGTAACCCAGGGCATAATCGCTGAAGCGCTGGTAGCCATCCTGCGCGGGAGTCAGCACCTTCAAATCCTTTAATGGTCTATCCGCAGGTTGTTCCACCTGCTGCCCATCTTCAAAATAAATTGGACTTCCCGCCACAGCTGCCGGCAGCATCAATCCAATCATCATGCAGCATATCACGGGTACAATTAGTACCTTGACGAAATACTTCACATCCACCTCTCCCCATACAAATATATACATTAATATCACAAATAGAGCCTTTTGACCAGACTCAATAGTAAACATCAGTAGTCCTGGAAGGGTTTCCGATCTTACATGTAGCGGAAACCTTTAGCAACATAAATTGTGAACGATAGTGAGCATCAGGAGTCTTGGAAGGGTTTCCAATCGGAGGCTGAAAGCCTTCGCTACTTCTTGAGTAAGGGTTTCCTGGACACAAGGGGACGGTTAGAGACTGCTGAAAAAGTCCTTTTTTACATGTCATTCTGAGCGCTAGCGAAGAATCTCATTGGCTTAATCCCAATATTACGGCCTTAAAAGAGATCCTTCGTCGCCTGCAGCTTCTCAGGATGACATTTATGATACTTTTTCAGCATTCTCGGACGGTTCAACCGTTCCCGTGCTACTGTTATTCCTGACCTTGATTACGAGGCGATTTTACTATATGATACAAAGGATTAAAGGCGGTAAAATAATTACAGCGAGAAGGGTTGAGGGGTTGCCATGCAGAAACAACCGGATAGGCCCGATAAAGTCAGAAAACCGGGAGTGCTGGGGATAACCGCTATAATAATATTCTGCTGGCTGGCCTTTGATGTGGCAGTAAACCAACACTCTATTGCCCGTAACCTGTTGGAAATTTTACTGGCCTTTGTAGTACTGTCAATACCCATGCTAATCAGAGAATTTATTAACAAACGCAATCAAAATCGGGACTAACTATCACCTGCGGGAGTGTTTATCAGATGAAAGTCATACTATCCGGATATTATGGTTTTGACAACGCCGGCGATGAAGCCCTGCTTTCGGCGATTACATCTTCTCTTCATCAACTGCAGCCCGGGGTGGAAATCACAGTATTATCAGGCAATCCACAAAAGACTACCCGATTATATGGCCTGAAGGCCGTCCACTACATGAATCCGCTGCGACTGATAAGCGAACTGGGTCAGGCGGACCTGTTGATCAGCGGGGGAGGCAGCATATTTCAGGACATTACCAGTGCTCGCTCACTGCCTTACTATATTAGTGTAGTGGCTCTGGCTAAACTGCTGCGCAAACCGGTTATCTTCTATGCCCAGGGAGTAGGTCCGATTAACCGCCCTTTAAGCAAATGGCTGATGCGAAAAATTGCCAACCGCGTAGAACTTATTACTTTGCGGGATGAAGAATCCCGTCAGTTGTTATTGCGTCTGGGGGTAAACCGTCCGGAAATTCGTGTAACCGCTGATCCGGTATTTTCACTCAAACCGGATGAAGAGGACTTCGCAGCGGTAGAACCCATAATTGCCGGCCTGCAGGACCCCAACCAGCCAATTATAGGAGTATCGGTACGACAATGGGAACCTTTGCAGGGATATCAGCAGCAATTGGCCCGCACGCTGGATGAACTTAACGCCCGAGGGTATCAGATACTTTTCATTCCCATGGCTTACCCGGATGACATAGATGAATCGCGCCAGGTAGCAAAATTTATGACCGGTCCCTACCAGATTGTAGAACAAAATCTTAGCAGCCAGCAACACCTGGCCTTGATATCCCGGCTATATCTAATGGTGGGCATGCGTCTGCACGCTCTGATTTTTGCTGCCAGCCGGGGAGTCCCCTTTGCAGGAATTTCCTATGACCCCAAAGTAGATGCTTTTTTAAACTATTTTAGACTTGAACCCTTATCATTAAATTATGAGGAAATGTTGCAGGCGCTGCAGTCTTTATTAAATGATCAGCAGGGAAGAGAACAAATCCTGAAAGAAGCTCAGACTCTACGCCAAAAATCACAACTAAACGCCAAGCTGGCCTTATCCCTGGTTGTTAAGAAGTAAGCTAATATTCAAATTTTTTAGAACCTGACTTTTCACTGACTCTCAATGACTGAACCTGACTTTTTAAAAAGGAAAAATAGGCGATGAATTATACGGATGATAAATATAAGCATAGTGATTTAACAGAACGGATAATTCGCTGTGCCTATAATGTATTTGATGAACTGGGAAGTGGCTTTCTGGAAAATGTATATCGGAATGCTCTCCAGATTGAATTAAAACGCAACAATTTCAAAGTTGAAGTTGAATACCCTATCAAAGTTCTATATAGAGGGATTGAGATAGGTCACTATTATGCTGATCTATGTATAGAAAATAAAATAAGGTTCTAAAACTGAACCTACGCTATTAAATCTAAGGATGTTTGTATGAATCAGGAAGCTAAAACCGGAAAAACTTTTATTGGCGTATCGGCCATCATATTTCTATCCAAACTGCTGGGATTTGCCCGGGATATATTCTTTGCCGGGGTCTTTGGAACCACGGTTATCGCTGACATATTCCAGGTCATCTTCAGCTTTCCCAGCCTGCTGTTCTCCAGCATAGGTACAGCCCTGTCATCGGTAAATATACCAAACCTGACCTGGTTTACCAGTGCTAAAACCCGCGAAGAACGCAACCAGTATATGTCCAATCTGATGGCACATGTAACCGTGTGGAGTACCATCGTTACGGTGGTCGGCATCATATTTGCTCCCACCATATCCAGCTTGATTGCCCCCGGAGTCAGCTCTTCGGTCGACCATTTTGCCATTACACTTACCCGTATCATGATGCCAACGCTGATATTTGTAAACCTGACCTATCTGACCGCCGGCATACTGCAGGTGCACGGATACTTCATGCGTTCGGCGGCTATCAGCATCCCCTTTAACCTGTTGATTATTCTGGCCCTGTATCTGCGGGGAGACGACATAGTAATTCTTAGCTATGTAACTACCATCGGCTGGTTATTGCAGTTTCTTGTTCAGGTACCGGTGCTCAAACGGGAAAAATATGCCCTGCCGCGCTTTATTCGTCACGGGGGACAGGCTTTTGTCAGCCTCAGGCAGCTGGTACCGGTGCTGTTGGGCAACTCGCTGCTGCAGCTTTGCTTGATTCTGGATCGTACCTTTGCAACCCATTTGGGGGAAGGCAGCGCCGCCGCCTTATCTTTTGGCGGCAACCTGTTTGTTACCATCACCAGCGTATTTATCGTAGCCATGTCCACGGTGGTATTTCCCCGCCTGTCAAAATATTGTCTGGATGAGGATTTTGACAGCATCCGCGCACTTCTGGCTACTATTTTCAAAATATTGCTGTTTATATTAGTTCCTTATCTGATCCTGGTAGTTATCTATAATCAGGAAATCATCTCCTTAGTATATGAAAGGGGTGCTTTTACCAGTGAATCTACGCGCGTGACCTCCCAGGCATTTTTGTTTTACAGTTTTGCGGTAATCGGTTATGCCTGTCAGGAAATTTTCAACCGGGTATTTTATGCCTTAAAGAAATTTCAGCTGCCCATGATAGTCAGCCTGGTCTGCCTGGCGGTAAACATAGCCGGCAACCAGTTGCTGGTTGGCTACGGAATAGCCGGAGTCAGCATATCCACTGCTGTCGCTCTGCTGCTATATGCAATTATAATGTTTGTGCTGGTACATAAGAACATCGGCGGATTTGCCTACCGGGAAGTGCTGATTTATGCCTTGAAATTATTAATACCGGTTGCCGGCATGCTGGGGGTCGTTATTGGCTTTAAATATCTGGGCGCGGCCGGACTGATAATGGCATTCTTATTACCTCTTATGTTAAGCGGGCTGGTTTATCTGGCCCTGGCCTATATATGTCAACTAATACAGGTTTTCACCAAAAAGGAGGTCGTATAAATGAAGCTGAACAGCCGGGGCATTTTGTGGATATTATTACTGGTAACATTGGTCGCTTTACTGGGGGGATTTGGCCTGCGCTGGTACAATGAAGCCCGCAATCAAACCGTTATTACTGCTATCGATTACCGCGAATTTTTAAAGTCAGCCAACTTTGCCAGTCAGGATATAGATACTGTACTGGATAAATTACAGCAAGCCGGAGTTAAATGTGTGGCAGTCAAAGAAATCACGGTGCGCGATCTTGATGAGCGCGGTGATATTAACCTCTACTCCGTGGCTGATTTTCTTGCCCTGATGCAGCATTACAATCAGGATATATGGCCTGAGGTCGAAGCACAGCTAAAAAACGAGAAGATTAATCCTTCCAATCGTATAATCGTATCTTTTAAACCGGAAACCACTGAATTTTTAGCGGAGCGTCTCACGAAAAGATTTACGAAAGAAGAACTGTTGGTATTTACCGCCGGAAATCAGGACTATTTCCTCATTCGTTCCGAACTCATTGCCCAACCGCGTCCAGCTAATAGCATGGAAAGCCTTCCGCCGGTATTTGATGCCCGTTTAGGCTTTGAAGAAAACCTCCTGGATGACCTGCAGGCGAGGGGATGGCAGATAATATTAATGCCGGGACAAAATCGGGGCTCCAACCTGGCATATCTGCAAGAATACCGCGATACGGTAAAAAAATATGGGGTAAATACTCTCATTATAGATGGCGGACAGGTGCCTGGTTATCCGAAGCATCTGGATGCAATGCAAAAATTAATTGCCGAAGAAAACCTGACCCTGGGTATTATTGAAACCTCGGTTCAGCTGGGTTATATGGAACAAAAAGGTCTGGACGAAATCATGGAAGCGGGCGGCTACCCCATCAACCGGGTTTACTCCACCCGCAACGATGAATTTTTACAGGATGTCAACGACCGCTACTATCGTTGGATTCGGGCAGTAGTAGACCGCGGCATTCGTATCATGTATGTGACCCCCTTTAGTGACAATAAACTTGCCTTCAGTGAAAATCTGGAACAGACTACGGCCAAACTGGACCTCTTCCACCAGACCATAACTGACAAAGGTTTTACTACCGGCCGGCAGTTACCGCCAATGAATAATGCCGTGCCGGGCAAACTGCATTACTTTATGGTATCGCTGAGCCTGTTATTCGCAGCCCTGCTCTACCTGTGCTATCTGGTACGAATGGATAAAAAACTGCTGATTGCTTTAGCAGGTACGGGTATTGCACTACTGGCAGTTGCCAATTTATTGATGGGGATGGATCTGGCAAAAATCTATGCTTTGGGAGCGGCCATAATATATCCGTCTTTATCCATCCTGCTGTTTATGATTTATCTGCGCGACTATCGCCAGCACTCTTTCCTGAGGATGTTTATTACCTCACTGACCATACTGGTGGGAGTCAATATGCTGGGCGGCTATACCATTGTCAGCAGCCTGACTGATATTCGTTATATTATGAATGTAGAATATTTCCGGGGGGTAAAAATTGCCTTCCTGCTGCCGTTGCTGTTATTGGGTATAAACTATCTGGCCTGTTTCACGCGCGAAGAAGGCGTAGTACCCTATCTGGCGGCTATATTGCGTAAAAGTCCCAGTTACATGGCCCTGGTGCTTATGCTGTTTGCCCTGGTGGCGCTCTATCTTTATGTAGGCCGCAGCGGACACACTGCCGGGGTAGGGGTCTCATCCCTGGAACTGCGTCTGCGGGAAATCCTCGAAACTATTTTCCTGGCCAGACCGCGTTTCAAAGAAATACTGATTGGTTATCCGGCCCTAATGGCTTTAATCTACCTGTATCGTCGTTATCCCTGGCGGGAACTGGTATTAATTCTGGGCTTGGGGATTATGATGGGCAGCATCTCCATGGTTAACAGTTTTTCACATGTGTTTACGGCTATTACCGTTTCTGCCAGTCGTACCCTGAGTGGACTAATCGTCGGGGTGGCTATTGGCATAGTAACCCTGGCAGGAATTTACCTGTTGGAAAAAGTATATTATCATTGGATAAAGCCTTGGATGTAATTTTAGATAAGGATAGACAAGGGGATAGACAAGGGTAGACAAGGGGACGGTTCTCTTGTCTACCCGTGTCGATAAAGTACCCTTAACTTGCCAGATAGACAAGGGGACGGTTCTCTTGTCTACCCGTGTCGATAAAGTACCCTTAACTTGCCATATGGACAAGGCAAAAAGCTGGTGCTAGAATGAGGCTAGCATTGGTATGGGGAGGCGAAATTATTTATGCCCGCATATATTTACGGCCTGGCTATATTGTCGGCCTTTGTCGTAGCCTGGCTGTTAATGCCTCAGGTAATAAAACTGGCCTTTAAGCTGGGAGCAGTTGATCAGCCGGATAGCAGAAAAGTGCACAGCAGAACCATGCCCCGCATGGGTGGGTTAGGCATATTTATTGCCTTTTTACTGCCTATGCTGGCAGTATTTCAATTGGACTCTCCTTATCCGGGGATCCTTATTGGTGCCTCGATAATATTTTTAACCGGTATGCTGGATGACCTGTATGACTTATCCCCCTGGCTGAAACTGCTGGGACAGGCCCTGGCAGCTGCGGTAGCCATCTACTTTGGATTGGTAGTTCATTTTGTTACCAATCCCTTTGATGGTCCACTCAGTTTGGGTTACTTCAGTCTGCCGCTAACCTTCCTGTGGATTGTGGGAGTTACCAATGCGGTAAACTTAATTGACGGACTGGATGGACTGGCAGCAGGCGTGTCCGGAATTGCTGCTCTGACCATGGGAATAATTGCTTTGCTGCAGGGACAACCGGCAGTGGCGCTGGTCGCCTTTATACTGGTGGCGGCCATAATGGGATTTTTGCCTTACAACATGTACCCGGCCCGTACCTTCATGGGCGACTGCGGCTCCAACTTCCTGGGTTTTGTACTGGCCTGTCTGGCGATAATGGGTACGGCTAAAAGTGCCGCGGTTATTTCTCTGTTTGTACCTATTGTTATACTGGGTATACCCATATTTGATACCTTTTTTGCCATTATCCGGCGTATAAATAAAAAAACCCCGATCTTTATGCCTGACAAAGACCATTTGCACCACCGATTAATGGCCCTGGGCATGAGCCATCGTCGCACCGTATGGATTATATACGGAATCAGCGGTTTCTTTGGTGCTACAGCCGTAATCCTGACCTTTATTACCGGATTCAAAGCTACGCTGGTACTGGGCCTGATTCTGCTGCTGGTAATACTGGGCGGCAATCGAATTGGCATCTTCAGCGGTGTCAGTACCGAACAACCTGCGGAAGAAACCCCGCCCCTGCAACCAGCCCCGAGCAACATAAAAGGGTAACCAGGGATTATTTAATTGACGCAGATAACGCCCTTCGGGCACAGATTAACGCAGCTACATTAATTGTGGAGCTAACAGGCGGAGCATCAGTAGTCCTCGAAGAGGGATTTTATTTTTTTTAAAATACGAAGTCATGTTATTTATGGTGAGTTGGATGCTGGTTAAGAGATAGGTTTAATCTATCTTTTTTGAACCTGACTATTCTGACTCTAGCTGACTGAACCTGACGGTTTTATTATTTAATATTAATGTTGCCGCGTCTATTATTTTAAAGGGTAAGTGTAAGAAAACATTAATCTATGCCGTATAGCTAAAAGAAAAAATATCGGGTGGTAAAGCTATGTTTAAAACTACTTCATTTATAAAATTAATGATCGCCTGCGGGCTGATATTTGGCCTGTTCTTTGCCGTGGGTGCCGGAATTACCGGCATGGTTCAGCGTGCCGGCAACGTTGATAAACAGGAAGGCGAAAAAACCGCCGAGTTGGAATGTCAGGACGGTGAACGCACCAATATTCTGTTGTTGGGAGTAGACGCACGTCCAGGCGAAGATGAATCTCGTTCTGATACTATGCTGCTGGTCTCCATTGATCCTAAAATCAATCGGGCGGCAGTCATTTCCATACCCCGTGATACCAAAGTAGCGATAAAAGGCAGCGGTGTGGATAAAATTTGTCATGCCAATATGATTGGCGGACCCCAATATGCGGTCAAAGTAACCGAAGGCCTGCTGGATACCAAAATTGACTACTATGTAAAAATAGACTTCAAAGGCTTTGAGAAAATCGTTGATACCTTGGGGGGAGTTACGGTTGATGTTCCTCCGGGTATGAAAAAACTATCCGAAGGAATAAATGTTCCGGCCGGTAAACAACAGCGTCTGAACGGACACCATGCCCTTGGATTTGTGCGCTTCCGTGACTACACCATGGGGGATATTGAGCGCACGCATCAACAGCAGGTATTCATGAAAGCCCTGGCAGCAGAAGTTCTGAAGCCTAAAACTATTACCAAGCTGCCCAAAATCCTAACCCAGGTTAATCAATATGTAGACACCAACATGGGTATCACGGACATGTTCAGAATGGCCAGCTGGGCGCCCGGATTTACAACTGACTCCATAGTAGCCCAGACCCTGCCGGGCGGTTTTTATGATGAATTTGATGAACATGGCAACCTCAGCCAGAGTTACTGGCAGGTCAGCCAAAAGCAGCTCCCCGGTCTGATAGACAAAATGCTGGACGGTGAAGTGGTAGCAGTAGTACAATTAAATCCGCAACCGTACCGACCGGCAATAAAAGACTCAGTAGATGAAGACGAAGAAGATAACGATATGATCGGCCACGAAGGTTATGTAACCGATGAAGGCAGTAATAAAACAGATAAAAAAAGTACCACCAAAACCGCTGACGATAAAAAGACAGATAAAAAAGGTGATACCACATATCAGCAAGACCAAAACCCGGGCGGGAATGACCATACAACCAGCGAGGAAGATACAACCATCAACCAGCCCAAACCCACAAAACCTGACATAACTCCCATAACGCCTCCCGGCAACGGCCCCGAAGGATATATTTAGCGTAACCAGGTGAACCCGAACTTTCCCCCCGAACGTAGCGGAGACTTTAGTCTCCGGCTCTACCTCCCCCCTGAACGTAGCGAAGACTTTAGTCTCCGGCTCTACTTAGGGGGAATCAACCGGAAGAACCGTCCCCTTGATTGAAAATAACTTTCTTTAAGTGAAAGAAAAAGCTGTATAATGTCTATTATAGGTAAGACTTACCAATTATGGTTGAGGGGTGAGGATAATTGATGCGGCAATAACCATCAAAGATTTGCGTAAGGTTTACCGGATCGGAGACGAAACAGTTGTAGCCCTGGATTCGGTTTCACTTACCATTCCTGTTGGCGAAATATGCGCCATTCTGGGCACCTCCGGCTCCGGAAAATCCACCTTGCTAAACCTGATGGCCGGATTGGAAAAACCTACCCGCGGCAGTATAATTATCAGCAAATATCCGATACATAAAATGGATGAAAAACAACTGGCCCGTTTTCGCCAATTGAAGGTGGGTTTCATATTTCAATCCTACCATTTGTTGTCCTCATATACGGCTCTGGAAAATGTTATGCTGCCCCTGATATTTCGCGGTATACCGGGAAATGAACGGGAGCAGGCAGCCCGCCTAATGCTGGAAGCAGTAGGGCTGAAAACCCATATGCGCCATAAACCCACGCAATTAAGTGGGGGGCAGCAGCAAAGAGTCGGCATTGCCCGGGCCTTTGTCAGCAAACCCCCGGTAGTATTTGCCGACGAACCCACCGGCAATCTGGACTCGCGCACAAGCGAGGAAATCATGCAACTGATTATGGGCATGGCCCGCCAGTATAATCAGACCCTGGTGATAGTCACGCATGACATTTATGTTGCCCGCTATGCAGATCGGATCATACATATACTGGACGGAAATATTGAACGGATTGAAAATAACATGCAAACTAATAAAAGAGGAGAATGAGAATGAAGGCAATTGTTCGGACAACTATTTCAATTTTGGCAATAATACTGTTAATGACCAATCTTTCAAACAGGGCGCTGGGAGAAAATGATATACCAATAATACCTCCGGAAGATCCTATGGTGATAATAGACACTGACAAGGAGATGCCTGTCTTTAAGGCCGGCGAGACCGGTTATCTGGATATCCCCATCTATAACCGCAGCAGTACTGCTGCAACCCGGGTAACAGTTTCGATAGACTTAGGTGATCTCAAAACTGCTCCTTTTGAAATTGACAAGATGAATCTGACTCGTCATGTCAGTAACATTTCCGGTAAAACGATGGTTGGATTCAAGGTAAAGGTCCCTGTCAATATCAAACCGCAAATTTACCCGATAAATGCATCAGTCAGCTGGTCCTCACCATATGGTTCAAGTGGTAGTGATTCCGCCACAATATATGTCAAAATAGAAAATGATCTAAAGCAACCTGATGTAATTCTTCAAAACATAAAATTTGAGGGTGAACGCTTACCGGCAGGTAAAGTCAGTATTATATATTTAAACATGTTTAATGATGGTGACTTAATAATAAATAATTTGGAAATGAAACTTTCCGGATTTACCCCTAATGGCATTAACTTACATAACTGGTCTGATGCTCAAACTGTAAAGAGTATTAAAAAAAATGAAACCAGACCGGTAGCTTATCAGCTCCACATTGATCCTTCCATGGAAAGCGGCACTTATACTTTGGACTTGACTTACAAATACCAGGATGAGCGTCAAACCGAGTATAGCAAAGAAGCCAAAGTTTACATACCGATTGATGGTAAAGGCGCTAAGGACGACTTCACGCCGCGAATTATAATAGACTATTATGACTTTGGCGGGGATTATATCCTTGCCGGGCAGAGTTTTCCCTTGTTCTTGAGCCTATTAAATACCAATGAAAGCAAAAGCATCAAAAATCTTAAGGTAAGCCTCAACTCAGAGGGAGGTATATTTTCACCGACAGGCAGTAGCAACTCCTTCTTTGTGGCTGATCTGCCGCCCGGGCAACACACTGACAAAACCATAACCTTTAAATCCAAACCAACGGCTGAAAACGAAACTCACAACATCACTGCCACCCTGGATTATCAGGATGAATCCGGCAATAAATTTACAGAAACTGAGATTATAAGTATTCCGGTAAATCAGAAACTTCAACTTACAACATCTGAAGTAATCATTCCCGATCAGGTCTTTGCACAAATGCCGACCGCTATTACCCTGGACTTTTATAACACCGGACGGGCCGTAATTCGTAACTTGATGATTACCACCAGAGGAGACGTTGAAATTCAAAACGGGGATATATATATTGGCAACCTGGAAGCCGGTCATAAAGACTACTATGATGTAACCATTATTCCGTCTCAGGAAGGAAAAGTCAGCGGGGTTATCCTATTGGAATATGATGATGAAATGGGGGAGCATTATCATATTGAAAAGCCGTTTTCATTAACAGTAATGGCAGCGCAGGAGCCTCCGATGGAACCGGGGAATATGGAACCTCCGCCTGAAGAAAAGAAAATTAAAAAATGGATGATTGCAGCTGCTGCTGGCGTAGTCCTGCTAGCCACCGGGCTGTTCATCCGGCGGATTAGGAAAAAACGCCGGGAAGTGGAATTTGATGAAGAAATCTGATTTGCTCAGCATGAGCCTGAATAGTCTGTGGCGCAGGAAAACCCGAACGGTGCTGACTATCCTGGGAGTAGTTATAGGAACCGCTTCGATTATTATCATGCTGTCGCTGGGCATTGCCATGGACAAAGGCTTTAAAGACCAACTGCAGCAAATGGGCAGCCTTAACATTATTGAAGTACATTCAGAATTTTACGGACCGTCCATGTCCGGGGACAACAGCCAGAAAAAGCTGTTGGATGTGGAGGCGGTTAACAGCTTTAGCCAGCTAAAGGGCGTAACCGCAGTCATGCCTCAAAAATCAGCCTACATGCGCGTAGTATCCGGTAAAATGGTGGGTGACATTTCTATTATCGGCATAAATCCACAACACCTGGAAGCCTTTGACTTTAAAGTGCAGGAGGGGCGGCTGCTGCTGCCCTCTGACAAAGAGGCTATACTATTTGGAAACCAGATTCCCTTCCAGTTTCACAACTCCCGTTTACGCGACCCGTGGGCATACCGGGGAGATGCTCCACCACAAGTAGACCTGCTGGGTGACCGTCTGATTTTAACGGCCGACATGGAATACGGACAACGCAACCGTTCAAATACGGACAGTAATTACAAGCCTCCCAAAGCCTATAAGGCCAAGGGAATCGGCATTCTGGAAATGAGTAATGGAGAAACTGATTACAATGCCTACATGAACCTGGCGGTACTGGAAAAAATTATTGCTGAAAATGAACGAAGCAATCGGGAGAGCAGGCCTCAACCGGGTGCCGGGCAGCAAAGCCAGTACGATGTAATTAAGGTCAAAGTAACCGACATAAATCAGGTAGTTCCCGTCCTGGATCAGATAAAAGCCATGGGCTACCAGACCTTCAGCCTGACTGACATGCTGGAATCAATGAAAAAAACCTCCCGTACCCTGCAGGCTATCCTGGGAGGAATTGGAGCCATCAGCCTGCTGGTAGCAGCCATCGGCATTACCAATACCATGGTAATGAGTATATATGAGCGAACCCGCGAAATCGGTGTAATCAAGGTATTGGGAGCCGAAATGGCTGATATACGCAGATTGTTTCTGATTGAAGCTGCCCTGATTGGCTTTGGTGGGGGGGTGATTGGGCTGCTCTTCAGCTACCTGATTTCCTGGATACTAAATACTGCCGGAGCCAGATTTATGGCCGATATGGGTTCCCCGTCAGCTATATCTGTAATCCCGCCGTTACTGGGGATATCAGCAGTAGCTTTTGCTACACTGGTAGGTATAGTAGCCGGCTACTCCCCGGCCCGCCGCGCCATGAACCTCAGCGCTCTCGACGCTATCCGGAGCGAGTAGGTGGGTTAAGTCACCTTGATTGTTGAAGCAGACACGGGGACGGTTCTCTTGTCTAACCCTGGTTAGACAAGAGAACCGTCCCCGTGTCTGGAAACAAAAGAACGGTATTCTGTCCGGAGACAGAATACCGTTCTTATTATGGATAGATTTTTTAATTTAACGGGCAACTATGATTCGCTGCAACCTAGTAATTTACAGTTAGTTTAACACCATTAAACTCGTTATCATAAGTTCCGTTAGCCATGTTCAAAGTTGATTTGGTTATGTTGGTTTTACCAACTATTTTAAAGTTTTCAACCGAAATAATGCGTCCGGTAGCTTTACTTATAACAATCTTGCAGTTCAGTTTCTGGTCGGCAAAGTTCATTGCAAACTTGCTATTAATATTGGCTGCAGTACTAATAATAGTCAGCAGTGATTGCGGACAGTTAACACCAGTGAGAGTAATATAGTAGTTGTTGGCATCATCGGTCAGTACACCATTGGATACCAAGTTAGTACCAGTTGCTTCGGGGCCGGCAATTATTTCATACATAGGGAATGTGGCTGCGGTGGCATTGCCCGTTCCGATTTGGTCAATATCGATGGTCAATGAGGAACTGCCTGTTTTAGAACTGTTTATACTTCCAGGATTAACAGTTACATCATTAACTTTTACATCACCAACTACTTTAACTGCCTTTACTATTCCGGTAAATGTAACGGTTCCAGTTACTGGAGCAAAGTTAGCTATAGCATTGCTAATCAAACTGGTCGGAGTGGCAGGTACTGCTGCTGCTTCAACAGTTACAGCACAGGTAGCAGTCTTTTTGCCATCTTCAGTAGTAACAGTAATGGTTGCAGAACCGGCAGCTACGGGAGTAACCACTCCATCAGCTACGGTGGCAACACTTTCATTGCTGGAAGACCAGGTTACATTCTTATTGGTGGCATCAGCAGGGGAAACTGTAGCAACCAGAGCTGCTGTATCTCCACCTTCACTTAAAGTCAGAGTACTTGCATTAAGGCTTACGCCGGTTACAGCTACTGTAGCAGCTTCAACCGTAACCGCACAGGTAGCGGTGAAGCTGCCATCTTCGGTCTTAACAGTAATGCTTGCAGAACCGGCAGCAACAGGAGTAACCACTCCATTGGCTACGGTGGCAACACTTTCATTGCTGGAACTCCAGGTTACATTCTTATTGGTGGCATTAGAAGGGGTCACCGTTGCAACCAGATTGCCAGTGGCTCCGCCAGCCGTCAGATTCAGGGAATTTTTATCCAGGCTTACACCGGTTACCTTTATTGTGGCTGCCGCAACCGTAACCGCACAGGTAGCGGTGAAGTTGCCATCTTCGGTCTTAACAGTAATGCTTGCAGAACCGGCAGCAACCGGAGTAACCACTCCATTGGCTACGGTGGCAACACTTTCATTGCTGGAACTCCAGGTTACATTCTTATTGGTGGCATTAGAAGGGGTCACCGTTGCAACCAGATTGCCAGTGGCTCCGCCAGCTGTCAGATTCAGAGCATTTTTATCCAGGCTTACACCGGTTACCTTTATTGTGGCCGCTGAAACAGTAACCGCACAGTTAGCGGTGAAACCGCCATCAGCGGTGGTAACAGTAATGGTTGCAGAACCGGCAGCAACCGGAGTAACCACTCCATTGGCTACGGTGGCAACTGCTTTATTGCTTGAACTCCAGATTACATTCTTGTTGGTAGCATCAGCAGGAGAGACCGTGGCAACGAGAGTAACGGCAGCACCGCCTGCAGTCAGGCTAAGAGTATCTTTATCCAGGCTTACACCGGATACTGCACCTACGGTTGGACTATTGCTTACGGGTTCAGCAGCACCAGCAGTACCATCATTAGCTATAGGTACAATAGTAGATGGAATTGCAGAACCTACCTGCTGATGTGCATCAGGTTGTAATGTTCCGGGTATGCTATCTTCATTAACAGCGGCATGAACATTAGTGAAAGAATTATTGGTAACTATTATTACCTTGGAAAAATCCCAATCAATAGCTTCCATATCACTTAAATAAGTTTGATAAGCTGCATCTGTTTTAGTAAGGGTAAGGTCGTAGCGATGTCCATTTACATAGTACCCGTTCTGAGGTACTCCAAAAGCCATTGCCGTCATTGAGAACAGGAAAATCAGGCAAAATATCGAGGTTAAAACCTTTCTTTTCATTAACGTGTATCCACCTTTCATCTAAGATTAGGAATTAGGGATATTTATGGTTTGTACCAACATGTCATTGACATAAAAACCAACTGTATCGCCTGTTTTAACATCATCTGCCAAATAGCGGTATACGTTATTACCTTCAGAAGTTGATGTAAAGAAGGCCTTTTTAGGGTCATTATTCTTTGTATACCTAATAGTGGCACTATTAACTTCAAAACCCTTATTATAGGTGACTTCGAAAACATACCCCATGACTGCACTTTCAGCATAAGTTACCGGTTTGGCAATGGGATTGCCGGAATTAGTACCGGGGGTACTTGGGGTACTTGAACCACCGCCACCGCCGCCAGTACCGCCTCCACCGCCGCCAGCAACTCCGGCCGGCGCAGGTTCTTCCACCTTATCTGTTGTGGGTGCTTTCGGTGGCACTGTTGTTGCCTCCGGAGTATTGACTGATAGCTGCAGTATATTGTTGAGTACAACTACTGCCTCTGCGCGGGTAGCATTAGCCTGGGGCCGGAAATTACCATCCGGCATTCCCTTTATAACACCCCTGGCATAGGCAGTAGCAACAGCTTCTTTTGCCCAGGCTGAAATCCTGGCACTGTCAGAACAATTCAAGTCTACAACGCTGTTTTGAATTTTGGCAGCTTTAACAACCATCACTGCCATTTGTTCACGGGTAATAGGATCATCGGGGCCGAAATTAACTTCATTGTAACCATTTACAATACCGAAAGCATTAGCAGCCGATACATAGTCTCTGGCCCAGTGCCTGCTGGTATCATCAAATACTTTACCAGCCCTGTATTCAAGCTTGAAGGCCTTCACTACCAGGGTGGCAAATTCTGCTCTACTAATACTATTATCTGGTTTAAAGCTGCCATCCGGCATCCCTAATACAACACCCTGATCTACCATCTTTTGAATAGTGGACATGGCCCAGTGGCCTTGAATATCACTGAGCTGAGTACCGGCATAACCATTTGGTACCACAATAAACAGAGACATTAGAATAGATACAGATATAGTTAATAATTTAGGGTTAAATTTGTTTTTCAACGATATCCTTCCTTTCAAATACGATGGTTATCAGGTATTTAGGGCGTCACCCCCTTTAAATAAAATACTTTCTTTAAACATTAATGAGCTACAGGTGTACCGCGGTATTTTTCAACACCATCAATACAAATAACTATCGAATTATTCATTGTTTTTACCATCTGTACATATCCCTGCGACTCAAATTCTGCCCTGGTAACAGTTTTCAAAGTTGTTCCTAGTACTGGACTCTTCATTTCAATACTTTGGTAGTTTCCGCTTACTTCGAAATAGAACCGATTATAAGCCCAGTTGGAAGCATCAACTTCTACATTAGTTACAGTTACCGGAACAGGTGCAACCGTAACCACACAGTTAGCGGTGAAACCGCCATCAGCAGTAGTAACAGTAATGGTTGCAGTACCGGCAGCAACAGGAGTAACCACTCCACTATCGTTTACGGTAGCAACACTTTCATTGCTGGAACTCCAGATTACGTTCTGGTTGGTAGCATCGGCAGGGGTTACAGTAGCAGTCAGAACAGCTGTATCTCCACCTGCAGTTAAAGTTAGGGTGTCGGTATTAAGGCTTACGCCGCTTACGTCCACTGTGGCAGCATTAACCGTAACCACACAGTCAGCGGTGAAACCGCCATCAGCGGTAGTAACAGTAATGGTTGCAGAACCGGCAGCGACCGGAGTAACCACTCCATTGGCTACGGTGGCAACACTGTTATTGCTGGAACTCCAGGTTACATTCTGGTTGGTGGCATCGGCCGGGGTAACAGTAGCAGTCAGAACAGCTATATCGCCACCTTCAGTTAAAGTCAGAGTGCTTGCATTAAGGCTTACACCGCTTACGTTCACTGTGGCAGCATTAACCGTAACCACACAGTCAGCGGTAAAACCGCCATCAGCGGTAGTAACAGTAATGGTTGCAGAACCGGCAGCAACCGGAGTAACCACTCCATTGTCTACGGTGGCAACACTGTTATTGCTGGAACTCCAGGTTACATTCTTATTGGTGGCATCAGCCGGGGTTACAGTGGCAACCAGAGCTGCTGTATCTCCACCTTCAGTTAAAGTCAGAGTACTTGCATTAAGGCTTACACCGCTTACGTCCACTGTGGCAGCATTAACCGTAACCACACAATCAGCGGTGAAGTTGCCATCAACAGTAGTAACGGTAATGGTTGCAGTACCGGCAGCTACGGGAGTAACTACTCCATCAGCTACGGTGGCAACACTGTTATTGCTGGAAGACCAGGTCACATTTTTATTGGTGGCATTATCAGGGGTTACCGTAGCAACCAGATTTCCGGCAGCAGCGCCTGCGGTAAGATTCAAGGAATTATTATCCAGGCTTACACCGGTTACCTGTACTGTGGTACTGTAAACATCCGGTGTACCTCTGTATCTTTCTACACCGTCCACATAAATAACGATCACATCATTCGGGGAAGCCATACCCTGGTAGTACCCGGTATTATCAAAATCAGCTTTAGAAACAACCGGACCAAGGGCAGTTCCGTCAGTAGCTTTGATCTGAACATTATTGTATTCTTTGTCTACAGTGAAACGGTACCAGTTAACATTGGCAACCCGGGCTTCATAAGTCACATCACTTACTGTGACAACTACCGGAGGAGTATAAACATCAGGTATACCTCTGTATCTTTCTACACCGTCCACATAAATAACGATCACATCATTCGGGGAAGCCATACCCTGGTAGTATCCGGTATTATCAAAATCAGCTTTAGAAACAACCGGACCAAGGGCAGTTCCGTCAGTAGCTTTGATCTGAACATTATTGTATTCTTTGTCTACAGTGAAACGATACCAGTTAACATTGGCAACCCGGGCTTCATAAGTTACATCGCTAACTGTAACATCAGGTACAGGATTAGCCACTGTAACCGTACAGGTAGCAGTGAAGTTGCCATCAACAGTAGTAACGGTAATGGTTGCAGTACCGGCAGCTACGGGAGTAACTACTCCATCAGCTACGGTGGCAACACTTTCATTGCTGGAAGACCAGGTCACATTTTTATTGGTGGCATTATCAGGGGTTACCGTAGCA